>CEUS01015279.1_pt1 | contig 20066 bp, 16 predicted proteins | sample 427031 | NCBI WGS metagenome assembly CEUS01 (sample SAMEA2622837, study PRJEB7988) | marine metagenome | biome: marine biome (ENVO:00000447); feature: marine epipelagic mixed layer (ENVO:xxxxxxxxx); material: "saline water (ENVO:00002010), including plankton (ENVO:xxxxxxxx)" | depth 140 m | reverse complement strand
ATCGTCTTTCCTGAACTGTGTGTTACTGGTTATCCGCCTGAAGACCTGCTGTTGAGGTCCAGATTCTGTGAACAAGCTGAAGCGGCAGTTCAGCAATTGGCCACCAGTGTCCAGACTGCGGTGGTAGTCATTGGATACCCACATCTGTCTGGCTCCTTATTCAATTCCGCAGCTGTATTAGCCGACGGCCAAGTACAGGCCATCTATCGAAAATGCTTACTACCTAACTATTCCGTCTTTGACGAAAAACGCTATTTCGCCAGTGGAGACAAGGGGATGGTGGTCAACATAAACGGTGTAGCTGTCGGGGTCACCATCTGTGAAGATCTCTGGCATCCCGAAGGTCCTGGTAAAGAAGCTATCGTCGACGGAACTGCCCAATTGATTGTGAACCTATCAGCGTCACCGTACCACAAAGGGAAAGGTGTTGAGCGGGAAGAACTGTTCAGAACACGTTGTCGCGACTACAACTGCTTTATTGCATTCTGTAACGCTGTTGGAGGTCAAGACGAACTCGTCTTCGACGGGCACAGCCTAATAATAAGCCCTACAGGGGACGTTCTTGCGCGAGGTCGTCAATTTGAAGAAGACCTAATAATCACGGACATCGAAGTCGACAGAAACTTGACCACTCCTCCGATCGCAACAGACCAAGTAACTCACGTAACGCTCTCAACACTCAACACGGCTAAACCGGCCTTCGAGACTCCCCAGCGTCCGCCACTGCTGGCAGAAGAAGCAGAGGTCTATCGCGCACTCGTCCTTGGAACTGCCGACTATTTTTCCAAGAAAGGATTCCAGAAGGCTGTTCTTGGACTCTCCGGAGGTATCGATTCGGCGGTGTCGCTAGTAATCGCTGCTGACGCTCTCGGGCCAGAGGCGATCACTGCCGTGTCCATGCCGTCGCGGTATACATCTGATGCCAATCGTAACGATGCTAGCGAACTAGCCAAACAACTGGGCGTTAACATTCTTGAACTGCCTATTCATGAACTCGTTACTTCCTACGACGAGACCCTAGCGCCACTTTTTCATGATACCGCCTCAAATATCGCCGAAGAAAACCTTCAAGCACGTATTCGAGGCAACCTTCTAATGGCTCTGTCGAACAAATTTTCATGGCTAGTCCTCACTACTGGCAACAAAAGCGAAATGAGCGTCGGGTACGCGACTTTGTATGGCGACATGGCCGGTGGTTTCTCAGTACTCAAGGATGTACTTAAAACTTGGGTTTACCGAATAGCTGAATGGTACAACCGCCATCATGAAATCATCCCTTGTAGGATTATTGAAAAAGCTCCGACCGCTGAACTGCGGGAGAACCAGCTCGACACAGACAGCTTACCGCCATATCCAGAACTAGATACGATCCTGAAAGCTTATGTGGAAGACAACCTGACGCTCGCCGAGATCCAGTCACTTGGATTTGAGGAAGAGCTCGTCAGACGAATTGTTAGCATGGTTGATAGCGCAGAATATAAACGTCGCCAAGCTCCGCCAGGAATCCGAATTACCAAAAGAGCCTTTGGAAAAGACCGAAGGCTTCCGATTACTAATAAGTTCAGCACGGAATGAGCGTGACCGCACCCGTTGCGATCTAGTGGTCAGTCTTCCCGGACAAATGGCTTGAATTCCATGCGATGCACTTATACGCGCCAATTCAAATTCGTGCAACTATCAATCTGCCAAGAACACACGAAGGATGGTAAGGTCAAGAGACGATTCGCTCCAGAACACACGCCGTGTCGGATGCGTAACGACTACTCAAACTCGTTCTGTCGTGACGTCCTCATAGCCAAAGAACCCATAAGAACCAATTGACCATGCGTTTGATTCCAGAGATTTACAAGGAAAAAGACAAAACTAAGCAGCCGGTGGTCTCAATAGAACTATTCCCGCCGAAAACCTCGAGTGCACAAGAAAGCCTCTATGAGCGTGCACTTCCTCGATTGGCCAAGGCAAAACCAGACTTCTTTTCCGTGACCTATGGAGCCGGTGGCGCCACTCGAGACAAAACTCTAGAAGTCGCAGACCGCATTCAGAGAGACCATGGGATCACCAGCATGGCTCACCTCACTTGCATCAGTTCGACCCAGGAAGAGATCATCCAGTATCTCGCCGACGCCAAAGCACGTGGTATTCAGAATATCCTGGCGCTCCGAGGAGATCCTCCGCGGGACGAGCCCAATGCCTCCCCCACCGACAACGGTCTTGATTACGCCTTCCAACTCATTGATTTCATTAAAGCCAATGGTGAGTTCTCGATTGGCGCGGCTGGATTTCCAGAAGGCCACATCGCATGTAATGACAGCAAGCATGTGGATTGGAAACGAGTTAAGAACAAATTGGACCACGGGGCAGAATTCATCTTGACTCAGCTGTTTTTTACGAACTCTGATTACTTTGAATTCCTTGAGTACATGGCAGGAACGCTAGGGGTCTCGCAACCAATTACACCGGGTGTTTTACCAATTCTCAGCACAGATCAAATCAAGCGATTCACCAAAATCTGCGGCGCCGCACTACCCCGAGAACTTCTTCGCACCCTTGAGCGATTCGGAAACGACGCCGAGGCAGTAAGAGACTTTGGGATAGACTTCGCCACACGTCAATGCGAAACCCTTCTTGCCGGAGGAGCGCCAGGGATTCACTTGTATTCCTTGAATCGATCTCACGCTTGCGTGAAAATTTTGGACAATCTGGGTTTGATATCAGAAAAATAACAGGTAGGCCCAGCTAACGCTGTGAACAGCAGGGTTGAAGAACTAACTTCGATCCATCCACTCAACAAACCCGGATGATTGGGCGTCAACGATCATCACACGCACGACACGTTGATGCTCATGCATTAACTGTTTGGCGGCATCTCTGGCTTCATCCACCGTGTTGTATTTGTTGGCTACGGCTGGCGAGTTAACCGAGCCACCCCTGACGGTACTAATAAGCTTGAACATAAGCGAAAGGAAACGCCTCCGATGTTCTGATCATACCACCTGTAAAATTGGAAGTATTGGTTTTCACTACTGACAAACCTCTTCAGCCAACCATCAGGCCTTATTTCTGAGCAGAATGAACAGATTCTAATGAAACTGGCCTGCGGCACCTGCGCCAACCGCCATTTCTCCAATAGCACTGCCCAAGACTAAGTCCACAACTGCACCGTAACTGGCAATTCCGTCTGTAACTCGATTGGCTCTCAAGTACCGGTCATAAAGACGATTTGCATTGGTTCTCACTACGGGCACCGCTTGAGAGACACGAGCGGCCACCAAGCGAAAATCATTCATGGGCCCATCATCCACTTGCCGCCACAATCGACCCTGTTCCTCGAGATCAAACTGTCTCACTACATAGGGAAAAAGAAATACCCACGCACTGTAACGGGCACCAGCATCTCCAGAAAGACACGTTAACCACCCCACAAAGCTCGCTTCGGATTCGTTTGCGTAGCCAGCCAAATGCGCCCATTCGTGCGCCACAACGAAAGGGCGTTCAAACGGTAGAACCGTCGTATTGACGAGTACCTCAAGGGAAAAAGGGTTAACCATGCCATTAATCCCTGCCCACTGGAAGTAGGGCGTCAGAATAGTAGGTTTCGGTAATCCTGGAACCGCAGTCCGTTGAACGCCTAGATCTCTCTGGACCCGTTGAAAAGCCGGGCCGAGGTAAGCCGGAAATTCGTCTAGAGTCCACCATCGCTGCGCGTGAGCCTGCGGATATAGTCTATTCAGACTAACCGTGGCTTCATTGGCAAGTGCTACCAGAGCTTCATTGTTAATACGCTGGGCTTCATAATCCAGTTTTGCAATGAGAGGCTCTCGTCGATAGTTCAGCCCCCAAACAAAGAAAAACACCAGATAAGCCACAGCTCCCGCACTAACCGTAGTGATCACCATCTGACGGCACGCGGCCCAACGTTCACCTACACCAGCACGATGGAGCGCGCGAAACCATGTCCAAGGTATTGCGATTAGTACGCCCAGCAGTAGCACATCAAACCAAGCAACTGGCATCAAACTCGAGAACGGCGTGAGTAGATTCTGAGCTAAAAGATAAACCTGCTGGGAATAAAACGTTTCAACCACACGATGCGACGTAGGAACAACGGCAAGTGCAACTGCCGACCCAATCAACAGCGAACTAATCGGCCGCCTTTTCCACACTCGCATATCCGAAATTGACCTCACAGAATGCACCACTACACCACTTCAAGTCGACCGCCGTGTGCGTCAAATACGTGCAGCTGTCCTGCAGGCATGGCAATCGACACGCGGTCGCCTACCTTATACGAACTGTCCCCAACCTCCTGCACGATGAACTCGCCACCATCGACGTGAACTTCGATAGTAGTTTGTCCTGCTTGAGCCCAAATGGCTTCAACCTTGCCCCGCCAACCCGCGGTCGGGTCTGGGTTCAATTGAATATGTTCAGGTCTAACACCCAAGAAAACATCACGCGCATAATCTTCGGCAACCAACCCATTGAGTTGTACGGCTCGCGGGCCAATTTCAACGGCAACCCCATCTTTTTCCAATATGCCTGGAACAACATTCATCGGTGGATCACCAAAAAATCCTGCCACAACGATGTTCTTCGGTCTGTCGACAATCTCAACAGGTGTACCAATTTGTTGCACTAACCCATCGTCAAGAACCGCCAGCCGATCAGAAAACTCTAGAGCCTTTCCCTGGTCAGCGGTTGCAAAAATAATTGTCGTGTCGGCGCCTAAACCATTTGGTTTGAGCTCACCAACAAAATCCCTAAACTCAACAGCACTCAGACCAGAAGTGGACTCATCAAATACAACATACCTACAGGAATCTGGCTTAATCGATCCGTCGGACAGCACCATCGCCACACCACGTTCAGCGGCAGGCACCTCGTTAAGAACAACTGTGTCAGCGGTCAATGTCCCCGTTGATGGTTTATCCGTTCCAGCGATCACCCGTAACAATGTCGATTTCCCACATTTGGCTGGACCGACAAACGTGAAGAATTCCCCAGGCTCAATCGTCAGTGCCGGGATGTGGAACGCTGTGACATCTCCGAATTTCTTGGTGAGGCGATCGAATCGAAGTCCCATACTAAAAAGCATACCAGTCTTTGTCTCGTCGACCCTCCGTATCGACGGACCACCGGCGCCTGGCATAAACTGCTGCATATGGACGAGAAGAATTCTGATCTCGATTGGGGACAATCAACCGTCGACACTGCCTGTCCACTTGACTGTCCAGACTCCTGCAGTCTGTCGGTGAAGCTCACAAAAGGCCGTCTGGTCGAGATTGATGGCTCAACCAGAAATCCTGTAACTAATGGATTTATCTGTGCCAAGGTTCGAGGTTTCGCCAACCGAGTATACGGAGAGGACCGACTGCATCATGCCGGTGTTCGCGAGGGCCGCAAAGGTGAAGGTCGGTTCAAGAAGACCACATGGGATAACGCCTTGAATCTGATTGCCAATCGGATGAAGCAGATCCGAGATGAGCATGGCGCTGAAGCTATCCTTCCATTTTCTTACGGTGGGTCTAACGGACTGATCTCCCAAGACACTTCCGACGCACAACTCTTCAGACAATTCGGGACAAGTCAACTGGCCCGTACCGTCTGCGCGGCTCCCACAACCAGTGTCAGCCAAGCGATGTACGGACGGATGCCAGGCGTCTCATACGTCGACTATCAACACTCTCGATTAATCATCATTTGGGGAGCTAATCCGCCAAGCTCTGGCATACACCTTCTTCCCCACATCCGAGCTGCCGTGGAAGCCGGGGCAGCCCTTGTCGTAATTGACCCCAGACGGACCAGTCTCGCCAAGCAAGCTGATATTCATTTACAGGTACGTCCCGGAACCGATGTCGCGGTCGCTTTGGCAATGCATCGCTTTCTTTTTGAAAATGGCTTCGAAGACGAAGACTTTCTCAACCAACACACACACGGTGCAGACAAACTGAAGGCGCGGGCCAGCGAATGGACCCTGGACCGGGCCGGCACCGTTGCAGATGTCGATCCTGACCTAATAGAACGCGTCGCTGAAATGTATGCCGAGACATCACCAGCTGTAATCCGATGTGGCTGGGGACTCGAACGAAATAGAAACGGAGGAAACGCGGCGCTATCGGTACTCGCGCTTCCAGCAGTCGCAGGTAAATTTGGAGTTCGCGGCGGTGGGTTCACAATGAGTAATTCGGGCGCATGGACCGTGAATACCGACGTTCTCGTTGACTCTGTCGAGCCGACAACACGAGTCATTAATATGAACCAACTGGGTCGGGCCCTGACTGAGTACGCCGACCCGTCAGTCCAGATGCTCTTCGTCTACAACTGTAATCCTGCGGTAACAATGCCGGATCAGAATCGAATTCTAAAAGGCCTTAAACGTGACGATCTATTTACCGTCGTCTTTGACCAGGTCCTCACCGACACAGCACAGTGGGCCGACGTAGTACTGCCTGCGACCACTTTCCTTGAACACTACGATTTAGCCAGAGCCTACGGGCCAATTAGTCTACAGCTCGTACAACCGGTCATCGAACCTGTTGGGGATTCTCGGCCCAATGTCGAAGTGTTTAGTGATTTAGGCCACCGCTTGGGCCTTAACATTAATCCGTCTTTCCAGTCTGATCCTGAATCAGTCATGCATGTTGCTACTGCCTTGAAAACTGACGTCCGCGACAGTCTGATGTCTTCCGGTATTGCTGCACCAGAATGCCCTGTCGAGCCGATTCAGTTTGTCGACGTTTTGCCTCGAACTGTAGACGCTAGAATCGACCTGTTCCCCGAAGCGCTGGACCTGGAAACTCCAATAGGTATTTATGCCTATCAAGGTGACACTGCTGACGAAAAATATCCGCTTGTACTCCTCTCACCTGCAACGTCAAAAACGATTACGTCGACTCTGGGTGAATCGCGCGAGCGAATCGTATCACTCGAGATGCATCCTCATGATGCCAGCGCACGAGATCTAACTACTGGAGATACAATCCGCGTCTTCAATGACCTCGGCGAGATTCATTGCTTCATTAGAACCAACCAGGACATGAAAGTGGGGACTGTTGGCTTACCAAAAGGCCTCTGGCGCAAAAGTACATTAAACGGGTCAACCGCGAATGCTCTTGTGTCCGATGCCGCCACCGATGTCGGCGGCGGCGCGTGCTTTAATGACACTCGCGTCGATGTCACCCGAGTTGTATCAGCTGAATTGGGAGACCAACAAATTGCACTTTGGACACTTGAACAACCTCCAGACGGAGTACACTAGTAAACTGTCATAAGACGAAGTCAGGAGAACAAGACCGTGGACCCAACTGACGACAAACAACCCGATTCATCCGCCCCCACATCGGGGGAACGAACGGTCAAGTGCGTGAAGTTTCAAAAGGAAATGCCAGGCTTGGATAAGCCACCTTGGCCGGGTGAGTTAGGCCAGCGGATTTATGAAGGTGTTTCCGTAGAAGCCTGGAAACTCTGGGAAGAGCGAATGAAGATGATCCTCAATGAATACCGGCTTATGCCTTGGCAGAAGGAAGCGCAGAAGATGGTTGCCAAATTCATGGAGGACTTCTTTTTTGGTGAAGGATCAGCTCTTCCACCTGACTATGTTCCTCCACAGGCAAAATCCTAAGCTCGAAGACTACGAAGACACTACAGGTATTGACGGTTCAATCTCGAACGTCAAACACTCGAGGGCGGATCGTAACGCCGACTCTACTAGTGCTGGTTGCGCCGCTTGAGCAAAGATAAATCCTAAGTAACTGTCCCCCTCAGGCAACGGTCGAATTCTCTGATCTCGTCGAGCAGTAATAACAACATCTTCGACATACGGAACTGCTTGTGCCAAGGACAATCCATCAACCTTCTTGTACAAACCATCGGTAGGAATAGGGATCATCATTACACCCGACGCTTGCTCTTCCCGGCGATAATCAGATATCTGCTCTCCCATAGCGTGCTGTAGTAGTAGGTTTTCTAAGGACACGGTCTCCCCGTCAGGTCCGACAAACTGCAATGCACGTGCGCAAAGCCCGCCAATCGGACGCGGTGCAATCTCCAAAACGAAAATATCGCCTGAGCCGATGCGACACTCAGCATGAACAGGACCATCCGTCAATCCCAATGCGGTCGACGCATCGCTGACGGCTTGTCGAATCCCCTGTTGAATCCGCTCAGTATGTCTAGACGGCGTAACGTAAATGGTTTCCTCAAAAAATGGTCCCTCAAGGAGATCAGGTTTATCGAACACCGCAAACTTGCGAAATACACCCTTTATCAAAACTCCCTCTACTGCCACCTCTTTTCCTGGCAGATACTCCTCAATAAGAATCATTGAATTTGCTGGATCCCGAAGAGTTCGAATCTCAGGCGAGGTCTGCATGTGACAAACCCGTTGCATAGCAACCGAAAGCTCCTTCCGTGAATTCACTCGTATCACACCTCGACTAGCAGACATGTTGAGTGGCTTGACGACACACGGAAATCGCACCTCGTCAGGGATATCGTCCACCGGAGTATCAGTGGGCAATGCGACGAACCACGGTGACGGAAATTGTTTGTCCCGGAGACGGCTCCGTGTCAAAAGTTTGTTTCCAGCGATACGGACTGCGTCTGGTGAGTTCCCAGTTAATACCATGGCTTGTGACACAAGAGCTGCCATTACAGCCGGTCTGTCTCCCACGGCCACGACGCCCACAATTGGCCGCGTCTCAAGGGCTTGGCGGATTGCCTCTACCGAACCATCCTCATCCGTGAACCGAATAGAGACGGCGTCATCGCGCCATGGATCCTCAAGAACATGGCACCGATCAGTCGCCAGTATGAGTTCAACACCCAACCTTTTGGCTGCTTCGCCAAACGATCGAATTTGGTAACCCGTAGTCGTGGCTATTAAAAGAATCCGTGCCATTTGCCTGTCCGTTTTGGTTGCCGATGTCCTATACCAGAGCTACCTGCTCAGTTGTCGGCTCGGCTCAACAGTACCAAGGTTCGTTCAGGAACGGAACTTCAGAACGTTTTCGAGAAGCGGGCTGCATAACCGGACCGCTTCGCCCGACCAATCGACGCGCAACCTGGCAAACATCATCAAAAATCTCCGTACGACAAGATATAGAGCTGCGGCCTACCAATGCCGTAATCTCATCATGCAATGCATCAACCTTCGGATCGGGATGTTGCCAAGGATGCACGAGCCGTACTGGGTCGAACGGCTTCACGCAAGCATTAACTTCTGGTGCCGTGAGTAAATATGACCCATCAGGAACCAATAGTCGGATAGCGAGTTGAATAGGTGCGACGTTATGAACGAGCGATAATTCATCAATTGTGTCGAGGAAGGTGACGTAGCTCTCCAGTGTGGTCCACGGCGTAAACGCAACAAATGTTGGAATAAGATTGAGACCACACTCGCGGCACGCTTTAACGGCCATCCGCACATTGGCCGCCGTGTGTCCTTTGTTTAGTGCGCTCAGCACATCGTCATCAAATGACTCCACAGCGCTCGTGACAAACAGGCATCGTGTGTCACGCAATCGTGTCAGTTGGTCAGAATGCTGCAACAGGTGCTCAATCTTGATAGTTACGTCGTAAGTCAAGTCTGGAAAGTAGTCAGCGATACTCTCGATCACTCGAAGCGCATGCCCAATGCCATTGAAAAAATCTGGGTCCCCGAAAGTAATATGCTGAACTCCTCGGTCAACCTGGCGACGCACATCCTCAATGACCACCTCAACAGGAATCACACGAAATTGTCCCTTGTAAATTGGAACAATCGGGCAATGCTTACAATGATGCTTACACCCTCGACTGGCCTCGGTATAGCCAACGATCTTTTTTGCTCTGCGGTACTCTAATGCCGCGTAGTGAGACGGTGGCGGAAGGTCAGACCGGTCAGGCACAAGGAAAGATAGCCTCGGCAGTTCGTGCTCAGTCGATATCCCAACGACAGATTGTCCGGTAGCCAAAGCTAAGAGATCTGCTTCAAACTCACCCCCAAGAATGGCCTCGACACCCAGTCTCGACAGAACCTCTTGATTGAGAGGTGCATATAAACCGTAACAGCAAAGCGTAGCATCTGGGTTCAGTGCTCGTACCCGTCGAATAACGGGAACGGCTAACCGAGTGGCAGTATGCATCGGCAAGTGAAATGCTACAAAGTCGACCGACGCGAGCTCATCTCGAAACGGTTGTCGAGAGAGATCAAGACATGTGACATCTACGCCAGCTTGTCTCAGCCAAGCTGCGGGAGATGCTAATCCAAACGGTTGTCGCCCCATTTCATAGGTTGAAATAAGCAACATCCGCACCTGCCTATCGCTTTGAAATCCCTGGGACCGATGTTTCATATCACCCAGCACCCGTCTTACTTCGCTGCGCCAATCAAACGATTTACCGGGCGCGACACAATTAGCATGAGAAGCCCTGCGCCAGTGACGATAAGGCCAACGGTGCCAAATAACTGAGGAAGTGGCAAACTCTCGATAAGACCCGCCACCAAGCCAGCCAACAAATTGCCAAGAGCTGCCGCCATAAACCAAATACCCATCATTTGACCGACGAACCGCTGTGGGGACAATTTAGTAATACTGCTCAGCCCAACTGGGCTCAAACAAAGTTCGCCGGTAGTATGAAAGAAATAGGTCGCAATCAGCCACATAGGATTCGCAAGACCACCATCAACAGTACCGGTTGCTGCCCACGCCAACACAAAGAAGCCTAATCCGAGTTGAACCATGCCGAGGGTGAACTTAACGACAATCGATGGGTTTCGAGTTCCCAACGAGACCCAAATCGATCCAAATACCGGAGCTAAGAGAATAATAAACAAGGGATTAACTGATTGAAGCCAACTGGCCGGAATCTCCGAACCAAGTATTGTGCGGTTAGTTAACCTTTCGGCAAACAAATTCATCGACGATCCTGCCTGCTCAAAGCCAGACCAAAAGATCGCAGCCGCGAGAAACAACAACGGAATGACAGCGACACGTTTTCGCTCGTCTTCGTTCAGGTTTCCCCAAAGAAAGACATAGGCAAAATATAAGACGACTAAAATCGTGATCAGAACACCCGTTCCTTGCGCGACAATAAGAATCGACAACGACAACATTCCCGCCACCTGAAACACAGCGAACACCGCCGTCAATCCTACGACCACACCTACGCCTAAAAAGAGTGCCCGCCAGGCTTGATGTTTCTCTCCTGGTGTTGACCTTAGTTCGCCCGCCTCTCCAAGGTAACTCCACCCCCACACGTACTGGACAACGCCGAGTAGCATACCCACACCGGCCGCACTGAACCCTAGATGCCAATTCACATTCTCTCCTAGGGTGCCACATACAAGTGGACCAGCCAGAGCTCCGACGTTGATACCCATGTAGAACACTGAAAATCCAGCATCGCGCCTGGCCCCGCCTTCCGGGTACAAGTCAGCCACAATAGCGCTCACATTAGGCTTAAGTAAGCCCGTTCCGAGGACGATTAAAACCAATCCAAGATAAAAGGCATTGGTAGTCGGAACAGCCATCGTAAAATGACCGGCCGCAATTACGATTCCACCCCAAAGCACTGCTCGCCGCTGTCCCATCAGTCGATCCGCGATCCAACCCCCTGGAAGAGCTACTGCGTAAACCCCAAACGTATAAAGACCGTAAATCGCCGTCGCAGTAACATCGGTCATACCAAGACCACCTGTGGCGACCATGTCAGTCATGAAGAGAATCAGTAGTGCTCGCATGCCGTAGTAACTGAACCGCTCCCACATTTCTGTAAAGAACAAAGTGGAGAGACCACGGGGATGCCCGAACCAATCCGACGCAGAAGATGTCTGCATATCAACAATCATAAAGTAAACATGAGTACATGCCGATTTGGATCAACCAGCCCGTGAATACCGAAAGGCTAAAGGCAGAACATCATTCTTAAAGGAAACCTAAACTAGAAGGCGCTGCGCTATTACGTTCCACACAACATACGAAAGACGTCGACGGGCATGACGGGCGATCGCCCCTTGCCAGAATTGCCCAGTAATCACTTCGCAACCCTGTGGCACATCGCCGACTCCAAGTAATTCTTTATGCTCAGCTACATATCGATCGAGTGCGTCGGCTGACGGGTATCCCTCATTGACCAGAACGACATCAACCGGACGACCAATAGCCTCGTTAACGTTACGGACCGCATCTGCCACCGTGAAACCTTGCATCCCTCGGCCTTCCGTCACAATATTAGCGATTAGCACGATTGGCCCAGCCACCTGGCGCAAAGCTTCCGCAACGCCTTTTACTAACAGAATCGGCATCAAACTCGTAAAAAAGCTTCCAGGGCCAATGACTACTGCATCAAATCCTGTGATCGCGTCGGCCACCGGTGGATGAATTTGCACTTCTGGCTCTAGCCATGTCCGAACAATCCGCCTTCCCTTCGTCTGTTCTTCATCAACGGCGACCTCACCCTTGGTCTGAGAACCATCTTCGTATTCGGCGCATACACTTGCATGTTCCACACTGATCGGCCACACATGACCATTGCAGTCCAAAAGGGCTCTCAGTGAATCGACAGCCGTCAGAAAATCTCCGCTGTACTGCTCCATCATGGATAGCAAAAGATTTCCACTCGTATGTCCCCCAAGCCGATCTTCTTCTAAACAACGAGGAAGCCGAGAAAGAAGAATTCGCCTCGCCTCAGACTCATTCCGAGCCAGAGCCAGTGCGCACTTCAGAACATCACCGGGTGGAAGGACTCCAAGTTGGTCACGTAGTTCTCCGGAGCTACCTCCACTATCAAACATTGTTACCACTGCGTTAACCCGGACCCACGGATTATATTTGAGTCCACCGATCAGGCTTGGGAGTCCCGTCCCACCTCCGAAACAACCGACATCAAGCTCACGCAGTTTCACCGCAGGCATTGTACAACGCAGGAGAGTTGCCTTCCGTGAAGTGCTTACCCAGTCTCACGTTTGATAAACCATGGCGAGCCCGGCAGCACCTTGCGATCCATTTCTCCGTCTTCGGGGTCTAGATCTAGGCATTGTTTCCGGCATGGCTAACACTAAAACGTTGTTGCCCGGCGCCCAGTGAGCGCCATCATGAACCAAAAGAACAGATCAGTCTTTTCGGCAAGATTGCATTTATTTGCACACTTCCACACTAAATCTCACTGGGTCTAGACTACTGCCATCATGTGACTGTTCGAGTCGGTCGATATACCGGTTGGTAAACGGATGCGACGTCTCTTACTACTTGCAATCGGAGCAATTGGATTTGGATGCCTGGTGATCCTCAATGTGGGAGGTTACCGCTACGGCGTTTCAGATCAAGCGTTCTATATTCCAGTTATTTTGCAAGAGCTCACACCGAACATGTACCCCCATGACGCGCCATTGATCGCCGCCCAAGACCGCTTCTTCTTTTTCGACGATTGGTTTGCCGCTATTCTCAGATATTCGAACATCTCCATACCCTCTGGATTTCTAATCGGATATGCACTCACGCTGTTACTCATATTCGGAGCCATCGTAGCCGTTGGCCGTTCCATGTACACCAGTTGGTGGACTGTGTCCGCTCTGGCCATTGGATTAACCATCCGTCACCGAATCCCAGACACAGCTGTCAACACACTTGAATCCTATTTTCACCCGCGTCTTCTTGCGTTCTCAATTGGTCTATGGGCGGTTGCAGCTTTTCTTCGCGGTCGAACCTGGCTTGCCCTACTGGTCACCGGGATAGCGCTTCTAGCTCATCCCACAACTGGTTTGTGGTTTATTGTGTTCGTAGGTTCAGCTGCTCTCGTGTCTGACCGTAACGCCCGTCCCGGTCTGATCGCTCTGATATTCATGGCTGTCGTAGGCGCGACGTACGCCCTCGCTGGCCCACTCCGCGAACAACTAGTTGTCATGGACCCCACTTGGTCAAGTGTCCTATCAACTAAAGACTACTTAATAGCCAGTGAATGGCTGCCGATCACTTGGTTCGGACACTGTGCGGTCGTAGGTCTCGTCGGTTACGTTTATTGGTATCGTCGTTACTTAAGTCTTAATTCGACCAAAGAAGACGGACTAATTCTCGGGTGTGCTGTATTACTCGGTCTCTTCCTTCTCTCTGTGCCGTTTGCGAGCGCGAAAATAGCTCTCGTGGTCCAACTCCAATTTAATCGAATCTTCTGGCTGTTGGATCTGTTCGGAAGTATCTATCTAGCCTGGCTACTTGTCGAAAGTCCTCTGTGGTCTCGTTCAAAAATAGCTTGGCTTCGGAAGGCACCTCGCCCAGCCATGGCGACCTTGTTATTATTACTAGCCTTGGGGCGAGGCGGATATGTCATGTTTGTGGAACGAACCGGGCATCCCATGTTAGAAGCGGACCTCGCGCCTAGTGATTGGCACGAAGTGATGGAATGGGCCGCTACTCAACCACTGGGAACACATTTTCTCGCAGAACCTGACCACGCAGTCCGATACGGCACAAGCATCCGCGCCTCCGGTGGCCAAGATGTATTCCTTGAGATTATCAAAGACGCAGGTATAGCAATCTATTCTGCAGATATTGCCCACCGTCTCTCCCAGCGTGTCACTGATCTTGGTGATTTCAAGTCATTGAACGCAACAACCGCACTGCAGCTGGCCGACCAGTACGATCTTGACTTCTTGATCACAGAACATCCAATAGCTCTTCCAGAGACAAAGCAAACTGGTCGGTTCCATATCTATGACCTCAATGGTGACATCCAGATCGTTAGCTCTGATATCCGAACCTCAGCAAGGTTTCAAGACAACTGATAAAGTCGTGGTAGCCAAGAATCGTCCTCATCTGTAATAGACCACGACTCGGCTACACCGATGAACGCGGATACTAACCGCGTTAAAGATGTGAATTCCCAGGCCAGGCAACCTTCTTTTATGGACAACTCTCAACCATTTAAAGAATCGGAAACACCCGACAGCTTCATTCCTCTTCGCGGACTAGAGGGCGGACATCTCATGACGTTGTACACATGGGCTTACCCTCGATATTTTTCCAGACTACCCCCTCCACAGGCCCGCTATTTTGACGTGGCATCTGATGCCCGTGTTCTAGCCCATTGTCATTGGCAGACCCATCGACGCCAACATCCCACACTCCTAGCGCTTCATGGACTTGAGGGGTCGAGCTCCGCTCACTATATGCGTGGTCTAGCGGACAAAGCGTTCTTGGTTGGTTTTAATGTTGTTCTACTAAATCAACGCAACTGTGGCGGGACGGAACATCTATCTGATGGTCTCTATCACTCAGGTATGTCATCCGACCCTGCTGCGATTATCGAAGAACTTGTCGAACTCGACGGGATCACCAGAATCGCAGTTATTGGTTATTCCCTGGGTGGAAACATAGCGCTCCGATTGGCAGGTGCACATGGACCATCCGGGCCAGCTGGTGCAATCACATCCGTGTGCGCAGTATCTCCAACCATGGACCTCCGCCGGTGTGTCGACGCGCTTGAACAACCCAGCAATCTCCTTTATGAACTCAACTTTGTTAGAAATCTTCGAGGACGAATGCGTCGAAAAGCCAAAGCTTTCCCTGGTCGTTTCAACCTGAAAGCTCTATCTGGAGTCAGAACAGTCCGTGGATTTGACGAGGCCTTCACAGCACCACACCATGGTTTTAAGGATGCCGAAGATTACTATTTTCGTGCAAGCAGCCTCAGAGTCATCAACCACATCGCGGTGCCTACTCTTATTTTAAGTGCGAAAGACGATCCATTCGTTCCATCAGATCAATTCAGCGAACCTTCCGTTGTAGCAAACCCAGCGATCACAACAACAATCACCAAACACGGTGGACACTGCGGCTTCTTGACCCACCCGTCAGATCACTTTGATGGTTATTGGGCCGAGAAACTTTCCGTTGAATTCTCTCAGCACCACAATCCAACGTCATGTGTCTGACCGTGTGTAGGCATCACGCTCCCCTTATGAATATGACTAAGTCACGACTCACTTCCCAGGAACTAAGGCTCGTCAGAAGCCTGAAAACCCCACGTCAGGTTCAGAACTTTCTGAACGCGCTCCCGTATAACAACGAGTCGCCACGCCGAGCCACCCTTCACAGCTTCCGAAGTGTTCTCGCCCACTGGAACGCCCATTGCATGGAAGCAGCACTCACAGCCGCTGTCATTCTCGAATGCCACCGCTATCCGCCACTTGTTATGAGTCTTGAGTCAGTCGATCAACTCGATCACGTTCTATTTGTCTACCGCTGGCGTCAATACTGGGGGTCTGTAGCACGATCGCGTGACCCCGGACTCCATGGACGAAAACCCGTATTTAGCTCGGCCAGAAATCTGGCCTTGAGTTACGTCGATCCCTACGTCGATATGACCGGCCGAATTACCGGCTACGCCGTGGTTGATCTTCGGGTACTAGGACGTTACGACTGGCGACTCTCGAAACGTAACGTGTGGAAAGCCGAAAGACTTCTGCAAGATACACCACATCACGAAATCCGTTCCTCTGATCAACGGATTAATCGCTTGCGGCGGCGGTTTGAAAATTTCAAAAAACGATACCCTGATCAAAAACCCATGTACTACAAAAATCAGGAAAAATGGAGTGAACTTCCAAAGGAATTCAAGTTTAAGGCAAGTGCGTAGCGTTCTTGCTCGCCAAGGCCGACGTCGACAATTGACTATTCCTAGTCTAAATCGAACTCGCGCATCGGTTTTTCGACTGGTTCATTTTTCGCTTGCTTGAGAGCCTCTTCAAAACGCTTAGAAAGCACGTCGCTGCGGCCTTTTTCCTCTGCCACCGATTGGCTAAACAATGCTTCGCGTCTAGCCTTTTCTGAGGCAAGAATGTTCTGGGCGTCATCAAGCTTCGGCTTGTCCTCTCGCTCAGATTCTCGCCACGACACCACGCGTTTGAGGCCGACGTCAACCACAAGGGTCGAACCACAACACGGACAGTCAGTTTCGATTTCTGATGAAAGCTTCGACATTCTAGTTACCAAGGGAAATATCGTGACTCGTCTCTATCCTAGCGAAAACAAGACTACCCCTCTTCTTCATACTCACCTTCTGAAATCGGACCGATTCGCGTCGAAACTCTTAGAGCCTCGCGGAAGTCATAAACAGCCATACCTTCCACGTGAATCGACAACTGGCAGCTTAGTGCCTTTTTGTTGATCACAACAGTAACCGGGCTACCCTCAACACCGTCTTCAAATCGCAATCGACACCCACAAGCCAAACGGGCATTTTGGAAACCCTTTAACATTAGCGAATCATACTACAGCCCAGATTAATCAAGTTGATCGCTCTAGAGTTTCACAGTGCCATTAATCTACAGATTAGAAATTCTGGGAGTACACCACAGACACAACCTGATCGGTTTGCAGTGGACGGCGAACTGAAAGTTAAAGCAGCGACTTCAGATCTGCTTCAAATTCATCCTTCGTGCCAATACCCATATGTGTCTTGCACCATGTACCCTCGCGATCGATCCAAAAGCTCATCGGCAGTCCCCAAATCGGCCCCCATGCCTCTTGGAAGTCATCTTCACCGAGGCCAACAAGCATGGGGTAATTGACTGCAAATTCGTCAGCGAACGGTTTAATCTCATCGGCAGTGTCATCGGTTGACAAGCCAAGAACGACGAACCCTTGATCGCGATATTCATCTTGAAGCTCAATAAAACCTGGAATCTCAATCTTACATGGACCACACCAGGTCGCCCAAAAGTTCAACAGAATGACATTCCCCTTAAAGGTGGCCAAATCCACATCATTCCCATCCATATCCTTCAGGATATAGTCGAGCGGGGCAGGTTTAGCATCGGCTTCACAAGACGCTGCCGCAACTTCACCTCCAAACAGCGGAAAAGAAGAAACAGTAAACCCAGGCGCACTTGGAAGGGTCAAGAGAGCTAAGGCTAGCGCTACTCCGACAGCTACAGTCCATCTTTTCATGATATGAATCCTTACCCTAGACTGCTACCGATAGCAGTTGACATCATCAATCCATCAACACAAACTGTCGCCCGGAACATTGTTACTATCGACTCGCCGTCTCAACCAGATTATCAACTCAAGTGCAATGAACTCAAGCCACTGGTCGTAATCTACTCAAAATTCTCAAAAAAATAGGAGCTTTCGACGAATCATCGTTCATAGTTACGGCCTATCCTGGGATTTACCGGATCAAATAACTACTTTTTTTCGAACATTGCATAGTTTTGTTCACACCTTCTCCAGACCCCAAAAGACATTTAAACCAAACCAGCTGAATCATTCCTAAGCTCATTTAGTTTCGCGGCACCATTGACATCAATATTTGACAACCACCAAGCGTTGCGACCGTACTCATAGCTACAGTAAGATGAATTGATATCGCTGATGTTAGTCCATCGATTACCACCGGTCGGGCAAGAGGTATTTTCCTGATGAATCAGAACGTCATCTCATGTCTGTCTAAAGGATTGGTGTTCCTCTTTATGACACTGCTCCTATCACCGCTAGCAACCATAAAACTGGATGCTCAGTTCTTTCCGTTCTACGGCAAGAATCGTGTCAAATACGACAAGTTTGATTGGCACATTTATACAACAGACCACTTTGAAATCTACTATTACCCGGAACTTGAGGAGCATCTCGACCGCGTAGCTGGTTACGCAGAAAGTGCCTATCAGCAGATTAGTGCGGACTTACAACATGAACTGGCGTTTGTCGTTCCACTAGTGATCTTCAAGACGCATAGTGAATTTGAACAACAAAACATTATCCCAGGAGCGAGTCCAGAGGGAGTAGGAGCGTTCGCAGAACCTCAGCGTGACCGAATCGTTCTGCCACTTGATGAGCCACCCGATGGCCTCTATCGGCTTATCACTCACGAACTAACACATATCTTCATGTTTGATATTGTGCCGAGGTCACTCATACGCAGAAGCGTTCCACTGTGGGTCGATGAAGGCATAGCAGACTACATGGCCGGAGTATGGCGTCCGCTGGACCTGATGCAAGTTCGGGATGTCGCAGTATCGGACAGTGTTCCCTCGATGACTGATTTTCAGGGTTATGGAGGCTTTGCTAATGCGAGAGTGGTATACAACCTTGGCCACGCAGTGTTCGAATTTATCGAAGCCGAATGGGGTCAAGCAGGTGTTCGACAATTTCTTTTCGGACTGCGCCGTATGTCTATTGGAGGTGGCGGCGATAGTGTCTATGAAGAAGCTCTTGACGTAGACGCCGATGGATTCGATGATCGGTTTCGTCGCTATCTCAACGAGCGTTTTGAAGCCTTTCGAGAGAAGGAACGGCCACTCGACTACGGCCGCAATCTGGCTCCAGATTTAATATCTCAATATCCGGTTGTCTACAACATCGAAAGTGCGCCTTCCGGTGAAGTGATAGCGGCTGTCGCATTGAACCGGAAGGACCAAGAATTCGACATAGTGCTGTTATCCGCACACACGGGTGAAATCATAGACAACCTCACGAGTGGGTTCGATCAATCGCTTGGATTCGAATACATCCCACTACCCGGTCAGCGGTTTAATACTGTCTCGTGGATCAGTTGGTCTCCCCAAGGAGACCGTGTGGCTTACTTCGTTCGGAAGGGCAAATACAAGTCTCTGGTCATCCAGAATGTTCTCACCAAGAATGTGGAACGTCGGATTGACCTCGACATGGTGGATGAACCAGAATCACCAGATTTTTCTCCCGACGGCACTGCTGTGGTTTTTTCAGCCTTGAGTTCCGGTATCGGAGACATCTTTGAACTCGACCTCCGCACTGAAGAGGTAACCAATCTAACCAACGATGAATTTGCCGATTATGCGCCCTTGTATTCTCATGATGGATCAGTAGTCCTACACCTCGCCCGGGTGTCTGGAAACAACAAATACTTTTCAATTAATCTCTCAGACGGGACTCGCACCCAATTAACGTTCGGCACCCACGATGATGCCGGCGGCCAACTGATCGATAACGACACCCTAGTATTTTCGTCCACGGCCATAGACCCAGCACAACCGGTCTCCCCTGACGTAGCCCGGGACGGAGAAATCTTCAACATTTGGACGCTCGGTCTCGCAACTGGTGAACTCCGGC
>CEUS01061060.1_pt1 | contig 20070 bp, 12 predicted proteins | sample 427031 | NCBI WGS metagenome assembly CEUS01 (sample SAMEA2622837, study PRJEB7988) | marine metagenome | biome: marine biome (ENVO:00000447); feature: marine epipelagic mixed layer (ENVO:xxxxxxxxx); material: "saline water (ENVO:00002010), including plankton (ENVO:xxxxxxxx)" | depth 140 m | reverse complement strand
GGACAACCGTCGAGAAGTCCGTGGCAAGAGGGTGCTGTTCCTTAAGAGAATGATGGCGAGATGGTCGATTTTTGTTAATAGTGGCGCCCGTTTGTTGAACTTGGGGCGAATCATTGGTAAAATTTGGACGTTCTTGTGGGAGCGTGGCCATGAGTAGGTTGTGGTTCACGGCTTGGTTACTATTAAATTTTTTGTATCTCCCATTCGGGTTGGATCCTCAAAGGAGGGGCATTTGTCTCACTTGGCGAAGAATTTAAACAGAATGGTATGGGTGGCATTCGTAGCAGCTGCGGTTGTTGGTACTGCTGCGACGGCTGATGTTAGCGCACAGTCTTCTGACGAAGTTACGTTTCACAAAGACATCGAACCAATTCTGCAGCGGAGCTGCCAGAACTGTCACCGGGAAGATTCTGTCGCGCCGATGTCTCTGCTGAACTATGAGCAGACCCGTCCTTGGGCACGGTCAATAGCGCGTCGAACCGCTGTTGGTCCGAGGCAGGGTGTGATGCCTCCGTGGTATCTCGAAAAGAACATCGGCATCCAGGGTTATAAGAAGGACCCGTCACTCACTGATGAAGAGATCGCCATGATTGGCGAGTGGGCAGACAACGGTGCTCCTCGTGGCAACCCCGCAGATGCGCCTGAGCCTATCGATTGGTCAACCGGCGGATGGACCATTGGAGAGCCCGACCTCGTGACCGTATTAGGTGACATCGTCATGGAGGGCGGCGCCCCGGATTGGTGGGGAGAAATTGAGTCCGTTCCGGTGGGGAATACCGAAGACCGATACGTGGAAGCGTTGGAGTTCAGAGAAGTCAACGACGTTCTCGATACTGAGGACAACCGGGAGACGGTTGGTGGACGCTTTATTTTTCACCACATGATCTGGAGCACTCAGGTGCTCGGCGAGAACGGTGAACAGGATGAAACGCGGGCGAACGACACGACCACCGGATGGCCGGTGCATGAGGTTGGCCGCAACGCGGATACATTCGATCCCAAAGCCGGTCGTTTACTGGCGGCGAATTCCAGTGTGGTTTCGAACTCAGTGCACCTCCACTCGAATGGTAAAGACACCCGGTCTCACCTTGAGATCGCGTGGAAGTTCCATCCGAAGGGCTACAAGCCGACGTTGAAGAATGCGGGTCGGAGCCTGGGCGACGGACTGAACATCGACATTCGTCCGGAACAGAAGGATCAGCAGCTTCATGCTTACACAGTGCTGGAAGAGCACCAGAAGATCACGACCTTCGAGCCCCACCTGCACGCACCGGGTGACCGGATGTGCCTGGAAGCTATTTGGGGAAACCATATTGAGACGTTGAGTTGTGCGGGATACGACCATAATTGGGTTCGTACTTACGAGTATTTGGATGACACGGCGCCGCTTCTTCCGAAGGGCACCATCCTGCACATCACTGGTTACATGGACAATACGGCCGCGAACGCCAACATACCGGATCCGCGAAACTGGCAGGGGTCAGGTAACCGTTCCGTGACGAACATGTTTATCGACCTTGGCCTGGGCGTGGAGCTGAGTGATGAACAGTTCATTGAGGCAATGGAAGAACGGCGTGAAGTGACCGACTGGAGACCTGGTGACCACATCATTGGTTGTCCGCTCTGTTCGTATACCGACCTGCGGATTGAAGATATGCCTGGCCGGGAAGTCGAGGAAGCTGACGACGCTAACGACGCCAATCAGCAATAAGAGCGTGGTTCGGTTGTTTGGATGCACAGCAGCAATGTGTGCGTGATTTAATTTCCCCCGGGGACGCTGTGGCGTCCTCGGGGGTTTCGTTTTCCGGCTCCAAAGACCTGTACTGTGTTTACGGATAGGTCATCACACTTGCACAAGGATAAGTTGCCATGAAACAGCTGTTGGTTACTGTGAATCGTAAGAGACCATGTTTCTTGCCGGTGTTCCTGTTCGTTCTGGCGTTCCTGCTGGTCGGACAGTCTGGGGAGGCTCAGAGACTGTCGTACTCCTCCGGACAAAACATTTCCCCTGGTTACGAAGGCTGGGAGGAAGACCCGGATGGATCACGCTGGTTTGTGTTTGGCTATATGAATCGAAACTGGGAAGAAGAGCCGAACATTCCCGTTGGGCCAGAGAATTCGATTTCACCAGGAGGACCCGACCTCGGCCAGCCGACACATTTTTTGCCTCGTCGAAACCGATTCGTGTTCCGGGTGCCTGTCCCGGATGATTTTAGTGCCGACGATGAAATGGTGTGGACGCTCAGTGTTAATGGCGTGACGGAGCAGGCCTTTGCGACACTCCGTCCGGATTACTTCATGGATGCGATGATTCGTATGTCTGAAGGCGGTGCGATTGGTGCGGGGACATCGAACCCGACCATCCGTGCGAATACAGCGCCAGTGGCGATGGTCAAAGGAGCGGATACGCGGTCGGTAAGAGTGGGTGAGCCGCTGATGTTAGTGGCCACCGCGACCGACGATGGTGTTCCTGAGACGCCACGTGCACGGCGCGAACGTCAAGCAGCAAGCAGGACTTCAGATACTGGCCTTGTTGGTCGCGGCCGTCAGTGGAGGCCACATTACCGCGGCACCGTGTCTACTGAGACTGGTCTTCGCGTTTCGTGGTTCGTCTACCGTGGCACGGGGAAGAACGTGATGTTCGACCCTCCTCAGGTTAAGGTCTGGGAGGATACGCGCACCGGGGCATACTCTCCTTGGGGACCGCATTTTGTGCTGGATGACCCTCCTGAGGACGATACCTGGTCCACTACCGTCACGTTCGATGCTCCGGGCACATACGTCTTGCGGTGTCGCACCAGTGACGGGGCGTTGGATGTTGACCACGATGTCACGGTCACGGTAACGCCTTAAGAGTTACAAACTGTAAAAGTATCGGAATACAAGACAAAACCCCAGAGTGACAAATTGACTAGCAGCCTGGAAGGTAGGATATAGATGCGTACATCTCGGCGTCTCATCGGATGGATACTTAGTGTGGCGGTAATACTGGTAGGCGCTGGCGTGACCAGCGCCCAGCGGTTGTCATATTCCAGTGGGCAGAGCGTGTCACCTGGGTATGAGGGGTGGGAAGAAGCCGAGGATGGGCAGCGCTACTTTCTGTTCGGCTATATGAATCGCAATTGGGACGAAGAACCTAACATCCCAGTTGGTGCAGACAATCGTATTGAACCAAATGGCCCTGATCAGGGCCAGCCAACTCATTTTCTGCCTCGACGCAACCGCTTTGTGTTCCGGGTTCCTGTACCAGACGATTTTAATGAAGACGATGAAATGGTATGGACACTGAGTGTTAATGGCGTAACCGAACGGGCCTATGCGACCTTGCGTCCGGATTATTTTGTCGATGACATCATCAAAGCGTCGGAACACGGCGCGATTGGTGCTGGCACGACTGACCCGGTGATCCGGGCGAATGTGGCGCCAACCCTGACGCTGGATGGAGCGACCGCTCGAACCGTTCGCGTCGGTGAACCCCTTCGACTCGTGGTTAGCGCAAGCGATGATGGGGTGCCTGAACCGCGGCGGCGTTCGGCGCAGGAACGCAGTCGAGCGCGGGATGCTAATGACCAACGTCGCGACGGCGACCGGCGTCGCTTCGGCGACCGCCGGTGGTTACCTCACAGTCGTGTGACGGTGAGCAGTGAAACAGGTCTTCGCGTCTCGTGGTTCGTGTACCGTGGCGCGGGGAATAACGTAACGTTTGATCCACCGCAAACGAAGGTGTGGGAGGACACCCGCACGGGTGCGAATTCGCCGTGGGCGCCTGCGTGGCTCAATCCTTTACTGCCAGAGGACGGGCAGTGGATTACTGAGGTTACGTTTGATGAACCAGGTGAATATGTGCTTCGATGTTTGGCGAGCGATGGCGCGCTCGGCGACGAAGACGACATCACGGTTACGGTTACTTCATAGGTAGTTCTCGCCAAACTAATTAATTGTTGTATAGATTGGGAACAATGAGTGGGGTTCTAGTTAGGCCGTTAGTGCTTAGTGTTGTGGTAATACTGTGTCTGACACACACGGTCGAGGCGCAGCGGTTGTCCTACTCGAGCGGCCAAAATATTTCTCCTGGCTATGAAGGCTGGGAGGAAGATGCGGATGGGTCGCGGTGGTTCGTGTTTGGCTACATGAATCGCAACTGGGACGAAGAGCCTGATGTTCCTGTTGGTCCGAATAATGCCATCGAACCTGGGGGCCCTGATCGTGGTCAACCGACGCATTTCTTGCCTCGCCGGAACCGTTTTGTGTTTCGGGTGCCTGTGCCGGACGATTTTGAAGACGACGATGAGATGGTGTGGACGCTCACTGTCAATGGGGTGACGGAACAAGCCTATGCGACGCTTCGGCCAGACTACCTGATGGATGCGATGATCCGCGCCTCCGAAAGTGGCGCGATTGGTGCCGGGACCACGAATCCTACGATTCGCGCAAACCAAGGGCCGGTGCTGACGGTTGAAGGGGCGGAAACTCGGCGTTTACGGGTCGGTGAAGCTCTGAGTTTAGCGGCCGTTGCCACGGATGATGGCGTGCCGGAATCACCACGGAAAGAACTCCTCGAGTTTCTGCCAGGAGCCTTGAATCCCTGGGTGCCACACACTCGCGTCACTGTGAATACCGAGACCGGTCTCCGCGTGTCATGGTTTGTGTATCGCGGGAGTGGAGACGTCACGTTCGATCCCCCTCAGGTGAAAGTGTGGGAGGATACGCGTACCGGGGCCAATTCCCCATGGGGGCCACATTGGCTCACGCCGGAGTACCCAGAAGACAACCGGTGGGTCACCACCGTGACGTTCGACGAGCCGGGGACGTATGTGTTGCGCTGTCGTGCCAGTGATGGTGCGGTAGATACCGACCACGATGTGACGGTCACCGTGACACGCTAATATTCGCGGTTGTCGTTCTGTGTTCCTCAAGGATCAGGTTACAATCGAAGCTATGTTTAAAAGATGTGTCGTGATCCTCAGTGTTTTTGTGTTGGGAATGTTGATGGCCAGTGCTGAAATAACTGCCCAGCGCCTCTCCTACTCGAGTGGCGAGAACGTGTCGCCCGGGTATGAGGGATGGGAGGAAGACCCGGATGGGTCGCGCTGGTTTGTGTTTGGCTATATGAACCGCAATTGGGACGAAGAGCCAGTCGTTGCGATTGGCGCTGACAACAACATTCAACCTGGCGGGCCAGACCTCGGTCAACCGACACGGTTTTTGCCCCGGCGCAATCGCTTCATCTTCCGTGTTCCGATTCCTGAGGATTTTGAGGAAGCCGATGAGATGGTCTGGACGTTGACGGTGAATGGCGTGACTGAACGAGCGTATGCCTCGTTGCGCCCAGATTACTTCATGGATGCCATGATTCGCGCATCGGAGCATGGTGCAATCGGCGCAGGTTTTACGGACGAAAAAATCAGGAATAACGAGCCTCCGGCAATGACTATCGAAGGTGAGGATCAGCGCACGGTGCGAGTGGGTGAAGTCTTAAGCCTGGCTGTGGTCGCGACGGATGATGGCGTGCCTGAGTCACCGACCGCGCGGTTGCGGCGCTTGTTCGAGGCCCAGGCGGCTGAACAAGCGGCGAACCTTGAGTCCGACGAAGCTGATGAGCAAGCTGAGGAAGCGCGCAGGGCTTTTCGGCGATCAGACCGGCGGTGGTTGCCGCACTCTCGTGTGACGGTGAACGCTGAAACTGGTCTCCGGGTGTCGTGGTTTGTGTATCGTGGTGACGGCGAGGTCATGATGGATCCGGCCCAAGTGAAAGTGTGGGAGGATACCCGCACGGGGGGCTATTCGCCGTGGGCACCAGCGTTCACAGTGCCCGATCCGCCTGAAGGAAACCGGTGGGTAACTGAAGTAACATTCGATCAGCCTGGCACCTATGTCCTGCGATGTCGCACCAGTGACGGGGCGGCGGACGTTGACGGTAATGTGACGGTTACGGTGACCCAGTAGGTTATTTCAACAGCCTGTTCTTTTTGGAGAGATTCCGGTTCTCGGGGAGTGCGGCTTGGTCTTCGAGGTCGGAGTCGCCGACGTTCGTTGACGTCTACGGCAGCAGGACCTTTAGCGCACCACTGTGAAGTCAGCCGTCCATTCATGGGGACCCCACACGAGCATGAACCGACCCTCGTCGGGTCCGGTTAGTACCACCGACGCTGCCATGTCTCGCGATGAGTCGGTCATCGAATCACCCGCCAACAGTGACTGCCTGTAGTGGAGGTCGACTTCGCCCAAGTCCAGTTCAGGGTTGTACTGGGTGCCCCAGGCATCCGGTTCGTTGTTAAAGACGAGGTGCCAGCCGTGTTCAGCGCGCTTCAGCCAAAGACCATAGGAACCGGGGGAATCCCTCAAGCCGATATTTCCCGTATTGATTACGAGGTCCCCAAATTGGATCGGAATGTCGATGTCAAGGCGCGTCACGGCACCGTCTGTGATCCGAACCACCGACCCTGTTGCTACCGATACCAGGTGGGCGAAGTCTCGATACTCGACTTTGAGGTCCCTGGGGAAAACCACGGCGAGACGTGGACCGTCGGGCAGCGTGACTGTGGCAATGTTTCGTGTAGCCAGACGATTAGTTAACTGGATTTCAGACGAATCAAATTCGAACGTACGCTGGTCGCCGACGCCACTGACACGTTGTCGGCGCAATGCTTCTCTCGGTTCGGCAAATTGCACGCCGACCGTCCACTCGTGATCTCCCCACCGCACGAATAGGTCACCTCCATTGGCTCCAGTCGGCACGAATCCCGTGACTAGAGTGGCGGACTGGTTTGTGACAGTGCGATGGGTAAGGGGGACAGTGCCAAGAACATCGGCTGGCTCGGTCGCCATATCGCCCTGTGCGTCCGAGATTTGGAGCCTCAAGTCATCGTCGGTTCCCCGCAGCCACAGGTCGTAGCGACTGGTGCCGAGGGGGGTAAAGTCCGGTTCCGTCCCCGGAGGAGGTTCAGGGGGTTCCGCTTGTGCTGTTCCGATTTCAACGTGGCCGATATGTGCCCATGCGTCAGTTTCCAATTGACCAATGCGAACGACCCCGCTGGGAGTGTCAGACAAAAGTGTGCGGTATGTCGGATCGTCAATTTGGATCGCCGACCCGGAAAAGACCGTGACGGTTCGCAGTCCTAGTGTGGCCGCCGACTGAAGCGGCACAGAGGGTGACTGGGCGGTGACCTGTCCGGCTAGTGTCAGAAGGGTCAAACTCAAAATGACGGCAAGCCGTCGTTGGCTACGAACATCCATGACTACCCCTGTGTGCTGATCTGCAAAAACATTAGGTTCTGAATTCTAGCGGGTCTTTAAGCCATAAACACGTTGACCCTGGCATATGAAGCGATGCCAGGGTCAACGCATATGTGTGTCACACCAGGTCCAGCTTGAGCTGGGCTATTTGCCTAATTCTGTGACTCAGCAGCTGGGTCCTCTACGATCTCTTCGCCATAGGCTACGAATCCAAGCGCCATTTCATCATTCGTTCGTGGTGCGTGGCCGAGTGAACGGTCGGCGTCAAAACCTTTTCGCAGGCCATGTTCTGAGGTGTTGTCGTACCAGAAACTTACGTCGACCATAGTTCCTGCCGGGAGCAACTTGGGCTCATTGTACCAATAGGTTTCCTGCCAGGCCTGCTGCCACTTCGGCACATCCAAGAGAAGTTCCTGGGTTCCATCGGGATAGGTCGCCGTATAGCGTGCCCCCACACCACGAAAGTGCGCATGTGGCCACCAGTTTAAAATCAAGGTGTCTTGTTCAATGAGTCGACCGGCACCTACCCGATAACCTTCACGGTGAGCCGGAATCATGAAACCGCGGTTACCGATGGAGTCGTTCTTAAAGGCGATCTTCGGCGTTTCCTTGGCAATATGGAATCCCATGGACGCCTGATTTGTGAACGCGGTTCCAGTGCCGGGCTCTTTGTTGTAGTGAATGTTAAAGCGTGCGGTTGAACCCTGTTCAATCAAGAGTCCCCAACCATCTGGTAGCAATTTGCCTTCTGTGCCCGCTGAGACACATCCGAGCGACCCACCTCTGGCTGCGGCTTCTCCTTCGTCCTCTTCACCTTGGCCAGCGTCGGCGGTCACAACTGTGTCGGCGTCTTCAACTCCGGCACAGAAATGGTGGATTCGGTCGCCGGTGTCTCCCGTTTGGAATTCCCAACCGCTGACCCACAGACCTTCTTCAGGAATGAGTTCATCGGGAATTTTCGTCCGGAAGGTTGTTTGCAGGTCGTAGGCATCGTCGGGAATCAGGTATTCCTCCATAGTCACCACGAAGTCGGGTGTCCCGAGAAACCAGCCCCCATTTTCATCGCCAAAGACTTTTGGGGCGGGCGCCTGCGACTTGTCGCCTGCGGCAGACCCCGAATTGGCCCATGCCACGATGGTCTGAATCTCGTCGTCGGTCAATCCACGTTCGTTGGAGTAGAGGCCATCGGTGTGCTCGGTGGCATACCACGGTGGCATCTCTTCGGCCTCGACCTTTCGGGCAACAGCGCGTGCCCACGGCCGAGTCTCTTCAAACGTCATCAGTGACATCGGTGCGATGATGCCGGTGATGTTCTGGCCTGCGGGGCGATGACAACTCTGACAATTTTCCTGCAGAATCGGCAGGACGTCCCCGTAGAACGTCACCTCTTCTGCTTCTCCTGCGCTGGCAGACCCAATCGCCAATGCACTGAACGCCGCGAGGATTGTAAACAGCCGTAAAATTCTCATCGTCAGGCTCCTAAAAGTAGTGTCTGATAACCGCATTAAATTTGAGCTAAACTTCGGCTCAGCGTGTATCTCTGATCCTTTTACACCTATGAACAAAGGTTGTACCACCTCTATGGGTGGGGGTCAAGGGTAAAGAGAGAGTCGTATTCTTCGGGTTTTGTGACCATGGTTGGGACCGTCTGGTTGCTCAAACTTGCATCCGCTGATCGGCTCACGTTCAATTGGAGGCACAGTTCTCCTTAGAAGGCATACTTTGGTGATGAAGAGATGCACTATGTGGGATTGATTGATCTTATGCGCATTGGCACAAACGGATCGATCCAGCTCGGTATTAATGCCCTGGTCGCAGGAATGATGGTCTTTACTGCGTCTAGCAACCTGTTATCGCAATCCAGAAATGCCGATGCTTTGATGCCACCCGTTGTGTTTACGGAGGTAACTGAGCAGTCTGGTATCACTTTTGTCCATGAGAACGGTGCTGTGGGTAATAAATGGTATCCAGAGATCTTTGGTGGGGGGATAGTCGTCTTGGATGTCGATTCAGATGGCTGGTCCGACTTGTTGTTTATTAACAGCGGTGAATGGTCACCGGGCGATGTCGCGTCGTCTCACGGGCTCTATCGTAATAACGGTGATGGAAGTTTTATCGACATTGTCAGCGGCAGTGGATTTGACAGGTCAGCGTTTTATGGTCTTGGCGGGACCGTCGCTGATTATGACAACGACGGCCGAGACGACGTCTTCGTCACTACGACAGACGGCGGGCGCCTGTTTCACAACGAAGGGAACAACAGGTTTGTCGACGTTACAGAATCGTCTGGGATCACGAACCCTCACTTTGCCGTTAGTGCGGCATGGTTGGACTACGACCGTGACGGGCTGGTAGACCTCTTCATAGGAAACTATGTAGCCTGGACGCCCGAGTTGGAGGTTCCGTGTACCGAGCAGGGTGTGCGAGGCTACTGTGGCCCCGATGCGTATGCGCCACTCCCACCGGCTTTATACCGGAACGTCGGAAACGGACGGTTCGAAGATGTTACCGCTCCGGCGGGTTTGGATGCCCCGACGGATAAGGCAATGGGCGTTGTGGTATTCGACTACAACCAAGACGGTTGGCCGGACCTCTTTGTGGGTAGTGACCGGGTTCCGGCTAAGCTCTATCGCAACACCGGTAACGGCGGATTTGTGGACCAAGGGCTTCAAGCCGGGGTCGCGCTGAGCGAATTAGGCATTGCCCGCGGCAACATGGGTGCGGATGCAGCTGATTATGATCGGTCGGGAAAACCGGACCTGGTCGTCGGGAACTTTTCCTATGAAATGCTTGGCCTCTATCACAATGAAGATGGACGGACCTTTGTCGATCGGGCGCCCCGGTCTGAAGTCGGTCGTTCCAGTTATCTTTCAACAACGTGGGCTGTCTTTTTTTTGGACTACGACTTGGATGGTTTTCCGGACATCTTTGCCGCCAACGGTGCGAATGACGAGTCACAAGTTATGCGTGACTCCAGATTACAGATCACTCAAGTGCCACTGTTGTTGTGGAACCGTGGGAATGGGACGTTTGCGAATGTGACCACCGATCTCGGTGAGAGTTTCAATCAGCCCATCATGGGACGGGGGGCCGCCTATACTGATTTTGATGGAGACGGAGACCTCGACATAATAGTCGCTACCTTGGCGGGTCGGCCGCGTCTGTTTCGGAACGACGGTGGCAATCAACATAACTGGCTTCGAGTCCGTTTAAGTGGATCGCCGTCAAATCGAAGCGGGTTAGGTGCTGTCGTAAGGGTCACGTCAGAGTCAGGCGTTCAGTGGCAAACGGTGCACAGTGGTTCGAGTTACGCTTCCCAGAGTGAGCTGACGCTGACGTTTGGTCTTGCCACGGACGCACAGGTCCTGAGACTTGAGGTAGATTGGCCGTCAGGGGTGTTACAGACCTTCGAGGATGTAGGGCGCAATCAGGTAGTCGTGATCGATGAGGTCGAGGGCCTGGCGTCTGGTCCGTAACGGCAATTTAGGTTTGACCTTCTTTAAGGTGCGGCCGGAGATTCGGCTTGTGCTGCGAGTTCTTCTTCGACCAGCCGAGTAAAGAATTCAAATGGTGGCAGAAAAGCTGGAGGTGCCGGGGCGAACCGACCGTTGATCAGAAAACTCGGACTTCCTTGAATGGCATATCGTCTGGCTTCTTCGACGGCACTTTGAACCGTCGGGCGAAAGGTGCCATTGTCCACACAGCGATCGAACTGGTCACGGTCCAGGCCGACATCACTGGCCAGTTGTTTGAGACGTATCGTGTCAAAAATACCCTGCTGGGCTAGCAGTGCGTCATGGTACGGCCAGAATATATCTTGAGCTTTAGCGCATTGGGCTGCTTCTGCGGCACTGAGTGCGGCAGCACGATCCAAGGCTGGAAGATTTTTAAAAACGATACGCAGTCTGTCGCCGAAAGTCTCCAGTACCCGGCTGAACTGCTCAGCGAATCGAGCGTACTCGGCGTTTTGAAAATCGCCGAATGCCACAAGTTCAATGGTCGCAGACTCAGAACCCATGACGGCGTCTTGGTCCGTGCGGTCAATTCTTATCCTAGGTGCCACGAGAGACATATTGACCTGGGTTGAAACCTGCATTAATTCCTCGATGTAGTTGGCACGTGCAAGCTCTGGCTCAGTTACCTTGCTGAGCCATGCTCGTAAAGCCGGTTCTAGTTGTTCGAATGTGTTTCTTCGTGTCGCGGGTCCTAGACCCTGATACAGGGACCGTACCGCTGCGTCCGGCATGGAGACGGTCCGTGGTGGAAGTTCTTGTTCGAGTAGTTCGTCGACGCTGATGCCTCTGGTACGCGCTTCAATAGCAAGTAGTTCATCCGCGACCACGCGGTCTGCGATCCGCCGGCGTGTTTCGAACGCCTGCTGTTGAACGGCTATGTAGCTGGCAGGATCGGCGCGCTGCCATTCTTCGTCAATTTCGTCGACGGTGATGACTCGGTCGCCCACTTGGACTGCGACCTCACCTTGTGCATCGGAGCGGACCATTGGTAGCGGCTCCACATCATTGGTGGCCGCTTCTGGCCCGCCAGCAGTGGTGTCTGGACTTGTGCTGCCCAGGGACACGTCAAACGAGGCATGTTCGCTCGCGCTGGGGCCGCGGCTGACGGTGAGCAGGTACTCGCTCGCTGGCATCAGACTAATGGGTGCCACGGCGACGATCTGTGTGTCGGTGGCCTCTTCGATTCTCAGAGGGACGAGGTCCAGCGTGACAACCGGGCGGCTTCCAAAATTTTCGCCGGAGATTGTTAACGTGTCAGCGTCGGAATCTGGGCGGGCTTCGGCGATGACTAGCTGAGGGAGTGCCGGGGCTTGTCCTTTAATCGCGACGGTGGAGAACGAAACAACAACGAGCGTTAAAACCGCGGTGAAGCGGCACAGTCTACGAGTCATTACAATTGCCTGTGCTCAGGATACCTTGCGTGTGTAGGGTTCGCAATGTCTTCGCAGGGTCCACTTGCCTTGACACACCTAAAGTTCGTGGACACACTGAAGGCATTGATTTCGTTCGTCTAGTCAATGCTGAAACCCTATTGTGGGGAGGGTCATGATGCGTTTGATTATCTCATTAGCCATTGGCGTTCTCATGGTTGTTGGAGCTGGGCTCCAGCCGTTAGGGTTACTATCCTCGCCGACGGGTATGGGCACAGCGTTTGCCTCTGGGAATCAAGGGTCGGCCGTTCCTCCAATTGAGCCATTTACGATTGCTTTGCCAGAGGCGGATCTCGAGGATCTTCAGGAACGATTGGCACGAACCCGAATGCCCGATGAACCAGACGGTGTTGGGTGGATGCTTGGGATGAATCAAGCGTATTTACGGCAACTGCTGGAGTATTGGCAACACGAGTTTGATTGGCGTGTCCAGGAGCGTCGCCTGAATCAATTCGAACAATTCAAGACACGGATTGATGGAGTCGACATCCATTTTATTCACCAGCGATCAACAGAATCAGATGCGTTTCCGTTAATTCTGACTCACGGATGGCCTGGGTCGTTTGCGGAGTTCTCGAAAGTAATCGGACCTCTCACGGACCCGGTCAACCATGGTGGACGTGCAGAAGATGCTTTTCATGTAGTGGTGCCGTCGATTCCCGGGTATGGATTTTCTGATCGACCACGGGCATTGGGTTATGGGCGTGAACGCACCGCAGCGATCTTTGCCCAGTTGATGTCTCGGTTGGGCTACGACCAGTATGGTGCGCAGGGTGGGGATCTGGGGGCCGGTATTAGTCGACAACTGGCCATGGACGATTCCGACCATGTGGCTGGCTTGCATCTTAATTTATGCAGCGCTGGTCCTCCTGATCCAGAGAATCCGAATGAAGGGTTGGCGACTGATGAGATCGCGCTGATGGAGGAACGGGCAGCGTTTTGGACCGACGAAGAACGGGGCTATAGCCATATGCATGGCACGAAACCGCAAACGTTGGGTTATGGGCTCAACGACTCTCCGGCCGGGCTGGCGGCGTGGATTGTGGAGAAGTACCGCAGTTGGTGCGACTGTGAGGGAAATCCAGAAACGAAGTTTTCTAAGGATGAGCTGTTAACTACGCTAACGATCTACTGGGTGACCCAGACGGCCACCTCCGCGGCACGCTATTACTATGAAGGTCGCCACAATCCGACGCCTGAACCAACTCGGGTCGAGGTTCCGACGGCGTGCGCGGCGTTTCCGAAGGAGTTTCGGTTTACTCCACGGCGCTGGCTGGAGGCTCGTTACAATCTTCAGCGTTTTACCCTGATGCCGAGTGGAGGACATTTCGCCGCTAGTGAGGAGCCTGTTCTTTTTGTTGATGACGTGCGGGCGTTCTTTCGGGGCTTACGGTAGTTCGATTCGCCACGAAGTAGGTTGAACCGTTGGTTTTACTTGGTGGTTCCGATTCGAGTGTCTGGAATGTTTTGGAAAATCAACATGTGTTGTCTTAGGCGGACTGGGTCACATCTCTGGAAGATGGGACTGATCTGTTACACTGCGTTAATAGCCGTGAGACTGCCGGTGATCAGATGGTAAGGGCACACAAAGCACCCCTTCTTTTCTTTGCAGGCTGTTTGCTGCTCTTGCTGAATTCGGCCATTCTCGCTGCATTTCCGAGCGCCACACTTTGGTATTACGCGAATGTTGCGCTTCACCCGTTCTTGGGAATCGCGCTCACGCTGTTTGCAATCCCTCGAATCCTGAGCCGGGAATGGCTGGGTGGTCCCTTGCTTGCCGCGGGCGTCGGGTTGGTTGGTGCCGGCTTGATGCTTGGTCTTATCGTTTTAGTTTATGGAGCGACAGGACCCTACGAGGTCGTGCTGCAAGCCCATATTGTTACGTCTCTCTGCGGGGCCGCGCTGCTGGGTGTTCGTGCTTGGCGCGCAGTTGCCAGTTCTGATGGTGTGCGGCCGCTTGTTCGCGGCAGTTTAGTTGCGATCGTCTTAATCGGTGCTGTGACGCCATTGCTCCGCGATGGTCTTGATGCGCGCTGGCGACAGTCGTATCGCATTGAGAATCCAATCCAACCTCCGGCGACAATGGAAGAAGAAGGAGCCGGTCTCGGCAGTCCATTTTTTCCGTCATCGGCGAACACCAATACGGGAGATGTAATCCCGGCTAATTTTTTCCTCACCAGCGAAGCGTGTGGTCGTTGTCATACTGATATCTATGAGCAGTGGAGTGCCTCCACGCACCATTTTTCGTCCTTCAATAACCAGTGGTATCGCAAGTCGATCGAGTACATGCAAGATGTTGTCGGAACCGAACCGTCGAAGTGGTGCGCCGGATGTCATGACCATGCGGTGTTTTTTAATGGTCGCTTTGACCAGCCGATCCGTGAGCAGATTGACACGCCGGAGGCGCAAGCGGGGTTGGGCTGTGCCTCATGCCACTCAGTGGTTCATGTGGGGAGCACCATGGGGCAGGGTGATTTTGTCATTGAGTACCCGCCGCTTCACGATCTCGCCGCTAGTGACAATCCGTTGTTTCAAGCGGTGCACGACAAACTGGCCTATCTGGCACCGGAGCCGCATCGGCGAACATTTATGAAGCCGTTTCATCGAGAGCAGAGTGCCGAGTTTTGTTCGACTTGTCACAAGGTTCATCTCGATGTACCGGTGAATGACTATCGATGGCAGCGCGGGTTTAACTCGTATGACAACTGGCAGGCGTCGGGCGTGTCGGGAGAAGGGGCCCGGTCGTTTTACTACCCATCGACGCCTCAGACATGCCGAGATTGTCACATGCCACTCGTACCCTCAGATGACCCTGCTGCTGATGATGGATTAGTCCGTTCACATAGGTTCCCGGGTGCGAACACGGCGTTGCCGTTCGTGAACGGTGACGCAGAGCAACTAAAAGTAGTCCAGGACTTCCTTCGCGACGATCAGATTTCCGTCGACATCTTCGGAATTACCCGAGTGGCTGAGACGAGTCCGCCTGTTCGCGGCCCTCGGGGCGGCGAACCGAGGTTGTCGAGTACGTTTGCGGTTGGTGAGGAGTCTTTGCAGTTTGGAGCTAGTCGTGGCCTGACGTCAAGTGGGCCAGTCGCTGAGGTTGTGGCGCCCATTGACGGGACCAGCGTTGCTGTGCGTCGGGGTGAGTCGGTTCGGGTCGAGGTGGTTGTTCGGACGCGAAAGGTGGGCCATTTTTTTCCGGGTGGTACCGTCGATGCCTTTGACGTGTGGGTCGAGTTTGAAGCGGTCGACGACCAAGGGCGCGTGATTCTTCACAGTGGGGCAGCGGAAGATGGCGGTAGTGGCCCTGTCGACCCTGGCGCACATTTTTACCGCAGTCTTCAACTTGACGAACGGGGGAATCCGATCAACAAGAGGAACGCGTGGATGACGCGATCAGTTGCGTATGTGCGATTGATTCCGCCGGGTGCCGCCGACACGGTCCATTATCGTTTGCAGGTGCCAGAGGATGTGGGGGATCGCATTTTCCTTCGGGCGAAGGTGAACTACCGTAAATTTGCGTGGTGGCTGACGCAATGGTCGTACGCTGGCGTGCGGGATCCTGGCCATCCGAATCCCCCGGTCGGCCCCTCGTTTGACGATGGGCAGTGGGTCTTCACTGGAGACACCTCAGATGTTTCCGGCGCCGTCAAGTCTATTCCCGACATTCCGACCACGGTAATGGCAGAAGATGAAACATCACTATTAGTCGTTGATGCTGAGGCGCCGTTGCCGTCGGTGGTGCCGTCTTCAGACGGGACACTGCGGGAGCGATGGAACGATTACGGGATTGGATTGTTATTACAAGGCGACCTTCGTGGGGCAGAGGCAGCATTCCGGCAGGTGATGGCTATTGACCCCGAGTATGTCGATGGTCCTGTGAACGTGGCGCGCGCGCGCCTGCAAGAGGGAGATGTCGATGCGGCCATCCCGTTACTTGAACAGGCACTCGAATTAGAGCCAGGGTTGGCCCGAGCGCATTTTTTTCTCGGGACTGCGCTGCGTTCACTGGGAGAATACGAAGCGGCCATGTCACACCTAGAGACGGCACGGCAGGCCTATCCGAGAGATCGGGTTGTCTTAGGACAAATTGGTCGCCTTTACTTCTTGCAGCGACAGTTTGAAGAAGCGATTTCGACATTTGAGGAGGTTCTTCGCATTGACCCCGAAGATCTGTTGGCCCATTACAATCTGATGCTGTCGTATCAGGGAGTAGGTGACTCCGAACGCGCCGCGGCGGAACAGGTGCTCTATGAGCGGTTCAAAGCAGACGAGGCGGCCCAAGCAATCACTGGTCCATACCGTCTCGCATCGCCGGAAGACAACAACGAACGACAATCGATCCACGAACATGGAACTCCTCCGAGTTTGTGAGAAAGTTTAAATAACTATGATGCGATGGGTCGCGGCTGTATGTGCTGTTCTGTGTGTAACCGTGGTGATCGCGGCCACCACCTCAGTTGTTTTCGTAGACGTGACCGACGAAGCGGGTTTGCGTTTTCGTCACATCACTGGTGCGTTTGGCCAGAAATACATGCCAGAGACTCTTGGGGCGGGTGGTATTTGGCTGGATGTGGACGATGATGGATGGCAAGACATTGTTTTGGTGAATTCCACCACATGGCCCGGACAAGGCACTAGCGACACTCACGCGATGTTGTACCGAAACAATGGTGACGGTACGTTTGATGACATCAGTTCAGGGTCTGGTCTCGATGTTCCACTCTACGGGTTCGGTGGTGCGGCGGGTGATTTTGACAATGATGGACAGACGGATCTTTATCTCACTGCATTAGGACCGAATCGACTCTTACGAGGGCAAGGTGATGGGACGTTTGTGGATGTCACCGAGGCGAGTGGAACTGGCGACCCTGGATTTTCGACAAGTGCTGTGTGGTTTGATTATGACAACGATGGCTATTTGGATATTTTTGTCGCCAACTACGTGGAGTGGACACCAGAGATTGATCTGTATTGCACGCTCGATGGTGAGACGAAGTCTTATTGCACACCGGAATCCTATAAAGGACAAAGTTCAACGTTGTTTCACAATTTGGGAAATGGCACTTTTGAAGACGTGAGTGTGTCGGCAGGGGTGAGCAACCCGTCAGCTAAGGCATTGTCGGCCTCGATGTTTGATGTCAATAGTGACGGCTGGATGGACTTATTCGTGACGAATGACACGCAGCCGAACCAATTGTTCCAAAATCAGGGCGATGGGACTTTTAATGACATTGCGGTAGTTGCAGGAGTGGCCTTCAGCGAAGCCGGGATCGCGCGCGCCGGGATGGGTGTGGATGCGGCCGACTACGACGGGTCAGGTCACCCGAGTCTAATTATCGGAAATTTTTCAAATGAGATGATGGCGCTGTACCACAACGAGGGAAACGGCTTATTTATTGATGAGGCGCCGCGGTCGGCACTGGGCCGAGGCACACTCCTAACGCTGACATTCGGCTGTTTCTTCTTTGATTACGACCTTGATGGATGGCTCGACGTGTTCGCCGCGAATGGGCATGTCGCTGACGATGTTGAACAAGTGCAGTCGCGTGTCACGTATGCCCAACGACCTCAACTGTTTCACAACGACGGACGTGGTCGATTTGAGGAAATTGTCGACGAGGCGGGTGACGCTTTGCAGCAACCAATGGTCGCGCGCGGGGCGGCGTATGCTGATTATGACAACGACGGTGACTTGGATATTTTAATGACGTCGAATGGAGGCGCACCGAGGCTACTTCGGAACGACGGTGGGAATACGAACAATCTACTTCGAGTCAAAACGGTTGGCACCGAGTCCAACCGAGACGGTATTGGTGCGCGGGTCGAGGTGACCGTCGCTGGTCAGAGCCGGTGGCAGATGGTGAAGACAGGGTCAAGTTATGCCTCACAGAGTGAGGTGCCCCTCACGTTCGGGCTGGGTAACGAGACGTCGGTGGAGCGACTGCGCGTCAGCTGGCCGAGTGGGCAGGTTGACGAGGTGACTGGTCTAGCTGCGAATGAATTCCTTGTTATTGAAGAGGGGCGTGGTACTGTCAGCTCGACCCCGATCGTAAGAGATTAGGAATGGTCGGGTCTTTCTCTCCTCCGCTCTGGTCGCGCCGACTGTCTCAACCGACTCGGTATCTCATCCTTGCGGTGACAATTATCGTGCTGGTCGCTGGTGGGCGATTGTTGTTTCAGTCTCCTGATGGATTGCCGCAACCCGGTTCTGATGACTATCGTGACACCGTTCGCGCGTTCTATCGTGGCGTGGCAGCGGTCGAGGTCGGCCTACTGGGCGATGCTCTTATCCAATTTGAAGAGGCTGCGAGACTGAGCCCGGCCGAGCCCGCAATCGCTGCGAATCTTGCCGTTGCACACGTGGGTTTTGGCGACGATGAGGCTGCTGTCGCTCAACTTGAGGTGGCCCATGCGCTGGCGCCTGACAGCACGGAAATCGTGTTTCTCCAGGGGCAACTTGCTGGGTTTCGAGGTCAATTCGAGGACGCCGTAGCCTACTATCGACGGGCAGTCGAACTGGGAGTCGACAACGTGAAGGCTCGTTTTGCGTTGGCCCAAGAGCTTGCGCAATCCGAGGACGATGCCTCTCTTCTTGAAGCGCAGCAACTTTTTGAGCAAATTCTTGACCGGCATCCTGAGAACCTTGCAGTGCTCGTGGTGCATGCCCGCTTAGCGTCCACCCGCGGTGACGCGACTGCTGCCGGTCGCACAGTTGATCGGCTAAGGGCGCTGAACGGCGGTTGGCCATCGATCGCCCTTGATCAATTCGATGCGCTGTCGGCGGCAGTGTCCACCGGCGATCTGGACAGGGCGAGAACACTCGCGACACTACTCCGGAATGTGCTTGTTCGTGTCACGGCGTTTCTTGAAAGTCAGGCGGTGGTCAGTGTGAGCGCTGAGTTGGTAGTCGAGCCACTGCGAATGTTTCTCCGGCTACCGTCGCCTTCGCCGACAGCCGCGCCTCTCGACGATACTCTGGCCTACACGCTGGAGGCAGCGACCGGGTCGGATTCGGCCGTGCTGACTGCGACCAGTATCCTCTTGTCCAATGATGCGGCGAGTCCCGTAGTGATGACGGCGGATGGGCGTGGGATCACGCGTGTTGACACAAGTGAGTCTGTTCAATTCCCTCAAGGGGCAGTGGCTGCAAACGAGGCGATCACGCTTCGGGCGTTTGATTGGAATAGTGACTTCCGTGCTGATCTGGTCGTGACCAGTGGTGGAGATGTGGGTCTGTTCGAGCAAACGGAAGGCGGGACCTTCAATGCCGTGCCGCTGGTGGCTGCGGATGGCAATCCGCTGGTTTTGGCTGAGTCCCGCAGTCTCTGGGTTGCTGATTTTGAGATGGATGGTGACTTGGACGTGCTACTTGGTACGGTCGGGTCGTCTGCTGAACTACTTCGAAACAATGCCGACGGCACGTGGGAGGTCCTCAATCCGTTTCCTGACGTGGATCAGTTGGTCGGATTTGTCTGGGGTGATCTTGACCGTGATGGCGACCCGGATGCGGCCTTATTAGATGCGGCCGGACAAGTCAGCTTTTTTGCGAATCGACAGGCCGGACAATTCACTCGTCGGATGTCATTAGATATGCCAGACGCCGTCGCAGGGATGGCTATTGGAGATCTTGATGCGGATGGACGCCTCGATTTGGTGACACTGGATGCGTCCGGGTCCGTCGCGAGTTCTGTTTGGGAAGAGCAAGGGTGGCAAACTACGGCGGTGACTTCGTGGGACGCGGTGTCCACGGAGGTTCGTCCAGGAAGTTACCGACTGTTTCTGGCGGATCTTGATAACAACGGGGCATTGGATGTAGTGGTGTCAGGACTGGCGGGCGCTCGCGTGTGGTTGTCCGACGAACGGTCCATGTTGCAACCATTGGACGA
>CEUS01252212.1_pt1 | contig 20157 bp, 11 predicted proteins | sample 427031 | NCBI WGS metagenome assembly CEUS01 (sample SAMEA2622837, study PRJEB7988) | marine metagenome | biome: marine biome (ENVO:00000447); feature: marine epipelagic mixed layer (ENVO:xxxxxxxxx); material: "saline water (ENVO:00002010), including plankton (ENVO:xxxxxxxx)" | depth 140 m | reverse complement strand
GCGAGCCACATGGTAAAGCAGCCTCCGTGATGATCACGTCCGTAATTGGTAGCAGTAGGGTTGCCTTGACTGTAGGTTGTGCGACCGAATTCTCCACCCCATACAACCAGCGTGTCTTCCAGCAGGCCTCTTTGTTTCAGGTCACTGAGCAGCGCGCCGACCGGCTGGTCGACGTCCTGGCACTGCAGGCGAAGGTCGCTCGGCAGGTTATAGTGCTGGTCCCAGCCACGATGATAAAGCTGGATAAATCGCACACCTCGTTCAGCCATCCGCCGCGCCAGCAGGCAGTGACGAGCGAACGTGCCAGGCTGGTTGCATTGCGGCCCGTAGGCAGCCAGTGTACCAGCCGTTTCATTGTTCAAATTGGTCAAGTCGGGGACCGAGGTCTGCATGCGGAAGGCCAGTTCATACTGGGCAATGCGTGTGGCAATTTCCTGGTCACGCTGTTGTGCCAATTGACGACGGTTCAAGTCAGCGATCACATCCAGCTGATCGCGTCGGGCGTTAGCTGAAATCCCGGGTGGGTTGGACAGGTACAGGACTGGATCTCCGCTGGCGCGTAAGGCAACTCCCTGGTGATTTGAGGGCAGGAACCCCGAACCCCAGAGTCGTGCATAAAGTGGGTCAGCTGGCCGCGCCGCACTGCCGTCGGAGACGAGTACCATGAACGCGGGCAGGTTGGCGTTTTCGCTGCCTAGCCCATAATGGGCCCAGGCTCCAAAGCTAGGGCGCCCCGGCTGTTGATGTCCGGTTTGCAGTAGTGTCACTGCGGGGTCGTGATTAATCGCCTCGGTCTGCAGCGACCTCACAATGCTGAGGTCGTCCACGTGGGCTGCGATGTGCGGCAGCAGTTCGCTGATCCACGCACCCGACTGACCATGTTGTCGGAAGGGAAACACGGACGGGGTCACCGGTTTCGATGCCTGGCCACTCGTCATGCCAGTTAGTCTCTGGTTGCCGCGTACCGAGTCAGGCAGTTCGTGACCATGGTAGGCTTGCAGCCGCGGCTTATAGTCGAACAGGTCAAGCTGTGAGGGACCCCCGTGCATGAACAGGTAGATGATCCGCCTGGCTCGCGCCGCATGCTGCTGGACGATTGCACCACCCGCCGACTCCTGTAGCAGGGAGGCTAACGCCACACTGCCCGCCCCCAGGGCCGCCTGACTGAGGAACCGTCGTCGCTGGAGCTGTGGTTGCGCAGACAGCGGATTACATGGCTTGTTCATGGCGGAATCACCTCAAGGTGATGGCTTCATCAAGGTTCATAACTGCCTGGGCGACGACGGTCCAGGTGGCGAGTTCCAGCGGGTCAAGAGTGCCGTCACACGGCGCGTGTCCGATTGATATTAATGCGTGTGCCGTTGCGGGTGTTTGCTCGAATCGTTTTTGCTGACGCCGCACCAGGCCGCTGAGAAGCTGACGTTCCCGGTTATCGGGATACCGTGAAAGCACGTGTTGTACGAGTTGGTTCAGGCGGTGTTCGGTTCTTGGGATCGATCCGGCGGAGAGCTTGTCAGCTGCTCCGGGTTCAGCGCGCGGCAACAAGAGTATCCGGCTGGCCAGGACTCGGGCCGCTTCCACGAATACCGGGTCGTTTAACAGGACCAGTGATTGTAACGGTGTGTTGGTCACCGCCCGCTGGATCGTGCATTTCTCCCGTGTCGTTCCATCGAAGACAAGAAAGGAAGGAGGTGGTGCCTGTCGCTTGATCCAGGTGTAAAGGCCTCGTCGCCATAGTCCCTCGCCGGTGTCGGCTTGATAGGTCTCGGTGGCGTTGTACGAGACTTCTTTCCACAAGCCTGGCGGTTGATAAGGTTTGACGCTTGGTCCTCCGATTCGCAGTCGTAGCAATCCTGAAACGGCTAATGCGTGGTCGCGAATCATCTCGGCGGACATACGATAAGATGGCCCTCGAGAGAGGAGCCGGTTGTCCGGGTCGGAGGAGGTATCCCCCTGATGGCGCGAAGCCTGTCGAAACGTGCGCGACGTGACGATCAGTCGTAGCAATCGCTTGATGTCCCAACCACTGTCACGGAACTCGGCTGCCAGCCAGTCCAGTAACTGTGGATGCGTTGGTGGTTCGCCTTGCGTTCCGAAATCGTTCATGGTGCGTACCAGTCCATGACCAAAGCAGTGCTTCCAGAGCCGGTTGACGGTGACGCGCGCCGTCAACGGATTCTTCCTGGATACAATCCAACGGGCCAGACCTAGTCGATTGCGTGGAGCGTTATCGGATAGCTGTCCGATCGCGGCGGGAACCCCAGGTTGCACAGTTTCCCCTGGCTGATCGTACTGGCCTCGCACAAGGACATGCGTGGTTCGCGGTGTGGGCAGATCTTGCATCACCAGTGTGGTAGGAATTGTGGAACGAAACGTCCGTTCCGTCTCGACTGCCTGCCGCAGTCGCTGCTGGGCTGCCCTGACGTGTTTACCTGTGTTGTGTGCGATGTAATCGTCCAGGAGGAACGCGCGTTCGAAGTCGTTGCGTTCCGCCACATCGGTGGCGAGGATCCCTCGTAGTCGTTCACCTCGGTGCCAGGCTGACACAAGATTGGGCGAAGTCACATGCTGCATGACATGGAGTTCGTCCAACACTCCGTAGTATCCGAGTCCCGAATCGCGACGACCAATACGTAGCGGCTCCTGGTTGGTGCAGCTTTGTGGTGAGGAGTGTCCGCGGCCAATGTGGCCGAGGGTGTCTTGTTGTACGGCCAGATCAGCCGGGGTGCCATCGATCAGAATACGCATGCCTGCGGCCGCGCGGGATCCGTCGTAGGTGACAGCCACGTGGTGCCACTGGCGCGAAGCAAGTGGTTCTCGCGTGCCGATGGCGATTGAACGCACTCCCCACTGTGCCACCAGATTCACACGTACACGTCCCTTTTGCAACAGGATTTCCAATCCGCGCCGGCGCCCCTGTGGTTCGATTTTTGACAACAAGCAGCTCAGCGATCCGTCCGGCTTGATCCAGAATCCGATCGTCCAGGTTGCGTTAACGTCGAACGCGGTGAATGGGTGTTCAAGGTGCTGGGTTGCGTCGAAGCGGCCCGCTTTCCCTCTCACGCCTCGCTCGAATGTGAGGCCGGTTCCCAGTGGCATCGAAGGGGGTGCGAAGTCACCACCATCAAATGGTTCGTAGAGCAATACGTCGTCGATCGGGAGAGCGGGCAACGGCTTTGTTGTGTCTGCTTCCCAGTCGGCGATCTGCGCAGCCAGATGCGTTTTTATTGGTGCAAACTGCGCACGGGCGGCAACCGTGGCGGATTCTAGCTGGGCGAGCCGTTGCCTGGCTTCCGGAGTTGCCACCGTTATCAGTGGCGGAGGGTTGTCCGCTGATATCAGGCCTTTTTCCGGGCCATTGTTAAAAAATGCAAATAGACGATAGAAATCACGCTGCGAGATCGGATCGTACTTGTGGTCATGGCATTGTGAACAACCTGCAGTCAGCCCCATCCACGTCGTCAGCGTTGTATCCAGACGGTCGACGATATACTCGACTCGGTACTCTTCGTCGATAATGCCAGTTTCGTTGTTTGCCATGTGGTTGCGATTGAAACCCGTGGCGATTCGTTGCCTGGTTGTTGCATTTGGCAACAGGTCGCCCGCCAGCTGTTCGATAGTAAACTGGTCGAACGGCATGTTGCTATTGAAAGCGTCAATGACCCAGTCACGCCAGAGCCAAATCTGCCGGGGCTTATCTCCAAAGTAACCATTTGTGTCGGCGTAACGGGCTGCGTCGAGCCAGCCGACAGCCAAATGTTCACCAAAATGCGGTGATGCCAGGAGGTGATCAACAGCGTTCGCGTAATTTCCAGGTGACTGATCCAGGGGCAGGTTGGTTGCTGGCGGCAGCCCGGACAGCGTCAAGTGCAGTCTCCGTGACAATTGTTGGGGCGCTGCTTCCTCTGCAAGAGTTTGGCCTTGGGCTTTTAATCGAGCCACGACAAAGGCATCGATTGGGTGCTTGACGCCATCGATCTCTGGAACCGATGGACGGGCGATTTGCTGGAATGCCCAGTGTCGTTGATACTCGGCACCCTGCTCGATCCACGTGCGCAGCAGGACGACCTGTGCGTCCGAAAGTGGCGTGTGGGAATCAGCAGGCGGCATGCGTTGTGCAGGGTCGTTCGTATTGATACGACGCAGTAATTCACTTTGCTGGGGGGAACGCGGTACGATGGCAAATGCACCTGAGTCCGCCGCCTGCATCGCTGAATCTCGCAGATCGAGTCGCAGCCCAGCCTGGCGAACCCCGGCATCCGGGCCATGACATTGCCAGCAATGTTCGGCGAGGATAGGCCGAATGTCCCGGTTGAATCGCACGCGATCGTCCGTCGCTCTCGACTGCTGAGACAGCAGCACGATTGCCAGAACTTGCCCGATCCTTAGCAACCGTTGCATACCATCCTCCCATTAGGTCAGTTGACTTTGGCGCGTTGTTGGAATCGTACCTACCAAAATCACGGTCAGCTCACGACGGTACCTGCGGATGTTGCGAATGTCCGCCACACCGGGTTTTGATCTCCTGGTGTGCACGCCTCACCGGCGTTGATCATTGGGCTGGTACTTTCGCTTCAAACTCCTCAAAAAGGCGATCGATGCCTTTCACATTTTTTCTCTCTCGGGTTGCGGCTGCATCGAGATAGTCTGCAATAAAAAGATGTTCTTTGGCACGTCTGAACGCAACCAGCTCTTGAAGAGCCTGCTGGGCTTTGTGGAATGTTTCCCGCTGGGCAGGCACCTTGCCCTGATCGAGCGTTCCGATGAACCGTGCAGAGAGCCGGGCGTGTTCCAGGCCGGCCCGCAGGAACTTGACGCGCTCGGCGAATTCAGGGAGAGGGTCGCTGGCTGCGGTTGCAAGTGCTTTCTTGAGCACCGCTTCCTGCGTAGCAAAGACCGCTGGTGGATAGGCAAGATGCGCTTTCACAGGACTGTACAGCGCAGCTTGCGGATGGGTCAGGGAATAGGATTCCCAGTAATCAAAGTACTGTTCGACCTGGCGAGCAGCTGGGCCGAAGGCAGACCAGAAGTCCCTGCGGAGTTGTTCGACATCTAATTCCGGGTTCCAGCCGAGCGCCATATGGATGTAGAGCATTGGACCCTGCGTTGCCCAGCTCACCCGGAGACTGTCAAACAGGTAGCCCTTTAACCCGTTCTGCCAGGTGAATTTGAAGAACTCACCCACCTGGCGGGTGCTGAGGAACGGCATGGTGTACCCCATGTGCAAATGGTTGGGACGCCAAATCATACTCATTCCAGTCTTCTTCCAGCCCAGCCATTGCTGACGCGACCATTGATCCACTGCTTTGCGCATGGGGAAAGTGGTCGCTGGGCCTGTCCAGGGACAATATTCACCGTAGATCTTGTCGTTGAGCTGAATCGCACCGGGCGCGGGAAGCGTGGTCTGGTACATGAGGACCGTTGCCCTGGTGTTGGGATTACGTTTCGCTGCCTGCTCATAAACCGTTTTCCAGAATCGCGCGTAGCGATAAGAAATTGCCCGTGGACCGTAGGCCCCTCGCTCAAATTGAGGGATTTCATCTGGTTGAGGCTGGGGCCCGTCCCAGGACATGCATTGGGTGCAATGGCAGTATTGAATGGAATTGACCTGGCCCAATCTCAGCGTATTACTTCCGTCCCAGACCTTTTCCAGAATGAAACGGTGCAGCTCAGGATTCGATACGCACATGTCGGGAAAGTTGTATGCGTAGCCAGCTTGCCCCCAGCGTCGCCCGGCCGAGTCCATTGCATAAAAGTCTGGCCGCTCTTCCGCCAAGGTGGTGCCTGCGCCTTTCCAAGGCGGCCGGGCAAACTCCTCGCGAAATGTCGGCGGATGTGACGAGTGCCCCATGCGGTGACGACCGAGATAAGTTCCTGTCGCCTTCCAGAAATTGCGTAGTCCTTGTCTCGAAAAAGCAAGTCTTTCGGTGCGTGGATCATAGGCCTCGGGACGCCGTAACGCATCGACCAGATGAAACCATGCAAAGCGTCGCCAGGCGATCTTGGGGATGTGGTATTCGTCGAGTGCTGCACCGATACGGAGGTCGCTGGTGCGCGGCACATAAGTTCCCAATTCGCCTGGCCAGAGCCAACGCACCCCCAGATAGCGTTCCAGAATTTCGTAGATACCGAAAAGTGTGCCGTTGGGCGAGATGCTTGACGGACCTCGGTAACCCCAGACGCCATCGTGTAGAACCTTATGTGTCCAGTCGTTGTCGGTTGGTTCGCCCAATACGACGTCACGTGCCGGGTCCTCGATGCCCAGTACGTAGAGGTCGTGCTCCGTGGTGCGTAACACGAACTCGTCAGGCTTCATCTGTTCACGAATAAAACCACGTTGCCGTGCCGTTTCCGTCATGCCTACGAAGATCCGGCTACGATAGCTTGCCGGGATGTTTTTTTCGGCGACGATTTCAAGCTGCTGTCCAGTTGCCTTTTCGATGTGGCGTACTAGCTCCTCAGCGGCATAGGTGGCCACCATTGCCGGGTTGTCCGCAGTCACTACCACGGCCGCATTTTTTCCTTCATGGACGATGCGTACCTCCGCCCTGGCAGTGGACCACACTGCACAGGTCACCAGGGCGCAAATTGTCCAGAAGCGGGGCATTTTGTTTGCCATTGATCTATCTCGCGTCTTACGAAGACGAAGTTGTTACCGTGAAGGTGTTAGTGGGAGACGCGGATTTCCAGGTCATCCATCGTCCAGCTGTTCCGTTGGAAGCACGCGACGCCTATGACCGACAGGAAAGCGCCGTCTCGGACGGAATCGAGACTGGAGTTGAAGTAGCCGCTGATGTCGACCTCGTCCATTACCTGACCGTCGAGTGTCCAGTACACCGTATTGGCATCGTCTTTCAGGTAGAGCCCGTAGCGGTGACTGCGCCCGAGCTTATCCTGGATTTCTTGCTGGGATCGATAGACCCTGGTCGCTAGTGGAAGGCAGGGAACCGTGATATACGTGCCTCCTCGTTTAATCGCCTCTTCGTGCAAGACCCTCAGTTCTGGACCGCTCAAGTCCTTGGATTCCTTCCGGCCAAAGCCGTCCTGCGGATACTTATCGAAATCCTCTGGCAGCAGGCCACGCACGAGATATACGTAAAGACCTTCGCCGCGCAAGTAGTCAAAGTGCAGTTGCACGCCGCGGTCCTTTTCTTTGTCCTTTTGCCCGCCGACCAGTCCATGCCAGCTACCGACGGTCAGGCTCCAAGCTTGTACCAGCTGTCCGGTCTTGTCCATTTCTGCGTCGTAGTCCTCATGGGAGAATTCTACGATCGTGATTTCGACTCCATTGGTACCTGCCAAACGTGGATTAAAGTGACGCTGGGTGGTTGCGAACCCGCCCATCACGACTTCCCCGGGGCCAGGCGGTGCTGGACGCCGGACTTCCATTAGCCACTGTCCATTCTCCGTCGTGGCCTGGCCGTCGTATAGTTTGGTCCAGCGTTTTTCGAAATCAGCTGGCGGGTTGTTATCGCGATCAAACTCGTCCCGGAGTTGGATTGCCAGTTCATGTTTTGAGCCCACGTGCTCCGACTCTTCCTCGTCGGCAGGCGATTCTGGTGACGCGTCACCGGTGGATTCTGGCTGTGCGTCACGGGCTGATTCTGGTTGGGGCTTCACAGAATCGCGACAGCCGCAGGAAGCGAGAGTGAGCACGGCCAGTGTGAGAAGGCAAAATGACAATCGCTGCATGGCAAAACTCAGCAAACGGGTTTTATTGCGGTCCTCATCAGTCTACAGAGGCGAAACACGAATTCAAATTCCTGGAAGGCTTGTGTAACACCATGTCTGCAGCAGTTACACGGCCAGCCGCGATCTGAGCACGACGCGCCACAGGCTGTCGGTTGTTTCAGGAGTGTGTGGCATGCGAGAATCACCTCGACAAATTTCCATGAGGAGAAATGATGATGCGACAGCGTAGTAGAGGGCGTAGTAACTGGGCAGTTGTTGCGCTGTGGCTGCTGGTTGTGCAATTTTCGGCAGCCTTGTCTGCGGGGGATGATGGACAGCGCGTCCTGGTCGTCAGTCATGACCAGCAGGCGTCGTTCGTTCCGGCTTTTCTGCGTTTCGGCGACAAAGCGATCTCAGCCAACGTGGAAACGACTCGGCAGACGTTACATATTGAGATTGACCGATTCGCTCTGACGGTCCGCCCTGGATCGTGATCGGGAATCCTGGAAACTGTCTGAGACAGCAATCTCTCACGCAGATCAGCAGGGATTGGCATGTGGTGATCGGTCTTCGCAGTCGATGTGATTTTCGAGACATCCAGTAATTTCCCATAGCACGGCGCACATGCCGCGGAGTAAAAGGTGAATGTGGATGCAGTTTTCCAGCAGCACTCGGGCTGCTGCCCCCTGCTCTGCACCGCCGAAGGCTGGCCTCAACACATAGTTCGTCTGCTGTCCACTCGACTTTTCTGGCTCAAGAAGTGGGCTGACCATTGGCAGCCCTGCCGCTTGTTCGCGGGAAGGCTATGTGGAGCTGGACAATCTGTGGATCAGCATGCCGCCCTTGTCCTGCCACGCAGAGTGGAGCACTCGTGCCGATCCGAAAATATTTACACAAACAAGTCGTCCACGACCCGTCCGTGTACGTCTGTGATGCGGAAATCGCGACCGTTGTGTCGGTAAGTGAGGCGCTTGTGGTCGAGTCCGAGAAGGTGCAGGATTGTGGCGTGGAAATCGTGATGGGAAACCGGGGAGTCAACGGCATGCATTCCCAGATCGTCGGTAGCACCATAAGTGAACCCGCGTTTGACGCCGCCACCGGCTAGCCACATTGAGAACCCGTAGTGATGATGTCCACGCCCAATTTTCGCTTCACGATTGGCTTCTTCAAAGGGCGTCCGTCCGAACTCCGTGGCCCAGACTACCAGGGTTTCGTCCAACAGGCCTCTCGCTTTTAGATCCGTAATCAGTCCAGCGATGCCCTGGTCAGTCCGGGCAGCGTTGGTGCGGTGGTTGTTGATCAGTCCGCCGCGGTTTCCGTGTGCGTCCCAGCGGCGTCCTTGGGAGCCATTGAATATCTCGACGAAACGCACGCCACTCTCGACCAGTCGTCGAGCGGTGAGGCATTGCTTGCCGAACGAAGTGTCTCCGTACAAATTGCGCACACTTTTCGATTCTCGATTGAGGTCGAAGAGTTCTGGAGCGACGCCCTGCATGCGAAATGCTTTTTCGAACGAATCAATGCGTGCATCCAATTCGCCCTGGCTGGCATGTTGATCACGATGCAACGCATTTAACCTGGCCATCAATTCCAGTTGTCGGCGTTGGTGGTTCAGGGAAACATGTCCCGGACGCTGCAGATGGTCGAGTTGAAATCGGCCTGCTTGCGTGTCGATGACGGTCGCCTGGTACGTTCCCGGCAGAAAGCCTGATCGATACATTGTGGGACCACCGGACGAGATGCCGTCTCGCAAAGCAACGAAACCGGGCATGTTGTGGTTTTCACTTCCCAAGCCGTATGTAACCCACGCACCCAGACTGGGAAAGCCAGGGCGTAAGTAGCCCGTATGCATCAGGATCTGGCCCACGGAATGAATAGACGATGCGGTGTGCATGGAGTTGATCATCGTGATTTCGTCCACGACTTTGCTTAAGTGTGGGAAGATTTCACTGACCCACATCCCAGACTGCCCGTGTTGCTTGAACGAAAAGACCGGTTGCAATACCTTCGACCGGGAATAGTCCTTTTCTGGGTTGAGGCCGTCCAATTCGTCTGTGGAGAAAAGGTCTACAGCGTTCCTTCCTGCGTACTTGTTCAGCAGGGGTTTGTGGTCGAATGTTTCCAAGTGGCTGGCGCCGCCTACCATAAACAGGAAGATGACATTCTTGGCCCGCGGCGTGATATGCGGTTGTCTGGGGGTGAGAGGCGACCGAGCCGCACTCCCCGCGGCATCGGCTTCGGCCAACAGTCCGGAGAGAGCAATCTGCCCGAGGCCGAGTCCGCCGAGGCACGCGCGTCGATTCATTTTCCAGGTGCTGTTTTCGTCAATGCGTGACATCATCGTATCCAATCGGATCAACGGATGTATATGAACTCGTTGAGTCCCATGATAGCGTGACAGTAGTGAACCAAGACCGGTTGTCCGCGTTTGCTATCTTCATCGTGGGTCTGTTGCAGGAACTGAATTCCCAGCACCCGCTCTTCATCTGTTGGTGGTCGCGCAAAGGCAACTTCGTAAATGTGTTCCACCTGATTGCCGGCTTCTTTGCCCGCTTCCTGTTCGATCCGCTCGGCCATCGACGCGGCGCGCTGCCAGAGAAATGATGCATTGAGCATGAACAATGCTCCCGACGGTGTCGTGCTGACGGTTCGTGCCCCGATGCTCTGGAAATTGTCAGCGGCATCAAATACCCGCAATACTGGATGTGTGTCGAAACGTGGGGCCATCATGTACACAGAACGACGCCAGGTCCGTGGATTTTCCTCAAATGCATCGCCACCGGCGAGCGAGCCAACGCGAGTACTCGGTCCGTGCATTTGTTGCTTCAAACTGCCGGAAACACTCAGAGCGTTGTCGCGGATGATTTCGGCTTCCAGGCGACGGGTTTGATAATGCCAGATCCAATGGTTGTCGCGATCGGTCTCGACCCAGCGTGCGCTAGACGCCTGGCGATACGCAGCGCTGTTGATAATCAGCCTGTGCAAAGGTTTTAGCCGCCATCCGTTACGAAGCAGTTCGCCGGCGAGCCAGTCCAGCAGTTTCGGATGCGTTGGTGGCGCTCCCAGGAAGCCAAAGTCGTTCGGCGTATCCACGATGCCACGGCCGAAGTGATGTTGCCAGACTCGATTGGCAATGACGCGCGCGAGTAGTTGCCCCGCGCCGTGGTTAACGTCGGTCATCCACAGAGCCAGAGCATAGCGAGGGTCCCGGGTGGCAGGATTCAGTTTACCGGAGATCCAATCTTCCGAGCGGCTCTCTTCACGCATCAGTACTTCGACGAATCCGGGAGTTACTTTTCGCACGGGTCGTTTCCAACTCCCTCCTGCGAGGAGGTGCGGTTCACGAATCTCCAAGGGAATCTGGCGGTCACTGGCACGTGGCTCCACCTTCACCTGACTGAAGAAAACCGCGGTCAAGCGGTAGTACTCTTCCGCCGTAATGGGGTCGATTTTGTGATCATGGCAGCGGGCACATCCAATGGTCAGTCCCAGAAACGCACTGCCGGTGGTCGACACCATATCGTCGAGCCGATGGAACATCTTGTCATTGGGATTGTCGCTGTCCTTGAGAGTAGTCCCTAGTTTAGGAAATCGAGCCAGGCCAGCTGCCAGGGATGATTTTGTGTAGAGGCCACGTCCGGCCAGCTGCAAAGCTACGAACTCGTTGTAGGGAAGATCTTTGTTGAACGCTGTGATCACCGCGTCGCGATATTTCCAGGCGTCCGGACGCAACTTGTTTTCCCGCACATCCGAGCCGTCGCTTTCGCCAAATCGGGCAACGTCCAGCCAGTGCCGCGCCCAGCGTTCGCCGTAGTGTTCGCTTTTCAATAACCGGTCGATCAGGTGCTGGTACGCGGTGGTGGAGCGATCCGCCAGGAACTGTTTGACCGCGTCAGGGGACGGTGGCAAGCCGATCAGATCGAAATAAACGCGGCGAATTAAAGTCCGTCGATCGGCCTCGGCGGCGGGCGTCATGTTGCGTTGCTGAAGTTGCGCCAGCACGAAGCGGTCCACAGGGTTGCGGACCCACTGCTCACTGCGTACCTGGGGCAACGCGGAAGTGTTCAGCGGACGAAATGCCCAATGTTGGCGACCGGCCTCTAGATTCACGACTCGCAGGTCGACTTTTCGCCCGTCTCGCGGGTCTGGAGCCCCCATCTCAATCCATTTTACGAAGTCACGAATGACGTTTTCTCCGAGTCGTTCGTCGGGTGGCATTTCCAGTGACTGGTGACGCATGGCTTGGATTAGCAGACTTTGTGCGGGTTGTCCTGGTGCGATTGCCGGGCCACTTTCGCCGCCGGCTAGAACTCCCGCCCGCGAATCCAACAGTAGTTTCCCTTTGAGCTTATTGGCTTTGGCCGCGTCTTGTGAATGACAGCTGAGACATTTGTTAACCAGCACAGGACGGATTCTGGACTCGAAGAATTTGATTCCTTCGTCATCAGTTCCGGAGGCCGCGAGACTGTTTGTCGCGGTGGCAAACGCCAACAGGAGAATGATGCAAGCCACGCCGGGTGCGACGCAAACAGTTCGCCACCGAGCGACGTGCATGCTCGAGCAGATTAAGGGATCCTGTCCAGCCAAACCCCTGGAATTCAGGTGTGGCAGGTTACCTGGCAAGCCATAATCATCCACGCATCAGCTCCTGTAACCGTTCTTTACCGTCACGCTCGTTACAAGTAGTGGCTTGATCCTGTTGCGGAATACGCTGTGATCCAACTCACATTTGTTGAGACGTCATCATTATAGGTGAATTCGCGTGCGGTTTTGACAGTAATGAAGGCAGAGAAACGACAAACCGAAGAGTAAATAGTACGAAATGTTCCTCAGGGATCACATCAGCGCAGCCGTCGCTAGACGTCCTGAGACGTGTTGGACAAGCTCGCCGCTGTTTCCATGGATAGTGGTCCAGGCCAGCAGACTCTGCAAAGAAAAAAGTGGATTGGCGGGCTTGTGCGAAGCCAGCGGTCGCGATTTTACCTGTGAGATTCTGGTGATACGAAAAGGACGCGTGACGCTCGCGTTGGCGCTTGATCTATATCGAAGTAAACGGCTTGATACTGCTATAATGGAATCACGTGTTCGAGGCGGATGCTCCTTGCCTTAGCGACGACGGGTACTTCTGCACACCCGCGGACCACGATTGAAGGACGGCCGAAGTTCGTCTTCCGCTGGATCGCAAAGCTGTCATCTGGTGAGAGAATTTTCAATATTGTGCCGCTGGCCGAAAAGGAAATGAAGGTTTGAGAGATCCTGTGAGAATCGCAGTCCTGCTGGTACTGGGCAACGTCTGGGCGCTGCTTGCTGCCGACACGAATCTCGACCGGCCAGTCTTGGAGAAGGCTCGCGAACTGGGGCGGGAAAGATCTCGATTCTTGAAAGAGACCAGGACCAAACCCGAGACGAATATCGCGGTTCCGAAGGCCAATCTAGCCTTCTTTCGAGAGAGGATTGGTCCCGTTTTGAAACAAAACTGTATCGGGTGCCATGGGCCCAGAAAATCTGAAGGCAGACTTCGGGTCGACAAGCTGAACGCGGATTTGTTGACGGGGCCAGACGTTGATCGCTGGCGTGAGATTTACCGAGTCTTGTCCAACTCGGAGATGCCACCAAAAGACGAGCCAGCTTATGAACTGGCCGATGCGGACCGCGGACGCGTTGTCGATTGGCTCACTGACGAATTGAACAAGGCTTCTCTGTTGCGGCGTAACAATGTGCAGCACTCGTCTTTTCGGCGCATGACAAAGTATGAGTATGACTACGCTCTGCAAGATCTGCTTGGTTTGCCCTATCAGCTGGCAGGTCGTTTGCCGCCGGAAACGGCATCCGAGGATGGCTTCAAGAACAGTTCTCAGATGCTGCAAATGTCGGCCATGCAGTTTCAGTTTTACCGTGAAATCGGTCTCAAGGCACTCAAACGAGCGACCGTGCACGGTGCGCGTCCTGAACCCGTTCGTTACGTTATCTCGATGCAGGAAGAAATGGACAACGCATCGTCGGGAAACAAGGCAAAGACATTCGACAAGAACGACGAAGATTATCGCAAAAACAGGACTCGGCCCCACTTGCTTCATCGCGAGACGGGCCAGGGGATTCATTTCTCTGGTGGCAACGCGCTGCCCAGATCGGATGCCGTCGCTGGTCACACGCCCGCGGTTTCACCTGTCGTGTTGGTAATGCCACGGTCCAGTGAGTTGAAAATGAATCTCGACCGGTTCCTCCCTGATGAAGGAACCATGCGAGTTCGTATTAGGGCTGGGCGTTCTACTACGAAGGACACTGAATTTGCGAGCTTGCGGCTGGTGTTCAGTGCGCATACCAGCAACGACGCTCGCTTTTCTGAGGTCATCAGTCAACGAGATATTCCTGTGACGGAACCCGTCGAAAAATCGCAATTCGTCGACTTTGATATACCGTTGAGTGATATTCAACGAAACCCGTTCCGCAAGCTGGAAACGACATTTCCCAGACGCGATGAGTTTCTGCACATTCGTAATGTTTCCAATGCAAAGAATCAGGAAGAGGAACCACTGAGTGTGCTGGTTGACTACATAGAAATCATTGCTCCATTTTATGAGCAATGGCCACCGAAGACTCACACGCGAATTTTTTTTGAGAGCGAGAATGCGAGCGACGAGGAGGTATATGGACGCGAAGTGCTGGCTAAATTCGCGAGGCGTGCCTGGCGTCGCGCCATCACGTCACAAGAGGTGGATCGGTTGATGGCCCTGTTTGCCAGGTACCGTCCGGAATTTGCCACCTTCGAAGAGGCGATGTTGGAAGTGCTGGCAACCGTACTTGCTGCGCCTGAGTTTCTTTACCTGACCCAAAAAGCATCCGCTGATCACTTGGACGCTCCAGCAACCATCCGTGATGTGGAATTGGCCAGTCGGCTGTCGTTTTTTCTGTGGTCCAGTATTCCTGATGACGAACTTCTAGGGCTCGCTGCCCAAGAACAGCTCAAAGAGCCAAAGGTATTGGCTGCCCAAGTCAAACGCATGCTGGCAGATCCTCGTTCCCGTCGGTTCTCCGAGAATTTCGTTCAGCAATGGCTGGGCTTGGATGCCCTGAACAGTGTGACGCATATCACGGACAAGGCATTAAGAAGGGCGGTGCAGGAAGAGCCCATCGCCTTTTTTACGGAAGTTCTGGAACATGACAGAAGCGTGATGGATTTTGTCCATTCCGATTATGCCGTGATCAATGAACGCCTAGCTGCGCACTATCAAATTCCAGGTGTTTATGGACCTCACTTCCGTAAAGTCCCGATTGCCGTCGCAGCCAATCGCGGTGGGATTCTAGCGGGGGCTGGTGTCTTGGCGATGAACTCCGATGGCAAAGATTCGAATCCGCTTAAACGCGGTGTTTGGATGCTGGAACGTTTTCTTCATGATCCACCACCACCACCACCGGCGGATGTTCCAGAAGTCGATTTGACAGATCCGGAGATCTTGAAAATGACGCTGAAGGAACGTATTGCAGATCACAGGAATAAACCGGCCTGCGCCTCCTGTCATGCAAGGATTGATCCATGGGGGATCGCATTTGAAAACTACGATGCGCTCGGTGTCTACCGCACTCATGTCAATGAAAAGTTGGTGGATGCGAATTCGCAGCTGTTTAACAATCAGGAATTGGCTGGGATGAATGGCTTGAAACGCTATCTGTTGATGGACCGGCAAGATCAATTTGCCAGCGCCCTGGTTCATAAAATGACCGCTTATGCTCTTGGTCGCCCGTTGTCTTTCGCGGATCATGCTGCCATCAACGGTATTACCGTGCAATTCAGGAAACGTGGTGACCGGCTCGGCGACCTGGTAAGATTGATCATTGGCAGTGAGCTTTTTCACGCAAAGTAGGAGTGCATATCGTGGACAGCCATAAAGTTTCATTGACTCGCCGGAACTTTCTTTATGGTTCAGGTATTGCCCTGTCTTTGCCACAGTTTGAAGCCTTTGCGGCGGCTGAATCCAAATTGCCAGATGCGCCGAAACGCTTTGTCAGTATTTATCATCCAGATGGAGTAGGCTTGCCGCTCAAGGCAGATCCAGCCTGGGAGGATTGGAGTTGGTTTCCTCGTGGCGGCGAGCGAGATTTCAAACTCACAAAAGTGCTGGACGTGCTGGAGCCCTTGCGCAGTGAAATCACTATTTATTCAGGACTGTCTCACCCCGCGGCTCGGCAAGTACATGGCCATTCCAATGCCGATCAATACCTGACTGCTGCTGCCACGGGCAGTCACGGACCTTACAAAAACTCGATTTCCGTTGATCAGGTTATTGCAGCACACTCCGGCGACCTGACTCGTCATGCGTCTTTGGTGATGTCGACGAATGGTGGCATCGGTGGCCCTCGCGGGGCGCAAACACAGTCCTTCAATCGTGAGGGTCGCCCGATCCCAGCGTTGAACAAACCGAAGCAGATTTTCGACATGCTGTTTGTGACTAGCGGTAAAGACGCTGCCGCGAAACTAGCCAGAAGCAAGAGTGCCCTGGATTACCTTATTGCCAGCACACGGTCTTTAGGGCAAGAGCTTTCTCTGCGCGATCAGCGGACATTGCAGCAGTACCTTGATGCGGTTCGCGATACCGAAGTCAAATTGGCGAAAGCTCAAAAATGGGTTGATACAGCACCTCCCAAGGTGGACACGGCTAACCTGAAACTTGAAGCCGATCCAACTGAGGCTCGAGACTATTTTCAGACCATGTATGAGCTGATCTATCTGGCCTTTCTGAGTGATTCGACTCGAGTGGCGACTTTTCAGCTGGGGAGAGAAAATGGCGAAGGGCCACATGATCTGCTATCGCTGGCTGTTGGTCTGGGTAAAGCTCATGGGCTTACGCATGATGTGAAAAAGCCGGACGGTTGGAAAAACCTCGGCACCTACAATCGCTACCAGGCGGAGGAGTTTGGCCGTTTCGTCCAAAAGCTGAAAGACACGCCTGAACCGACAGGCCAGGGGAACATGCTGGACAATACGTTTGCCATGCATGGTTCGGCTTCCAGTAGTTTTCACCTCTCTCGGAATTATCCGATTATTTCTGCGGGAGGCAAAAACCTCGGTTTTAATAATGGCCGCTGGCTCAAGTTCGGCACAGGGAACGAAGACAACCAGGTCAACGCCGGAATCGTTACTGATGCCGGGTGGCGAGGCAGGATCGAAGCGGAAGAACTTCCGCTCGCGCAACTCTTTGTTACCATTCTGCAACGCTTGGGCATCGAGACGGATTCGTTTGCGGGGTACACCGGGACGCTAAGTCGAGTTTAGTCTTCGCGTTTTTTCGGAACAGCTCTTGCCAGGGCATTGTCTTGATCCAGTAGCACCGACCCCTCTTTCTTCTGGTTCACATCTCGACCAGCGTTTGAGTTTCGACCGCACGCTCTTGAGAATATACATGGCGGATTCGTCGCCTTGTACAGAAACGTTCGCAACCGTGCATTTCACCCAGGAGGGGCGACAACGGACTTGTGCAGGAAGCCGGCGGAAGAACATGGTCGCCGTTGGGCAAGTCTTTACCGTGCATAAATATTCATTGTGTACAACGGCCACATCGACTGCCGGCAGGCAAGACTTCAGTGCAGGCTGGAACGATTCCTTTTGCGGAATGGTGCTACAGGAAGAGGCGCCTATCTCATACGCCGTAAAATCAGCGGTTCTTGTTGGATTGACTCCAAAGGGACCCTGGCGATGGTTTTGTCATAGACACTGCTGTAACGTTTGTAGATCTTGACATCGATCTGATTTGGTACGGGATCCTCAATTGCCCAGTGGAAAGCCCCGTCTTGCTTCGTATGCGTGTGCCAGTCATTCAGGACGACACAGGCGCCAGCCACCGGCAACCCCGTTTGATCGATTACCCGGCCGCGAACACCGCGTCCCTGCCTGAGAGTGAACCTCTGGTCTTCTGTCTTCGGTGCCACGCTGATCCGTCGGTGACGAGGTGCGTAGCCAGGGGCATCCACAGTGAGAATCACCTCACCCAGGCGAATTCGGTCGAATTGAAACCTGCCGTTTTTGTCCGTTTGAACGGTTGGATGACGATTTGTTTCATCGATCGAATGGTAGGCCAGTACTGGGGTAGAACAAATTCTGGGGGGATCAAAAAAGGGTTCTGCAAAACGGGGCTTTCGGTCTCCAGTGGTGGGTATTGCGCGCCAGTCGCTGGCCGCGTATCGATTCGGGCTGAGTTGCACCCTGGCGGATACGATCGGTTGACCCTGTCCATCCACGACATGACCGGCCAACGCCATCCGGTCTTGAGAGACGCTCAGGCGAGCGACCTTGATCGGCCAAACTTTGGTTCCTGCGGCATCGCTTCCAATCGCAATCAGCTGATTGGAACCGCATTTCACGATATCGAACTGACCCGTAATGATGGGCTCTGGCAAGTGTGAGAAACTGACCCGGTTCCCCCAGGTATGACCATTGTCGGTACTGAATACAACGTGGAACCCAGGCCGCCCATACTGGCACACCACTACGCCGTTGTCCAACACGGCCAACGTGGGTGAAATATTCATCAGCGCCGGACGCGTGGACTGCGGCCTGCTCCAGGTCTTCCCTCCATCGTCCGACCAGGCTGCGTAGAGCGGTCGATATTCGTTGGGTATTTCTGCACCCTGGGTTCTCATCACGCACAACAGTTGTCCATTTTTCAGCAGGACCAAACTGGGTTCACAGTAACCACAAAATTGTCCGACCCGATGTGGGTCCGGATCTTGCGCCTGATAAGCAACGGTCGCGTGGTACCGCCAGGAGCAGCCCAGGTCCTGCGAACGCACGATCATGGTGCGATATTGTTGGTCTCCTTTCAGATCACCGTACATCGTTGCCAGTAAATCACCATTGGGAAGACGGACAATCTTCCCTTTGTCGAAAGGTGGCCAAAACCGACCCCACCGGGTGTGGAGTACCACCTTGGGCAAGAAAACGGTGACGCGACCGGGTTCGAAACGTGAAAAGTCATCAGAGAACAGTACGGATTGCGCCTCCTGCTCACCCGGTTTGCCACCGGCTATCGGCGTGGCCTGTCCTGTCACAAAGAGGACTTTGCCAGCGGGCAAGGCGATCGACATGCGCCCTGCATTGGCAGGTGCGAATTCTCTCTCTGGACCCCAAGTCGCCCCTCCATCGGTCGAAGTGCGATAGAATTTCGGAACCGTACCGGGCTTGGGGTAAAATGCGGCGGTGACTCCTGTTCGCGAGACCGCCAGACTCGCCGAATTCTGATAAGCCAGGTTACTAAGTGTGGTTGGTGGTCCCACGGTGATCGATAACACCTCCGATTCTGCACGTAGACATTTGATTTTCCAACCCACTGCGTCACAACAACAGATCAGACAGATCAACGTCCGCGCCAGGTACCATTTGGAGAACCGCTGTCGATGCCCATCCATGTTGTTTTCTCGGTCGAATCAAGCTGACGTAGAGCATTGTCTGGGCACCGCGCGCCCAGTCTATTGACGGTGACTCCCTTCAGGTGAGTGGCCACGCTCCTGCTCAGAAGTAGATCCGCATTTGTAGCCATTGCGGGTAGTTCTTTTACCGTCCGCTGTATCATAACCTGTTGCCAATGCTACCGGGGTCACTTCTTCTCACGGTGTGATGCTGCACGTGGCGTGAGGCTGGGCGAAAGGAACAAACGCTGCGGGAGTTTGGGCAGCTAGAACAGAACCTGGTTGCCGGACCGGGATATTGTAGGTTACTGAAATCGGCAGGGGTGCTTCGAACACTCAGGAAGGCACGGTCTCGCTTCTTGTCCAGATTCGCTGTGGATCTAAATGGTCCATGCTATGACACGGTCTGTGTCACCAAAGTCTGCGTTGAAGCGGCTAGCAGACAGCCTTGCCCGGCGGATGAAACATTTGAGTCTCATCCGCCAGGTAGTTGGCCGACTCAAGTTTCCTTTAACGCCTCCGCAACAGGTTTCTCAGGCGTTGGGGAATGCCAGGTAACCTGCGCCTACGTTCACCATCATGAGATGTCGCTGGTACGCGGGTTACTGTCTCGGTGACAACGGAACCATCGGACTCATCGACAATTCTTGTTTTGACCAGATCTTCATTAACACGGTTGATTTCAATCGTGCCGGATGTTTGTGTGCCGTCAGACTTGAAACGGTGTATCCGCCCCGACATTTGGTTGGGGCGGACGTTGTTCAAGAAGACCGAAAAATACCCCCCCCTGGCACCAAATGCATTAGCTACGAGCGTTTGTTGATCGGGGCGCCAGCCGACAATTTCACTAAATTTCGTACCATCCGAGTTCTCCCACTTACCAATGAGATAATCTGCATTGGCCCTCGGCTTGGACCAGTGCACTTCGGCGCCGGTCCCGTCGCTACGTTCAATTTTCCAATAGCCGATCAACCATTTCCAGGGAATGTCAATGACTGCCGCGCCAGGTTTGACCCGTTTGAACACGATCGTGATATCACTGGTCTCTCCGTCTTCCGACGTCCTTTCCAGCGTCACGGTGTAGAG
>CEUS01046227.1_pt1 | contig 20165 bp, 18 predicted proteins | sample 427031 | NCBI WGS metagenome assembly CEUS01 (sample SAMEA2622837, study PRJEB7988) | marine metagenome | biome: marine biome (ENVO:00000447); feature: marine epipelagic mixed layer (ENVO:xxxxxxxxx); material: "saline water (ENVO:00002010), including plankton (ENVO:xxxxxxxx)" | depth 140 m | reverse complement strand
CGCTATAGATTCGATGTTGAAATAGTTGGCCTACTAGAGACAAACCAATCCAGAGAATCCTTTGCTTTACTATTTACACATATATGCAATGCCAGAATGTGGTCCACTTTTGAACCCGATCAGAAAGTTGATATCGCTAAACGATTGTGCAAATGGGTGCTAGGACAACAAGATAGGCAGGATTCTTTGTTTAAGGGACCAATTATGGCAGACATATTCTCGCCAGATAGTATATTAAGAGAAGTAGGATATATTACAGAATAGATTAATATGGAGTAACTTGTTATGACCAGAGAAGAAATCATGCAATCGATTGAGAAAGAATGGCTCGCCTTCATAGAAGTTTCAGAAAGTTTTCCAGAAGAACAAAGATATCTACCAGGAGCTGTTGGATATTGGAATGTATACGATGCTCTGATTCACGTAGCCGCTTGGGACGTTGAAGCAGCAAGGACTGTTGATAATTATGTCAGGAACAAATCATTACCGGAATGGCAAGAATGGCCTGAAGGAAAAATAGATGAATTAAATGAAAATATGGTCGCAGCTAAAAGGCAATTGCCTACGACTCAAATATGGGACTATTTTAGAGAATCGCATAGCTTTCTAATAGATTTCCTAGCAAGCTGCGATGAAAGCGTGTTTTCAGATGGTACGTTCACAGCAGAAGTAATAAACCAAGAGACTTGGCATCATTACAAAGGCCACAATCAAGATCTGGTAAATTTCCGAATATCATTAGAGTAAAGTTTCAAATATTCCTGTTTCCTTATCCAATCCTGGACTGGAAATTCCCAAATAAACCTATTGAATAACCCAACTGGTTTATTTATTGAAGTTAGACCTACTCTATATTCTTCAATAGAATCAATCAGACAGGTTTTTTGTGAAGTATCCAAAAAGTCTTTCAGGTACCCCATCAGATGATAAAGCACATTCGCATGTTTCTTGCTTGTCTCATCAAATCTCATAGTTTTATTCAGTAGGTCCTGATAGTCATTCAGCAAGTCAGACTGCACCCTAGTACCGGAAAGAGCAACAATTCTACCCAATTTAACTTGATTCAATTGGTTGTAAGCCATAAGGATACATTTATGAATGGTATGGAAATATACTAACCCCTTAGGCGTGGGGGTGTTAGATATAAACTCATCCCATCTACGATACATGAAATCCTGCCCCAATTGGTGAAGAGAATCAGCCATATTAACACCTACTCTTAGATACAATCATTAGGATATATTCTTGCCTGTCTCAGGTAACATTATGCCACAGAGAAATAATGTAATAGGCATTGGAGACACTATTGCTAAACCCAGTAATAAGGATTCTGTATTCTGTTGAACAATACCGACAAACATAGTGCCCAATGTGGCGCTTACAGGGAAAAGGGTCCTAGTAAGACCTAGGGAGACCGCAACTTGTCTCGGATGGAGCCTCATGTCCAATGGAATCGTTGCTAAAACCGGTGGAACTGCCATGGCCAAAACTCCAGCTAAAAACAGCAGTACACATGACAACATAAAACTCTGACTCTGTATCAATACAAAATATGAGATTGGCAGTAGTATGCCTGGTAACCAGACAAATGGTTTACGTAAACCTATAAACTGAGACATAGGTCCAGAGACCATCGACCCAAATATACTACCTATCGAAAATACGCCCATCATCATACCTGCGGTGGCAACAGATATACCAAGTCTATCTATTACAAATGATGGATAAAATGTCAGCATGGCACCAAAAGTAATCGCTGCTCCGCTTTGAGCAAAAGATACTAGCCATAGTGATTTGTGAGTAATAAGAACTCGAATTGGATTTCCAATATTTGCGGATGCATCTTCGATGCCTGACTGACCTTCTGGCCTTTTCTGGAATACAATCCAAATAATCGCTAGTATCAACAATGATATTCCCAGAACTGCGTAAAATATGCGCCAGTTACCAAGCGCAATAACTACTAGAGGCACCAGAGCAAAACCAACGGTCTGTCCAACGTGCCTTACAGTGAAATCTAAGCTATTAACTGTTGCATATAATCTGGACGCAAACCATAGCGGAATAAATAGGACCTGCATCTGAATCCTACTAACAGACATCAATACAAAAATGAATCTAGCCGCAATTATGATATATACATTGGTCGCTATGGAATGCAGCAAACTAGCCACCCCCATGAACGATACACAAACAAACGTTACAATTGCCGGATTATAACGAGTCAGCCATATACTTGAAGGTAAGGCCATTAGCCCAAACCCTAAGAAGCCTGCTGAGCCAAGCAATCCCGCCTGAAGCGGAGTAACTCCCAAGTCCTCCCTCCATATCGGTATCAACACACCAACTGAGGAAAATATAATCACATTTATAATGTCCATGCTCCAGAGCATAGACATTATTACCCAGGCATATCCTGGCTGCTTATCTAATGCGTCTTTCCTATCATTTTCTGAGGGGTGTTCTGTGCTTCTGTGAGCCATATTAGTTCTATATAGCCTTCACGATTTAAAATATCCTAGGTTCAAAGCACCCCAGAGATACTTGCAGGCTAAACTTCTATACGGCTTCCACCTATCAGCTATATTTATCAGATCATCATCCTGTATGTCTTCGAGAGAATATAACTTCTTCATCGCCGACCGTATTCCTCCATCTTTGACCGGGAATATATCTTCTCTTTCCATCTGAAAGAGAGCAAACATCTGGGCGGTCCACTCTCCAATACCTTTAATCTTTTGTAATTCGGCCACAGCGTCCTCATCACTCATTGCGTATAACCCAACGAGGTCTAATCTACGATTGACTAATGCATCTGCAATACCTTTTATATAAGATATCTTTTGTTTAGACAAACCTATATCCCTTAATGAATCAGTTGGAATAGAAACCAATGACTCGGCTGTTATTTCATTGTTAGCAGTAATATCCACAAGCCTATTGAATATCACAGTAGCCACAGTAGTACTAATCTGCTGAGAAACGATGGCGCGTATGAGTGAAGCACAATCAGAGACCTTGTCTCTGATCACAACCGATTCATCATGCTCGGTAACGTATCCTATAACAGCCGCCAAAGATATATCTGTCGATTGTAGGTAGGTGAGTTTATCCATATTAAACAATTAACAATCTATTTGTTAGCACCTATTTGTTCTTCGATTGCTTCTATCCTACTTAGCAAAGGAGGATGAGAGTAGTTAAGTATAACGAACAGTGGATGCGGTGACAGATTAGCCAAATTCTTGACAGATAATTTCTTTAATCCAGATATCAAATCTAATCCTTGACCTGTAGTGTCCACGGCCCACCTGTCTGCTTGATACTCATGCCTTCTAGAAATAGCTTGAAGTAATGGTGAAATCACCAAATCAAGTGGTGTAAATAGTAAAGCAAAAAATAGAATACTCGCGTATACAGAAGTTTCATCCATGAAGAATGCTTCAAACAACAGTGTGTTTTCCATCATGAGTGAAAGTAAGAACAGCATCATGCCCATGTGTAAGGTGCTCAATATCATACCCAATATTATATGCCCTTTCTTGCTATGGCCAACCTCGTGAGCTATTACAGATACTATTTCGTTAGTTTCAAGCTGATCAATCAAAGTATCAAAAAGAGCTATTCTCTTAGTCTTACCCAGACCTGTAAAAAAGGCGTTCGAATGTGCACTGCGCCTAGAACCATCTATAACATATATATTGCTATATCCAAATTTTACATCTTGTACGTAGTTAACTATGGAATCTCTTAACGCACCCTCTTCCAAGGGTGTAAATTTATTGAATATAGGCATAATCCATACAGGAGCTATAACCTGAATCGAAAGGGATACAAATACTACGAATATCCATACATATAGCCACGCCAAGGATCCAGTATTTTCAAAGAAATATAATACCCCTATGAGCAGCGGTATTCCTATTACGGCAGACAATATTGTTTTCTTGATATTGTCAACAATATATGTAGTGTACGTTGTTTTGTTGAATCCGAATCTTTGTTCTATTACGAAAGTAGAGTAGAGATCAAATGGAATACTGGAAACGGTGTTTATAACTGATATAGAACCTATAAAAACCACACCCGTCCAGACAGAATTCAAACCTAATTCTCTAGCCTGTATATCTAGGTAATTAAAGCCACCAAGAAACCAGAAAGCCAGTAGTAATAGGACTTTAAAGAATCCAACGACAAGGCTAAATCTTAATTGGGTCCTTGTGTATAATTGAGAATGGCTATATTCTTCGGCATCATAGACATCCTCCAACCCTGCCGGTGGCTCGCTCCTTAGGGACTTTATATTCATAATGCTAGATATTGAACCAATCAATAGGTCCAATATAACTGCACCGATAATTATGAAGAATATGAAATTCATATATTCCTTATCCCTAGAAGGGACACCGAATGGGTAGTCTATCTCGGAGAAGATAACAAATAATTAGCGATCTTCTGTAAAGCATTCCAATGATTCCTTGTAATATTCCCCTTGGTAATCTCTATTGTCCAGCCCTGAAATTTGTTGGGATGCGTATTAATCTTCACGTCACCAAATTCAGAAACAAATTCGTTTATTTCATCGTCTCCAGAGAAGGCTTTAACCAATGGTTCTACATTGCTAGCGCCTTTCCATGCCACGCCTAGTACTTTCCCAAATATTGGGAATGATTTACTCCTTATGGTTTTGATTGACAAAGCTTTATGGTCCATAGGGATTGTATCGTCAGGCACACAAAGCACATGTCTGTACCTAGGAGGTCCGTAACGATCTCTGCGCTTTGTCCTGATAACATTTATAAATGGTATCAAACCCCCGTCTATATCAATTATCCCAAGGGAATTTCTGCCAGGCATCCAACCAAGGGAAAGACCGATTGATTCTTCTGGTCTGCCTCTATCTGAAAGTTCAGCCTTAGCCCCAAAAAGTGAAAATAATTGCGCCATGTTATCTCGAGTTTTATCTCTAAACATTTCCCCAAAGTTCATTCCGCCTCCTGTCGAAACTTTATTTTGATCCGGCTTACTTCCTGACACAGGGATTTCATCTGGATATTCATCCTCCACCGAAAGTTCCTCCGTTAGTTGACCGGATGGAGATGATTCCATAGTGAAGGATTCATTATCGAAAGCCGCATTGTCAGAAGATTTGTCTCTCGATCTTTTGACTAGCATAACAATTATAGCAACTAATACTATCGGCGGTATAAGTGAACTGAGGGTAACAGATTCTTCCATATTTTCTTATCCTTGATAATGCTAACCGGATTTATTGCCAAGAAACGACCTCTTAAGGTCACCAATATTGCCTTTGCGACCATGTAAAACCCAACCTATTGGTGTGTATCTTACAAAAATATGATATGTAATAATACATATGATGATGGTTAAAACTATATTTATGGAAAACCCTATAATTGGTGCCAGCGTAGTCTGTTTAACAATTATCTCACCACCGATCACAAATACTACCACTAGGTGGAATAAGTATATCCAATATGAGGCATCTACGAAATAACTTACGAATCTACTACCCCTCTGGAATATAGACTGGGTCGCACCAATAAAACCTAGTATCAACAGTAGCGTAGCAACTGGTGACAGGATCAGGGCAACCAAATATGTTAAACCCGCCTCCAGACTTTCCTCATCCAAAACTTGATCCAAAATGAAAACCAAAACACTATAGGTTGCGAAAAATATTGACCCAGCAACAATATAAAGTCTCCAGCGATGTGCTAACTGCTCAAGGATGTGAGTATTCCTATGGAAAAACCATCCAATCAAGAAATATGAAAATCCGAGGATAAAAAACGGACCCGGTATACCTACATGTGAATTAATCCAGTTGAAGAAAAATGGTCTTCCAACAACCGTAGTAGGAATCAGAAATACAAGTAGCCATAGCATGTTTACAGGCGAGCTGAAAAACCTGTCGAACTGTTCCGTCACACTACCATGGAATGGTCTGCGTAACAGCTTTATCACCGTAATCAGCAAATACATCAACATAAGGTCATAGAGGAACCACAAATGATGTGTCTCCGTTAGCGAGCCAGTCTCGAACAGGATAAAGTTATATATTAAAGAGCCCACTATAAATGGTATAACTATTCGAACTGCCCGATTCTTCAGGAGATTTGTAACACCTCTTTTTTTAATCATGAGTCTAGTAAAAAACCCAGCGAGTAAAAAGAATACCGGCATCCTCCATAGGTGTATGAAGGTGAATATCCATCCTATAGTAACTGAAGTAAGAACCTGATCAGGATCTTTGGATTCGTAACCCAATTCACGGGACATATCTTCTAGATAAAACAAACCAGCGTGCAGGACAACTCCCAAAATCATAGCAAAAGCGCGAAGGGCATCTAACCCGTGGTATCTGATTTGATTATTCATCTTGGACTACTACTTCAACGGGCCATATAATAATCCTTAGTAGCCATAAACTCAACTACAAACCAATACATTTTAGATAGATAGTCGACATTCAGCACCATCTATATTCGTATTATTGGTAAAACTAATTAATCCTATATGGCTACCGCAGTAATACCCAATACGATTATCAGAGTAGACGTTAATTTAATTGCAATAGATCCTCTCGAAGTTTCCTCACCAAGTGCACCAGTCCATATACTAGCGATCACAGTACTATACAATACTGTAAATAATGCCCTAACTCCGACCACGGCCGAAACCAGAGATGCAGGCCCAAGAGATAAAGCCCAAAGAAGAGTCATGAGTCCCAATTGGGCGGTAATAAATTCATTTATAAACACAAATAATAACGCTGGACTCCTATTAGAAAAATATGACTTTACATCGGACCAAGAATCTTTCCTAATTGCAAAACTAAGGAAAATTAGACCCAACGCCAACATTCTTAAACCATGCGTATAAAGAAGTGGTAATGCAGCTAGTGCTACTTTCCCAATGACATTTGCCGCACCAAACAAGAATGCAGAAACCATGAGTAGATAAAAAGACCTCTTTAAAAACATCCCTCGAATGCCTCGGCTAATATCAGCAGATATTAAAGCACTGCCTAAAACCGCTGCAATTATTCCTCCCCATTGTACTGCCGATATAGATTCATCTAGTATTACTAAAGCTAAAAGTGCAGCAAATATAGGTGAAGACTGGGTTACTGGAATTGTACGGGAAACTTCTTGAGTAAATAGAACTCGCTGCCCAATTATCCCAGCGCAACCAAACAAACTACCTGAAGCAAGTGCGTAAAGGCTTGTCATTAAAGTAACGTCTGTCGGAATGCCAGATATAGCCAGAGATACAATGCCAACAGTTGTCTGAGACATACCTATAAGTAAGGGAAGCGTCATTGGACTATGCGCGTACTTATAAATTACGGTTTTGTCTGATATGCCAACTATGCCCGTAACGCCGGCACTAACCAGAGATAATAATAACCAATCCATCTAATAGAACACCTTGAAATATAAAAGCATTAAAAAATATCATAACCATTATAATAAGCAAATGATAGAATCAACAAAATAATGGAGGCAATTAGTATGTACGGAACTATTTTCAATCTGAAAATTAAACTAGGTCACGAAGAAGAAATAATGAATGTATTTAAAGAGTTATCAGATTCACCAAAACCGGCTGGCGCAGTCGCTTGGTTTGTAATGAAGCCAGACGATAAAGAGGATTGGATCGGTATAGCAGTATTCGAAAGCAGAGAGGCACATGTAAACAATTCAAATAGGCCAGAACAACATCAAATATTCCTCAAGATGATGGAACACCTTGAGTCAGAACCTGAGTGGACTGATGGAACCTATATAGTTTCAGATATTGTCTAAAACATATGTATAACTAAATCTAATCGAGCTCTATGATCTGATGGTTATTATTTTAGCCATCAGATATGCAATACATCTAGTAAATCCAGTCCAAGAGTATATCCTGCTAAATAGCAAAGCCAATACGATTGATGATCTTTTATCTTTCAATTACTATGTAGCAATAATATTCTTGGAGGAACATAATCGATGCTATTCTGGAGAGTCTTGACTCTATTAATTATACCGACGATCCTGTTAGCATGCTCTAGTGAAAGTTCCACTCCGCCAACTGTAAATTTACAGGCTACTATTGAAGCTCAAGTACAGGCAACTCTAGAACACCAAAAGAAACCTACTCCATTAACCACTCAAATCCAAGATACTGCATCAATGCCTGACCCCACACTACAGGTCCAAGGGTCAAGCAAACTGGAACCCGTTAAATCTAACGATTCCTCTAACCGGGAACAGACCAGAACCCCAATTACCCGCGTCGACAAAGATCAGGCAGTTTCCTTATACCCACCAGATTCCACTCAAAGCTTACTATCTGGTGCCTTAGAATGGCCAGCGGGTTTTGGTAACTGTATGCAGGAATCTATAGGCAATCAGAAACTTGAATCTTTCAAAGACAATCCAGGTAATATTGGTGGCATGGACAAGGACTCCGCTGCAATCTGCCTATTATCAATCGAGTTGGATAGACCAGGATCCACAGATTATATTAAAGGTAATTCTAGGTATACAGCAAAAACACCCTCTAATGATCCTAATACTGGTGACAGCAAAACAAAACCAGCAAGCAATACCAAAGAATCATATAGCAGTCTAGATAAAGATCAAGCCACTGCACTATATCCCCAGGATGTAACTAACGACATACTGTCTGGAATCTTGGAATGGCCTCTCGGTTTTGAGGAATGTATTCAAAAAACCATAAGTACCGAGAAACTTGCATCTTTCAAAGACAATACAAATGCTATTGGCGGAATGGATAAAGACGCCACAGCGATATGCTTGTTATCAGTAGAATTAAATAGTCCTGGTTCGACAGATTACATAAAGGCCAGTGCAACTTCTGATAAACCTTCTTCAGGTCATTCTGGTACTAAAGATAAACCAAACGGGTCAGATACTGGAAGTGGAAATGCTATAAGAGCTCAAGCCCAGGACCTTTTTGCGAGCACAGAATTATACCAGAATATGGTAGCTAATATACTAACAGGAAGCGCAAGCTCCCCATCAGGTTTCGATGAATGTATTTCTTCTGCGATAGGTGCTGATGCACTAATCATGATAAGGGCCAATGTAACGGCTGAGGCAATGGACAGAGACGAAGCAATGGTATGCCTATTCTCTCTAGGATACCAACCTGAAGAATTAATACTCTCAACTATACCGGTAGAAACCCTATCCACTACATATCAATATGGGAATTTATCCAACAAAACCGGCCCTTTTGTATCTAATCAGGATGCTGATATTGTATTGGGTGCTATAGATTTCAACACGACTGGAGGGCCACTACTATTTAATCATCCATCTGGAATTGCTACAGATGGAACTAGATTGCTCATGGCAGATAGTTACAACAACAGAGTCCTCATATGGAATACTCTACCAGAAAGCAACGAATCTCCAGATATTGTACTCGGACAGGAAAATTTCTATACGAATGCTCCTGGAACGGGTAGATCAAACATGAACTGGCCAAAAAGTATAGCTACTGATGGCGAAACGGTTGTAGTAACAGATACTTATAACGACAGAATCCTCATTTGGAATGAATTCCCGAACGAAAATGGTGAGGCTGCTGATATAGTTTTGCAAGGCTCAGACACTGGTACAAAACTCCTCAAGAACAATCTACTCTGGCCCTGGGGGGTCTGGACAGATGGAGATAGACTTGCAGTAACTAGTACCCAGCAAGGTGGCGTACTAATTTGGAATGATTTTCCAACTCGTGACAACGAATCTGCTGATATCAAGCTAACGGGTAACGGAGCATTAGGAACTCCCAGACAGATTACTAGCGACGGCAACTCACTTATAATCGGAGATCATAATGCAAGCGTGAACGGCCAAAGAGGAGTAGGAACATTTTTCTGGAAAACCTTTCCGGATAGAGATGAGAAACCCTATGACTTCTATATGAGTGACCCAATTGACCTAGGGACTGGGGCACCATGGATGAGAGGTGACTTCACCGCCGATTCCAAGCTACTTGTACTAGGCTCTGCTCTCTATGTATGGGATTCATTCCCCGAAGATTCTGATTCCTCTCCAACATTGACAGTGAATGGGGGCTATGAAAAATGGGGAGCAAGCTTCCTGAAAGCTACTGACCATACTGACCTTGCGATAGCAGGAGATAAAGTATTCCTGACTACTAACTACCACACTATATCTGTATACGACTCTATACCAATAAACCCTGAACAGAAACCAGATTTTGTCATAGGGGGACCTGATATATATACAAACACTCTCGAGAGTAATAATTTCTTATTCAATCCGATTCCAGCAACCGATGGTAAGAGTCTGTTCGTAGTATCAGATGCAGGCTATATGCATGTATGGAAAAATATACCTCAAGAGAGCGGCGTAGCCCCAGATTATATATATTCAATTGGACCAGACTCTATCGCGTTTTCAGTTGGAGATGTCACTCTATTCGATGAGACGTTGATCCTGGGTGGTAGAGATATGATACTTAAATGGGATTCCTTGCCTACATCAGGTGAACCTCCAGATATCCTCCTAGATGGTCAGGTTGGGTCTGTAAAAATCGGAAACGTATCTAATGAGTCACTTGGCATAACTGGAGTTGCCATGGATGAAAATTACTTTTACATGGCTCTATCCACAGATAAAATACATATTTGGGAGGGATTCCCTTCACCAGAGACCGAACCGATAGCAACTCTAGATAATATAAGAGCATTGAATTTGCACAGCGACGGAACATATCTAGTTGCTTCTAATGGAGATAAACACACTGTAACGGTCTACAGGGTATCCGATCTTTTAACAAACCCAAAACAAAATATTGTTGGTGGATCTAATATAAATGGAGCGGCCGGAGTTTACGTAGGGAATGGTCAACTATTCATCGCTGATAATGGTTTCAGCAGGATACATGTATGGAATGATGTAGAAAATGCCATACGAGGTAGGTCAGCAGATGCACTGATAGGTAATCAAAGCAGATACGATGCTCCCCAAATTGGTATTAACAAATTGTTTCTTCCAAAATTCCTAACCTACGATGGCACATATTTGTGGGTTGGTGAGGTTAAATTCTCCAACAGACTACTCAGGTTTAGTCATAATGATGAGTAAACCCTTATAACCTAAAGTTCAAACACACGAAAGTTAATAGTAAGGAGCAGTAACATGCGAATTTTAGTTATGGGAGGTACAAGGTTCAACGGGTTACATTTGGTATATGAATTACTGAAACATGGCCACGAAGTCACTATATTGAATAGAGGTATAACAGAAGCACCTGTACCAAAAAACGTCAAGAGATTATTTGCGGATAGGAAAGATCCCCAACAATTAGGAAATGCTCTACAGAATCTCGAGTTTGATATTGTATTCGATATCAGCGCATATGTAGTGGAAGATGTGAAATATCTGACTGACATTATGGTTGGCAGAACAGGACATTACATATTTGCTAGCTCAACCGTGGTATATGCTGAAAACAATATATTACCAATAACCGAAGATTACCCTGTAGATTCTGGCCCTAACCAATCAGACTATGGAAAGAACAAACTAATCTGTGAAGATTTCCTATCTAAATTGTACCTCAGAGATCATTTTCCTATGACCATAGCCAGATTCTCGATGGTATTTGGCCCTCACAACAACCTCATAAATCGCGAACAAAGAATGTTCTTAAGGCTCTTGAGAAACCGAAAAATACTAATACCGGGTCGTGGAACTACTCTAAGCCAAGTTGGACATGTGGATGACGAAGCCAGAGCGCTGAGAATGATGGCAAGAAACCCAAATACTTTTGGTGAGATATATAACGTGACCGGAAAAGATTACTTCAGTGACGAGGGCTATGTGGATGCCTGTTCAGAAGCAATTGGCATTACCCCAGACAAATTATTCATCCCGGCAAACGTAATGGACAATATGCCAATGGAGATTAGGCAAACTCTTATACAGAGATTGGCTCCATATATACATAGATGGGATCATAGTACGTTGTTCAGTATGGTCAAACTAAAAGAACATATAGGTTATGAGCCTGAGTACACCTTCAAATCAGCTGTAGAGCAAACTTACAAATGGTTTGTCGACAATGACATCGAAAATCAAAGAGACTATGACTTCTCAGACGAAGATAAAATCATAGACCAGATCTCTTGATTCGAAGCATTTTTCTACCGAGGGAATAATTTTTGGACCAAACGTCCAAAAGTAAGACCTTGAACCAGCACTGAAAATACAACAACAATGTATGATGCAGTAACCAAAAGATCTCTCTCTGGAGAGTCCGGTAAGGATAGTGCCAACGCTACGGATATACCTCCTCTAAGCCCACCCCAGGTCAAAGCCGCTAGCACATTCCTGTCGAAAGGCACCAGACCGATAAAATGAAAAGTAAGACCAGGAATAGATATACTTATCAGTCTTGCCAATATTACTGCAGGAATAGCCAGTATACCCAACAATGCATAATCCCAATCTAATTGTATGGCTACTACCTCCAAACCCACAAAAGCAAACAAAACTGCATTGAGTATGTCATCTATGAGCTCCCAGAAATTGTCGAGATAGTCTCTGGTTACGTCTGACATAGCCATAGACCTAGCTTTATTACCTATGATTATTCCAGCGACTACAACTACTATAGGGCCTGATATATGCAGAGCTATAGCCAATGCATATCCCCCTGATACTATAGCGAGACTCAAGAGAACCTCTACAGAGTGGTCATCTATAGGACGCATAAGCAAGAAAGCAAGCCAACCAAGCATAGCTCCCAGTAAGACCCCACCGCCCACTTCCAACAACAAAAATGCGCCTACATCTGAAAGAACTGGGTCTGTTCCTGTGAAAGCCACACTTGCAACAGTTAGAAATATCACAACGCCGACACCATCATTGAAAAGAGATTCTCCAGCCATTGTCGTCTCTAATGTCTTAGGAGCGCCAGCTCGCTTCAATATACCCAACACTGCAACAGGATCAGTAGGTGCGATTAATGTACCAAATAGTAATCCATGTATAAAACCAACTTGAAAACCCAATAGATTAGCTATATACCAGAAAAGTCCTCCAGCGATTACACCGCTAGTCAAGACACTTATAGTAGCTAGCGTAGTAATCTGCCCTAGTACGCCTCGGAGCAGGTCAAACTTTATATGGAGCGCACCTGCGAACAACAGATATGCGAGTAATCCGTGCAGCAATACCTCATCAAAATGTAATGAAGCGACCGTATCCTTAATCAATACTGGATCTATAACTTCAACCGTACCAAGAAACACAACTATCAATGATAATGACAGAGATAAAGCCATCAATGCTATAGTCTGTGGAAATCTTATGAACCTGTGATTCACGTAACTTCCTATTGCTGCAAAACTAAGCAATAGTGCTATGGCATTAAAAGCTTGATCTGTATGGTTCATAAGTCCTCCAATAATACGCTAACATACTACACATAAAGGGCTCTTTTGTAATCCACAATAAGATTATTGGAGGTTGGAATTTAATATTCGGTGTATAATGATATTACTTAATCAATAGAGGGAGGGTCTATGATAAGTAGTAAACTGAACGATGCCTTCAATACACAAATAGATAATGAATTAGCTTCAGCCCATTTATATCTGTCCATGGCTGCATACTTCGAGTCTATAAGTTTGCCAGGCTTCGCAAACTGGATGCGTATACAACACCAAGAGGAAATGGCCCATGCACTAAAATTCTTCGACTACGTTAATACCCGTAACGGAAGAGTGATTCTTGGAGGTATATCTAATCCTACAACAGATTTCGAGTCAGTCGGAGCAGCTCTAATGCAAGCTTTGGAAAACGAACAAAAAGTTTCGGCAATGATAAATAAACTATATGAAATATCCAGCCAAGAGAAAGATTATGCATCTCAAGTGCTCCTAGAGTGGTTCATAACAGAACAAGTTGAAGAAGAGAAATCAGTAACTGACGTAATAGATCAACTTAGGATTTCTGGAGGAGAAGGAGCTGGACTGCTCATATTAGACGATAAACTGGCAGCCAGAGTCTCTGAGCCTGAACCCCCAATTCAATAAAATACAAATGGATCCTAATGGCAATAAACGACTGTTTATTGCCATTGAGGTACCAATAAATACAATCTGCAACGCTCTCTCTGTTTTAGAAAATGTAGATCTCCGCGGGTTGAGATTGGTTAACAAAGAGAATTTGCATATAACAATCAAATTCCTTGGGCATACTCCAAATAGGTTACTGGAAACTGTAATATCTGGAATAGAGGAGTCATCAACTGGCATAAAGCCTTTCGAACTCCAGATTCAAGGGCTAGGTGCATTCCCTAACCTAGCCATGCCTAGAATATTATGGATGGATATCAAAAGAGATATAGAGCCCATACTCTACATTAGAGAACGTCTTGATAGCCTATTAAATCTTAATGGCTTTAAAACGGAACAAAGAGAATTTTCTCCGCACTTAACCGTAGGCAGGTTCAATAAAAATGTGTCTAAAGGAGATTTGAGGATGCTAGATAAATGCATATGGGAAATCTCCCATTTGCCAGTATCATGTGTAAAAATAAATTCCTTGAATCTAATCGAAAGTACTTTGACGAGTCACGGCCCAATATATAAAATTAGGCACAAAGAGACATTCGATACGACCTAATAAATAACCTGAGTCTCTATTAGCTTAGATACTTCTTCTGAGGAAATGCCCAATATCTCTTCGAATATGTATGAATTATGCTCACCCATTAATGGTGCAGACTCAAGCCGAGGTTCAGGTCCAGATACGAACCTCCAAGGTAACACTGGCATCATACGCTCCACCCCATCTTTGTATATGACAGGAGACAAAAACCGTCTTTCTTTTAAATGTGGATCGTCAGCAAGGCCTCTAGGATTCAGAAATACCCCTGATGGAACACCCGCATTCTGCAACCTTTCCATTGCATCATATGGTGACAGTTCTCTAGTCCATTTCTCTATCAGAAGATCGATTTCAGGTTCTCTATCCTTCCTAGAACTTGCATCCGCATAGCCTCTGTCATTCGTAAGAGACACATCTCCTATAACGGTCACTAAGGATTGCCATTGTAAGTCGTTGGTAATCGCAATAGCTAGCCATTGGTCATCTCCAGCACAAGGATATATACCATGCGGCGCGTGCCTATAGTGCTTGTTGCCAATAGATTCCAAGTCTTTGTTATTCATCTGCCACTGCATTAACGCTTCAGGCATCATAGATGTAACTGCTTCTGCCATAGAAACGTCAATATATTGTCCTTCTCCTGTTTTGGATTTATGCTCCAGTGACGCCACAATTACCAATGCCTGTAATAGGCCAGTCATGGGATCGGACCAAGCACCCCCCATAATTGGCAAACCTTTAGAGTCAATATTCATATTAGACCAACCAGTGTAAGTCTGGACTAACGTTCCATAAGCTACTAGATCCTTATCTGGTCCCGTTCTACCCAGACCAGACGAAGTAAGCATAATGATATCTGGCTTGAGTTCTTTTAAAACATCATACCCAAGACCTAATCGCTCCATCACCCCAGTAGCAAAGTTATCTACAACCACATCGCTCGTGGCTATCAATTTTTTCACCATATCAAGACCTGTAGATGTGCTAAGGTCCAGATTACAGCTTAATTTGGACTGCCCCAAATGTTGAAATAACGCAGTTTCTCTACCTGGATCTGGTCGCTTCCTAGTCTCAACTTTGATTACTTCTGCTCCCATAGCCGCTAAATGCCTAGTACATGATGGGCCAGCTATTATCCAACTTAGATCCGTAACACGAACTCCTTGTAGAGGTAACCTGTCTCGAACCTCAGAACTAATAGGATCTCGTTTCGGATTTATTGTCTTGAGCCTCTCGAATATTTCGTCATTATGTTGCCCCAAAAGTGGCGCAGGACGAACATCGTTCGGCTTCCTATCTGAGAACCTATAAGAAACTGTAGGGTAAACAAGCTTACCTGCCTTAGGATGTTCTACTTCAGTAAAGAAATTTCTGTGTTCAAATTGTTCCATTGCAAAAACGTCTCTCGGAGTGTTAACTGGAAAACATGGTATACGAGCCGCTTGCGCTGCTCGAAATACACCCTGTTTCGTCTGTTGTTTGGTCCAATCTATAAGAAGTTGTTCTAACTCATCCCAATTAGCTCCACGTTTAGCACGGTTAGAAAAACGCTCTTCACCAGCCCATTCTGGATTCCCCATTAACTCTATCAGCCTAGACCATTGGGCTTCTTCTCTAGGAGACATAGCCATATAACCATCTAAACAAGGAAATATACCATTTATAGTAGTTCTACCAGTGCCAGGCTTCCGTGTACGACTTACAGGTTCATTACCATAAGCTAATCCAGGTAGTGGTCCCACAAGCATATGTGCCACAACCTCTTGCATAGAAACGTCAACATGGCGCCCACCACCACCTCTTATTTGACTAAATACAGCCATCATAGTTGCAGTAGCAGCCGCAGTTCCAGAGAGAAATTCGGCCATATTGCCTCTTGCCCAAAGTGGTGTCTCAATCTTCGGGTTGTCTACAGGTCCAGTCAATTGAGAAGCGTAACCACCCATGTAAAATGCAATCAAGTCTGTTCCTAAATAGTCCCTATAAGGTCCACTCTGTCCAAATGGCGTTATAGAAGTCATTACTAAATGTGGATTTTCTCTAGAAATTACTTCGTATGTTAATCCCAGGTCTTCCAGTTCTCTAGGGGTGTTATTCTCAATTAGAACGTCACTTTGCCCCACAAGCTGAAGGAAAATACTCTTTCCATCGGCTGAAGCTAAATCTATTGCTACGCTTTTTTTATTAACGTTAAGAGATAAGAAAAGTCCACTTTTCTCAGAATCTTGTTGGCCATTTGGAAATGGGCCTGACAACCTAGTTGCATCACCATCTGGGGGCTCTATCTTAATTACCTCCGCTCCTAAATCAGCCAAAGCCTTAGAACAATAGGACGCGCTTATTCCATTTCCGAATTCAAGAACCTTTAGATCAGAAAGAACCTCATTAGCCAATTCTTGCCTCCTATAGTTAACTATTTAACGCCCAACGAAATTCGGCAGGCGTTTCTCAGCAAAAGCTTTGCCCCCTTCTGCCCTGTCTTCTGTCTGGTTTGCCAAGTGCTGAGCATAGCCCTGATAGTCATAAGCTACATCTACATCCTGAAACCATCCCTTTCGTATGGCTGCCTTAGTTAAACCAATAGATATGGTTGGTCCATCCGCTAGTTTAGCAGCAAGTTCCATAGCAGCCTCTTCTAATTTGTCATCTTCAACAACTCTGTTGGCTATACCATATCTTTCCATTTTAGCTGCGTCTAAGGGTTCACCAAGGAAAGCCATTTCTGTCATTACTCCTAAACCAACATAATAATGAAGCAGGTTAACACCCGTCCCCATTGCGCGTTTTATGAATGGTGTGGCAAGTAATCCAGTCTCTGAGACTACACGCATATCACATGCAAGAGCTAGGTTTAATCCTGCTCCATATGCGTGCCCCCTCAGCATACCAATAACGGGTTTAGGACAGCGTCTTATAGCGTGTACCACATGAGTGAATCTACCCCTCCCAAAAACATAACTTTTCACAGGATCGGTCTGATGATCTCTCTCATAACCTGGTGTGGCCATACCGCTAAGGTCATCTCCTGCGCAGAATGATCGCCCGGCTCCGCCAAACACTATCGCCCGAATATTCTCATCCCCTTCAAAATCTCTGATTGCATCTAAAAGCTCCAATCCCATCTGGACATTAAATGCATTCAGCCTTTCTGGACGATTCAATGTAATCCTGCCTATACGACCTAGTTTTTCTACAATAATCATCTCATAATCCATATGTGTCCTCCTCACAAAAATAGAGAAACAGTAAATTGTCTCTTAGGAAACATTTATATAACTAATATGTAATCATATTATCAAATCAGTCTTGTTTTATACAGTGCTCGGGCGGTTAGCTCAGTTAGTTAGAGCGCTTACTTCACACTCAAGAGGTCGAAAAATCGAGTCTGTCACTGCCCACCATTTTGTAGACATAATAAGGTAAGATATAAGTATGACAATAGTACTTGGCATCATAATCGTTGGCGGACTGTTGTGGTTCATATACTCATGGATTCTGGAGAAACAGTGGTGGTTCTATCATGCTAGAAGGATTTTCAGGGAAATTCAGGATAAACTAGACAGATAATTCGCATAGAGTAATATCTGATTTACTGAAGCTAGGAAGCGAGAAAATTCCTAATCTCTGACTCAAACTCCGCTGGCCTATCTTGCACGATTATGTGCCCAGCGTTCTCGATGGTAACAATCTGAATGTCTGGCAGTATCTCGCAAAACCTTTGCTGTTGATCGTCACCCACTATGTTGCTCTCAGTGCCAATCATAAGCAAGAACTTAACAGTGACCTTTTCAACGTAGTGCCACAGTTCTAAAGGAACAAAGTCTAGCTGAATAACAGGATCCCTCTTCAAGCCTAGCTTTCCATTAGGAAGTCGTCTAACCGAATGATGTGCATTGTTAAGGAAAACTTCGTATTTGGCACGTTGATTTTGTCCCTGATAATGTTTAGCCCACTCCTCAAAACTATCGAATTCAGGATCACCAGAAGCTATTCTATCTGCGAAACCCTGCGAAATCGAAGCTGGCCTGACTGCGCCAACATCCTCCATGATGAGGTGAGTGACCTTATCGGGATGCTGTGCAGCATATACCAGGGCAACTCGCCCACCTGTTGAGCCTCCCAAAATTACTATGTTATTTAGACCTATCTTATCTACCAAAATCTCTACGTCGGAAGCGTAATCCTCTGTAGTGTAATTTCCCGTCCCTGCCCAGCTGCTGTCCCCATGCCCTCGCATATCCATAGCCAATACAAAATATTCTTTGCTCATATTGCGAGCAAAGTTATCCCACACGTGTGCTTGACTACTAATATGATGAAGCAAAATCATAGGAGGATTACTTGGATGCCCATACTCCAAATAATGAATCTTGAGGCCATTAGAGTCAAAATATTTATCTTCTGGGAATATATCATTCATATCTTATACCTGAGACGATTCTCTATTAGGCAAAGTGTTTGTGTACATACGAAATCCAAGTAATAATTTTAAACAACATCTGGAACCATGTATATATAGAAAACAGTTATGTCTATTAAAATGGTATATTAATAGAAGTAAATACAAAACTAATATTCAACAGGATTATACTTGGAGGTTTGCTTTGGAGGAATTAGAACCAGTAAATACCGCATTAGTTGTTACACCCCATCCTGATGATGCCGAATTCGGATGTGCTGGAACAGCTGCGAGATTGATATCAGAAGGTAAAAAGGTTTATTACGTAGTAACCACTAATGGCGATAAAGGCGGCAGGAAAACAGATATGACAGCTGAATATCTTATCAATGCCCGTCAGGAAGAACAAAAAGAGGCAGCTAAAGTAATAGGGGTTTCCGATGTAGTTTTCTTACCATTCGGGGACGGAGAATTGGAAGATAACCGGGAAGTTAGAGGTCAGTTAGTCTACTACATTCGAAAATTCAAGCCCGATATAGTTTTTACTACAGATCCTTTCCGCAGCTCTTTTTATATACATAGGGACCATAGAATCACGGGCCTCGTAACATTGGATGCCGTATTTCCGTACGCTAGAGATCTTCTTCATTTTCCAGAACATATTGAGCAAGGTCTGGATGGTCACAACGTCGATGAGATTTTCTTTTGGGGCTCTGAGAACCCAGATACTTTTATAGACGTTAGTTCCGTAATTGATTTAAAGATACAAGCTCTATTGAAACACAAGAGTCAAATGGGCGACTATATAAATGAGGCTGGTGGCGAAGAAGGTTTTGCAAACAGGATGAAAGAAATGGGTCGTAAACAGATAGTGAAATATGATCTCAAATTCGAGCATGCTGAGATGTTTCGAAGATACGGTATCAGAAGAATGATGTCCGAAGATTAAGAATATCCTTAGTCTCAAACCTGCCCAAGATCACAGCCTATTTCTCCTAAGTACTACGTAAGCAAAGGGGGAACTTGCTTCACGCAATATACCTATCAGCAGATAATCAATGCCTTTACATTCCTTA
>CEUS01061308.1_pt1 | contig 20175 bp, 24 predicted proteins | sample 427031 | NCBI WGS metagenome assembly CEUS01 (sample SAMEA2622837, study PRJEB7988) | marine metagenome | biome: marine biome (ENVO:00000447); feature: marine epipelagic mixed layer (ENVO:xxxxxxxxx); material: "saline water (ENVO:00002010), including plankton (ENVO:xxxxxxxx)" | depth 140 m | reverse complement strand
TTACTTATCATAATTTCAACCCCTTTTTCTCCGGTATATCCAGTAGTAGTAATTAATGTTTCTTTTTCCATTAAGCCCTGAAAAGGCCTTTTGACCATTAATTCCTTAGACAGTTCTAAAGAGAAACATTCAGATAAGATATCTAAAAACTTAGGGCCCTGTATTGAAATGATAGATAGGTCTCTACGCTCATTAACAGATATTTCGAAATCACTAATTTTAGAAGTTATCCAACTAATATCTGATTTTCTCGTTGCACAGTTAACTACCAATCTATAGCCCAAAGAAAGCTTATATACAATTAAATCATCGATTATATAACCTGAGTCATCCAATAAAGCGGTGTATAGGCCATCAAAATCTTCATTAAGTGAAGTTACGTCATTTGCTAAAAGCTTTCTTAAGAATTTTTTAGCATCATTGCCGCCGATATCGATAATCGTCATATGAGAAACATCGAAAATTCCACAAGAATTTCTAACTTTCTTGTGCTCATCTAGTTGAGAGCCATAATTAAGAGGCATGGTCCACCCATGAAAATCTACCATCTTGGCAGATAAACTTATATGAGAATTATGTAATGCTGTTTTTTTCAAGATTAATATATTGAAGAGTATATTCTACTTCTTTTCTAACCATCTGTTATCCACTCTTACTGTGGATAACTCTGTGAAGTCTTTTCACAAAACCTTTAACTAATTAAGTATTAAGATTTGATTAAAATTTAACCATCCATCTCAAAGCTGTATTGAACTCTATTGGAGTGATATTATCTATTAGGGTAAAGATACTTACCCAATCCAAAAAGATGACTCAAGATTTAACCTTTCAGGAAGTAGAAGAGAACTATCAAGAATTAAAAGCTAAAGGCTTTAAGCTAGATTTAACTAGAGGTAAGCCATCTAAAGAGCAACTAGACCTTTCATCAGGACTAAATGATTCTTTAGTAAGCAATTACTTAATAGATGGAATAGATACTAGAAATTATGGAGAAATTTTAGGCTTAGAGGAAGCAAGGCTTTTAGGGTCTCATCTTTTAGGTTGCAAAAAAGAAATGGTTATCGCAGGAGGTAATAGCAGCCTTACTTTAATGGCTCAATACGTTTCTAACTTATTTTTTCAGGGAAGTGGAGAAGGTCCTTGGTCGATGCAAGAGAGGAATTCGATTCTCTGTCCAGTGCCTGGTTATGACAGACACTTTAAGCTTTGTGAAGAGTTTGCAATAAATATGGTTCCTGTTGCTTTAACCGGCAAGGGACCAGACATAGAACAAGCTCTTTCAATGGTTAAAGATGATAAATCTATTAAAGGGATATGGTGTGTTCCTAAGCACTCAAATCCAACTGGTGAAACATATGATGAAGAATCAGTAAATGGATTATTAGAAATAGCTAGTGTAAGAGAAGGATTCAGGATTCTTTGGGACAATGCTTATGCAGTTCATGATTTCTCTACATCAAAACCTTTACCGAATATTTTTTCTTTAGCGGAACAAAAAGACTTAGTAGATTCGGTTATAGCCTTTGGTTCTACTTCAAAGATTACCTATGCTGGATCAGGCATTAGTTTCATTGCCATGAGTCAGTCTAATTTAGATTCTTTCTTAAAACACTATTCATCTATTGTTATTGGGCCAGATAAAGTGAATCAACTTAGACACATAGAATTTTTTAAAGATTTCAATGGCCTCAAAGACCACATGCTTAAACATGCAGAAATATTAATTCCTAAATTTAACTTAGTTCAAGAATGGCTCTCGAAGCAGAATTATGGTTCTTGGACAAGGCCTACAGGAGGTTATTTTGTAACATATAAAGCTGAAGCTGGCCTAGCAAAAGAAATTATAAGGTTAGCCAAAGATGCTGGTCTGAAGTTAACTCCAGCAGGAGCAACTTTTCCTTACGGGGTAGACCCGAAAGATGAAATCATAAGATTAGCCCCGACAGCTTGCACCATGGAAGAGCTAGAAAAAGCAATGGAGTTGTTTAATGTTTGTGTTGCACTAGCAACTCTAAAAAAGGTTAGTTCTTAGTAGCATCCAATATGCTATAGGACTCACCATTAAATTCACCAAAAAAAACTGGGACGTCAGGATGCTCTATCGGGTCATGACTGTCATCTATTTGTAAGTTTTGTTGTGAAACGTAAGCGGAATAGAAAACCTGATCATTCTCGGCAAAGACATGATAAAAAGGCTGTTCTTTTTTTGGTCTAATTTCAGCTGGAATAGACTGATACCATTCTTCGGTATTGTTGAACTCTGGGTCTACATCATAGATAACTCCCCTAAAATCTAGGTACTTATGTTTTACGACTTGCCCTATGGAATATTGTGTTTCTATTATTTCTTTCATTTTATTAGCTCTTTAAGGTCAACTGATTGGTCGCTAAGCACATCTGAACTTATTTTTAACTTATTTGCAACTAGCTTTTTTGAAATTAAAAAGTCCTTTGGGTTATTGATTGAATCTGCTGCAATAAGCTCCCCTTCTTTTAAATAAAACAACATAAATGAACCACTTTTTAGAGATCCTCTAGTGACAATTTCATCATGATCACCTGAGATACCAACTATTTGAAGTCTTTGATCATATTGATCTGACCAAAACCAGGGAACCTGATCGTATTTTTCAGGCTTCCCCAACAAACTTAACGCTACTGTTTTAGCTTGTTCTAAAGCATTGTGTACGGACTCTAATCTAATATTTTTGTTTAGATGGAAATTAGGGTGATTTGTGCAATCTCCACAAGCAAAGATATGGGGGTCTTCAGTTCTACAGAATTCATCTACCAAGATTCCATTGCTACATTTTAGGCCTGCTGACTCGGCAACCTCTTGATTGGGTTGTATTCCAACGCCAACTACTACTAAGTCTGCTTCTATCTTTGCACCACCCTTACAAACTACGGCTTCTACATCTTTTTCACCCTCAAACTTCTCTAAAGTTGAGTTTAGAATTATTTCTACACCATTCTCTCTATGCAATTCATCGAAATGACCAGAAATAATAGGGTCGACCGTTCTATTCATGACTCGATTCGCCATTTCTATTACAGTTACCTTCATTCTTTTTTTTACAGCAACAGCAGCTACTTCTAGACCAATATACCCAGCGCCAATAATGACTATTTTTTTATCTCTTTTAAACCCTTCCTTAATAGCATCAGAATTATCAATTGTTCTTAAGTAATGAATGTTATTTAGATCCGAACCTTTAACTTTTAGACGCCTAACCCTACTTCCTGTCGCTAATACTAAGTTTTGATAGCTAAGAATTTTTCCATCTGACAAAGAAATAGTTTTATCTTCTCTTTCTATTGTTAAAACTGAGGTTGATTTATTTACTGTTACATTGTTTTGGTCGTAAAAATCTTGAGATTTCATATAAACCCTTTCTAATCCTACTTCTTCCGAAAGAAAATCTTTAGAGAGAGGAGGTCGTTGATAAGGTAAATGATTCTCTTCACCAATTAAAATAATAGGTTTTTCAAAACCATTTCTTTTAAGAGTCATTATGCATTGGGCAGCGGACTGACCAGCACCAACTATTACTAGATCATTCATTTTTTATAAAGTGCTCGATAATTATTTTAAATAGAAATAAAGTTTACATTTAAATTAATAAGTGAGGACAAAAATGATAGGAATAATCGCTACAATGAAAATTAAAGAGGGTACTAATTCAGAATTTGAAGAGGTCGCTTCTAGATTGCAAAGTGCAGTTACTGAAAATGAACCGGGCGTAATTTATTATGATTGGTACAAAGGTCAGGACGACACTACTTATGTAGTTTTGGAGCGTTATGAATCTCAAGAAGCCCTAGATGCGCATGGTCAAACAGAACACATGAAATCTATAGGCAGCGAAATGGGACAATATATGGCAGGGCGTCCTGAAGTTACTATTCTTAAGAGCATCTAATCAGTTATGAAAGATGAGGTAGGGAGAGATAATCTTTCGACTTCATCTCTTCAAGTCTACTTTTAGTTCTTTGAAAGATACTTAAAAGCTTGGATCCTAAATATATGTCATTGATGGTCTTTTCTGAGGAGATGATTAAGTTAACTTTTCTTTCATAACACTCATCAATTAAAGCTATAAATCTTCTAACTTCATTATCTTGGGTTTCTCTAAGTAAAGGTATATCTGATATCAGTAAGCTATGAAACTCCTTACTAATTTCAATATAATCTTTTGAGCTCCTTGGTCCCCCACAAATATCACTAAATCTAAACCAAACCACACCTTCCGATAGCCTTAGAGCGTTTATATTTCTGCCAAGTATCTCTATCGGTTGGTTTAACTTAATTTCTCCTTGCGCTAATGAATTAAAATGTCTCGACAGTATTCCATCTGTCTCCTTCTCGCCTGAAATTAGTTGGGTCTTCTCTTGCTGGAGATTCCTTAATCTATAATCTGTTTCAGATTGCAGACGATGTATCTGACAGTTATCTTTTAAAGCTTCTATTGCAGGGTAAAATCTATCTCTGTGAAGTCCATCTTCATAAAGAAAATCTGGATGAATATTAGATGTTGTTACTAAGGGAATGCCTTCTTCAAACAATTTACCTAAAAACCTACTAAGTATCATTGCGTCTCCAATATCTTCGACGAAGAACTCATCAAAGCATAAGACATTAGTCTCTCTAGATAGTTTTTCAACAATATACTTTATGGGATCCTTTTGACTTGTTAAGGCATTCATATCATCGTGAAGATTTTGCATAAATCTATGAAAATGAAGTCTTATTTTTTTATTAGTTTCTAAGCTCTGGAAGAATATGTCCATCAGCTGAGTTTTTCCAGTGCCCACTGAACCGAAAATATAAAGACCTCGTACTGACTTCTTGTTAAACCATGAGTTTGATCTAGAAATAACTTCTTTCTGAAGACTATCAAGTTTAATCATTAACTCTTTTTGTTCAGGATCTTCAATTAGTTTTCCTGAAGAAATTAATTCTTCATATATAGCAGAAGGTTTCAAAGATTTTACCTTTATTACTTCGATCTAGGTTTGAGGATTTTGAGTGAAACTAGGTAATGTTTCGTCAACAGGAGACCAATGTCTTGCGCTCGAACTCCAAAAACTTGAATCTATTCTTATCCAGGAAGAATCATCCAGGCTACCAGCTTTTATTAGTCTTAGATTTTCTACTTCCTCAATCAAGCTTAATAAAGGAGAGCCACAATCTTCACAAAATCCACGACTTATATGGCTCCCATCTGTTCCTGTAACCGTATAGAACTTTAGATCACCCTGAACTTCTAAGGCTTCATTTGTAACCATTAAAATTGTAGCCTTACCTGACCCAGTTGACTTTTGACAGTCTGTGCAGTGACAATGGCTTGCAGATATTACTGCTGACTCATTAAAGCTGTAAGTTATTTTCCTGCACAAACAGCCCCCAGTTTTCTTTTCATTACTCATTTTCTTTCCTTTCTATAGAGTGTATGGTTGTAAGGTAGTCTAATCTTTAATTTTTTTTTTAGCCATTGGAAGAAGAGAAGAAGTAGTTTGTTTATAAATCTGATAATCAGGATCCTCACCCCATTTTTTATCTGCTCTCCTTTCCAGCATACTAATTCCACTAATTCTTGTTAAAAGAATATAAACGAAAATTGGAGAAATTAAAGTAAGAAGTTGCCAACCTTCTAGTACTGGGAAGGCTATCAGGGCAATTCCTAGCCATAAAGTAATTTCACCAAAGTAGTTAGGGTGCCTAGAAAATCTCCATAGCCCTTCATCAATAAATTTGCCTTCATTTTCTTTCTTGGAATTAAATTTAGTTTTTTGCTTATCAGCAATAACTTCTACGATAAAGCCTTCAAGCCAAAAAATTATTCCAATTAATGCAAACCACCCTAGGGGCACAACTTTAGATGATGTCATGGCGGCTAATCCAGCTGCCATGGTAATAAACACCCATAACCCCCCAAGAGTCCAGGTGAATAAATACTGCCAGAACCTAGTCTTCATCACTGTAAATCGGTTATCTTTACCTTTCCTCTTCACCCTTAGAAAAAGAAAAGATCCTAATCTCACCGCCCAAACTACAATGAATATCCCGATTAATATTGATCTTATGTCTAATTCGCTAAGGGCTAAAAATATAAATAGGACTACAGACAAGTAGGAGATGCTTCCTGTTAAATCAAAATAATGCTCTGTCTGATAAATAAAAGAGGGAATAAAGATAATCCAATGAAGTAAAAATCCTATTGATGCTGCAATAGCAAAAGAGGGGATTCCATAGTAAGAAATTGATCCCATGCTACCAGCAGCAGCTATAGAGATTCCTATAATAAGGCAAGCAAAAATAGATAAAATAGAAGCTTTGTTACTCATTTGATTCTTTCCTGTTAATTTATGTAGGTTATTGTATTGTATAAGTTCGAATATTTCAGACCATTATGGACTTAAAAAAGTATATAGATTCAGTAAAAGACTGGCCAAAGGAGGGGGTAGATTTTAAAGATATATCTCCAATTCTATCTAATCCCGAAGCTTTAAATAAAAGCATTGAAGGTATGTGTGAATTAGTTAAAAAACCAACTCAAATGATTGGAGGTATAGATTCAAGGGGTTTTATATTTGCATCGATGATGGCTCAAAAGTTAAATACAGGAATGTTATTACTAAGGAAAGGAGGTAAGCTCCCTCCTCCAAAGATACAAATTAAATATGAGCTTGAGTACGGGTTTGATCAACTAGAGGTTAAGAAACCTAATGAGACCGGAACTGAAATAATATTAGTTGATGATATTCTTGCAACAGGAGGAACTATTTCAGCTGCATGTGATCTCTGTCTTAAAGCAGGGTATATAGTAAGACAAGCTCTAGTGCTTATTGACTTAGTCAATGTTCATGCTGTTGACTTCGGTCTATCTAATGGCCTTAAGGTAGAGAGCTTGATAAAGCTAAACTGAATTGTTCTCTAGGTAGTTAGAAAAGACCTTTCCTGCTTTATTAACGTTTTCACTAAAATCGTTTGCTGCACTTTTATCAGCAAAATCTGAGATGTATTTGAAGCAGGCAAAAGGGATGGATTCCTGATAACAGACTTTAGCTATAGCGTAGGCCTCCATATCAACTACATCGGCCTTTAAGCCAATAGATGACTCAACAAAAGAGTCCCCAGTAGCACAAATCAAGTTCATATTTATCATATTTATAGGATGATCCTCAATCTCAATAACCTTAGGTGGGTCTTGTTCAAAAGGAGTCTGTCCTAACTCTGTTCCTAGTGGTCTCGAATCCATATCTCTTTGGACAAAATATTTACAATCAATCAGCCCTGAAATATTGCTATTAAGAGAGCCTGCTGTGCCAAAATTTATAATCAAGTCAGGTTTGTCTTCTTTGATGGTTCTTAAGGTTGATAAAGCTGCGTTAACTTTACCTACACCGGTGTGATTAATTTTATACTCAGTATTTAAAGAATATGTTTCATCTTTAATTGCAGATAAGATAATTGCTCTCATTATGTTGATGTAGTAAGTACAATCTTACGATTATACAAGGCGAAATTTAATTTATTATAAAAGAGGAGAGGAGCTATGTTTGAAATAAATCTATTTAATACCGCACAAATTTTAGACCAAAGTTTATCAATAATAGGTACCTTCTTATTAACTAGCTTAAGTGCTAAAACAAGAATGTACGGATTTTTTACCTTCGTTATAGTAAATATTCCAGCTGTATATTTATTAGTAGTAACTGAGTTATGGTGGATATTAGCCGTTACACCTCTATGGTTGTATCTAAACTACAGAGGTATTATGAATAATTACAGAGAACACAAGGTTCAGTCTTAGGTTAAGCAAAAATATTAATATTCTCTTTAACTACTTTTTCTAAATACGGAGAGGGAGCAAATTCAGGGCCAAGATCTTTCTCCATTTTTTTTAACCAATCTAGAATTTTTTCAAACCCAACAAGACTACCGTAAAACATAGGACCGCCTTCGTATATTGGCCACCCATAACCATTTATCCAGACTATATCTATGTCACTGGCTCTAATCGCCATACCCTCATCCAGAATTTTAAAGCCTTCATTAACCATCGGGTATAAGCACCTTTCTAGAATTTCTTCTTTGTTTATTTCTCTTAAACGGATCTGTCTAGCTTCTGCAAATTCTCGGATAATAGATTCAACCTCAGGATCAGGAGATTTGTTTCTATTTTCATCATACAAATAAAAGCCTTTTCCAGATTTTTGACCTAGACGTCCTGCTTCACATAGAACATCTCTTAATGTTTCTCCTTTTGAGCTTTCTTTATTCCAACCTATATCAAGTCCTGCTAGATCTGACATTGCAAAAGGTCCCATTGGAAAGCCAAATTCATACAAAGCATCATCTATATCCCAAGGAAGTGCACCTTCTAGAATCAACTTATTTGCTTCTCTTTGTCTTTGAGCAAGAATCCTATTTCCAACAAAACCGGGGCAGACACCAACTACGGCAGCAATCTTTCCAATTTTCTTAGCTATAGACATGGAGCTAGTAATAACTGAATTAGAAGTTTTTTTACCCCTTACTATTTCTAATAATCTCATCACATTAGCGGGGCTAAAAAAGTGAAGGCCTATAACATCTTCAGGTCTGTTGGTTTCAGCAGCTATTTCATTTACATCGAGTGCAGAAGTATTGGAAGCCAGAATGGCCCCTTGTTTAACAATTCCATCTAGGCTCTTGAAAATCTCTTTCTTAAGGTTCATGTTCTCAAAGACAGCCTCAATTATGAGATCTTGGGTATTTAGTGATTCTATAGATAGTTCACCAGAGATTAATGCCATTCTAGTTTCAACATCTTCCTCAGAGATTCTTCCTTTTTTTGCAGTATTCTCATAATTTTTCCTTATAACTGCTAAGCCTTTATCTAAGCGCTCCTGATTTTGTTCAACTATGGTTACAGGAATACCAACATTAGCAAAGTTCATAGATATACCGCCGCCCATAGTGCCTGCTCCAATTACACCAACTGACTCTATATCGATTGCCTCAGTTTCTTTTGGTATGTCAGGTATTTTATTAACTTGTCTTTCAGCAAAGAAGACATATCTTTGTGCTGCTGATTGGGTACCTGTCATAAGCTTAGTAAAAAGATCTCTTTCTACTTTTATTCCTTCTTCAAAGGACTTATTAACGGCAGCTTCAATACATTGAATGTTGTATTCAGGTGCTAAAAACCCTCTTGTCTTTCTAGCAATGGTTTTTCTAAATTCTGTAAAAAGTGAATCATTTCCCTTGTCATCTTTTATATTTTCTTCATTATCCTTAACTTTAACTAGAGGCCTATTTTCTTCAACTATTGTAGAAGCAAATTTAATAGCATCGTTCAAAAGATCATTTTCCTCTGCAACCTCATCTATTAAGCCCATTTCAAGACATTGCTTTGCAGGAACGTGTTGTCCAGAGGTAACCATCTCAAGAGCTTTTTTTGCTCCTACAATCCTAGGAAGTCGTTGAGTACCTCCAGCACCAGGAAGTAATCCAAGGTTGACTTCAGGTAGACCACATTTTGCACTAGGAACTGCAATTCGATAATGACAGGTTAATGCGACTTCCAATCCGCCACCCAAGGCTGTTCCGTGAATTGCAGAGATAACGGGTTTAGGAGACTCTTCAATCATATCTTGAACTTCGTAAAGAGACGGTCCTTTTGGGGCTTGTCCAAATTCAGTAATGTCTGCTCCAGCAATAAATGTTCTTCCTTCACATATAATTACAATAGCCTTAGTTTTTTCGTCTTCTATGGCCTTTTTAACCCCCAGATGTAATCCTTCTCTTACATTTGCTGACAGAGCATTTACTGGTGGTGAATTTAAAGTTAATACAGCTATATCAGATCTGATTTCTAAATTCGTTACTTCATTAATTGCAGTCACTATTTCGCTCCTTTTTTATTATTTTTAAGTCATACTCTAGCTTATGAACAGGTTAATTAGTATATAGACGTACGAATTTATTTATCTTTCTTCTTAACCTTATCTTTTATTAATAAAAATTAGATAATAACTTCATCTCCTCTTTTATAAAAAAGTTGAATTTCTTTTCTAGCCATGTGGTTTTGCTCTTTTTCTTGAATCATTAGAACCTTTTTAATTAGTCCCTTTAATTCATTTGGATTTGTGCCTGTGGCCATTATTTTATTTGCTTCCAGTAATGAAAGCGTTTTTAAGGCTTGATCTAATCCCATTGAGAGTTTTAAAAGACCTAGAAATTTAACAGAATCCACTGTTAAAAGAGCAATGTCACTCTTTTGATTAAGTTTTTCTAGGAGGGCCAGATTGGCAATATGGCTCTCATGGAAAAGCCTTTTACCTCCTTTATTTTCAAGAAAGAAACAAAAAGAAGACCAATTGTAAGGAAAGCCAGCAGGATAAGTGGTTAATATAAATGGGCCAATTTCAATAGGGTTTTCATTAATACAACTTATAACATTACAAAATCCTTTTTTAGTTAGTCTTTTTTTTATTTTTCTGGATGTGTATATATGAATATCTTTATTAAATTTATTTAGGCTAGGAAAATGTAAATGATCAATAAATGGTGCAGTAATAATTATTGCATTTATATTATCTAAATCCTCTTGACCCAAGCTAGAAGGCTTGTCCCTACTTCTTTGTAAAAAAAAAGAAGAATGAGGGTTAAGTTTTTTATCTAGCCAAGGATCGACCAACAAAGAAAAGCCATCCTCCTGTATAAACCAGGTTTGATAATCGTCAGCCTTTACTACTCTCATATTTCTTTATTCTAGAGTAGTATTATTAATTATCTGGGAGAAATTTATGAAATACATTTTTTTTACATTAATTCTAATTACTTCTTTAACCGTTTCTTCAGCTGCTAAGTGGGATAAACCAGGGTGTAACAGAATAGAAGCAGGAGTTGGTCAACTTATAGGGGCTAGTGAAAGTATGAGGGGCCTTTCAGAGGGTGCTGGCAGAGACGGAGATTCTGAAGCAGAGAATGAACTTAGAGAAATGCAGCTTTTTTATCTTGAGTCTGCATCGTATTGGTCAACTATCTACGCAGCATTTTGTAAGTAAAAGTAAAGGTAGATCTGATTACGATTTAAAGCTTAAACTGAAGAAATCCTAGAAATGGTGCCCAGAGGTGGAATCGAACCACCGACACAAGGATTTTCAGTCCTTTGCTCTACCAACTGAGCTATCTGGGCAAAATGTGCTGCGGATTGTATACAAATAATTTGCCTTAAAGAAGGTGTTATTGGTTAGGAGGAGTATATCCTTCTGGTTTTGCGTACTCCTCTCCACTAAGAAATAAATCCATTTGTTCATTTAACCACTTTCTAGATTCCTTATTAGTAAGATTAATTTGACCTTCATTAATAAGCATTTTTTGGTGGTTAAGCCATTCATTCCATGCTTTCTCAGAGACATTTTCATATATATCTTGTCCTTTAGGGCCTGGATAAGGAGGGTTTTCTAAACCATTTAATTCTTTTTTATATTTTCTGCAGTTTACAATTCTAGTCATAACATTGTTATTTTATTTATTGTTCTTTTAACAGGAGCTGGTATCCCTAAAGATTCTACATTCTTGTTATTAACCCAAACAGAGTTTTTAAACTTCTTTTTATTATCAAGCTTTATTAAGTAAGGCGTTGCTTCTAGGTTGTAATGACTAAAACTGTGCTTTATCTTATTCATTTTTTTTACTTCAGGGCCGTCCATCATAAACTTATTAGACATAACTAACTTTAAACTCTTTTTATCTTTAGTTTCTATAAAAGTCCAAAGACCCCCCCATATTCCTTTTGTTTCTCTTTTTTCTAATAATATTTCTCCAGATGGGCCTTGAGGTAAAAGCCATAAAACTTTTTTTGTTATTTTTGATTTCTTTTTGATTTTTGTTGGAAGACACTCAACTAAACCTTCTTTTAAGGCCAGACAGTCAATATTAACTGGACAAGATTCACACTTAGCATTTGATTTTGTACAAATAGTAGCTCCCAGATCCATTATGGCTTGTGTATAAATATCAATTTGATTATTAGGAAGTAATTCTGAAGAAATCTTCCACATCTCTTTTATTTTTTTAGAAGTTAAAAGGTCTCCTCTAATTTTACGGTGTCTTGCTAAGACTCTTTTTACATTTCCATCCAAAATGGGGGCTTTCTTTTGGAAGCCTAAAGATAGTATTGCGCCAGCAGTTGATCTTCCAATTCCTGGAAGTTCAATTAACTTATCAATACTATCTGGAATTTTTCCACTGTGAAGTAAACAGATAGTTTTAGCAGCTTTATGTAGGTTTCTAGCTCTGGTGTAAAAACCTAAACCAGCCCAAATTCCCAGAACTTGGTCAAGATTTGCCTCAGAAAGTCTTTTTAAATTTGGGAATTCCTTCAAGAATTTTTTGTAATAAGGAATGACAGTTTGAACTTGAGTTTGTTGTAGCATAATTTCAGAAACCCAAACTTTGTAAGGAGTTTTATTTTTTTGCCAAGGAAAGTCTTTTCTTCCATTAGTCTTGTGCCAACTTATTAACCTGGTACTAAATCTCTTCATTAAACCTGATTTTATATGAGGTTGATGATTAGGTCAGTCTTATCCGCTATAATGCGCGACCCATTTATTAAGAGGATCTTAATGAGAAAAGCAGAGATAGAAAGAAATACTTCTGAAACTAAGATTTCCTTGAAACTTAATTTAGATGGAACAGGAGAAACATCTTTTTCTACTGGATTGCCTTTTTTAGATCATATGTTGGATCAAATTGGGCGTCATGGACTAATTGATCTAGAAATAAAAGCCAAGGGAGATTTACATGTTGATAATCATCACACTGTTGAAGATATAGGGATAACTTTAGGAATGGCACTTGCTAAGGCAGTTGGTGATAAGGCGGGTATTAGACGATATGGTCATTCTTATATTCCTTTGGATGAAGCCCTTTCCAGGGTAGTTTTGGACTTTTCTGGGAGACCTGGCCTTTTTATGAGAGTTGACTTTGCAAAGGATACTGTTGGCGACATGGAAGTAGACTTATTTGAACATTTCTTTCAATCCTTTTGTAATCATTCTTTTGTCACTTTGCACATAGAAAATTTTAGTGGAGATAATACTCACCATCAGATAGAAACTATTTTTAAGGCCTTCGGTAGAGCACTAAGAATGGCCATTGAATTAGATAGTAAATCTGGCAAAAAAATCCCTTCCACAAAAGGTTCGCTTTAAAATGAATAAAATTGCCGTAATAGATTACGGTATGGGAAATTTACATTCTGTAAGTAAGGCTTTAGAAAAGGTAACTGATAGATATTCTATTTTAATAACTTCTAATAAGAGTGAAATTAATGAAGCTGAAAAAATAGTTATCCCTGGTGTTGGAGCTATAGGGGACTGTAAGAAAGCTCTCGATAAAGTTGGGCTTGATAAAGTAGTAAAGGAAAATGTATTAAGTAAGCCTACTTTAGCAATTTGTGTAGGTATGCAACTATTTCTCGAATCTAGTGAAGAGAGTGGTGGCACTGAATGTTTGGGACTATTTGATGGACATATTGAACGTTTACCCCAAAAATCAGAAATAAAAGTTCCTCACATGGGCTGGAACTTAGTTAAGCAGACTTCAGATCATCCTATGTGGAAGAACATTCCTGATTCAAGTTACTTTTATTTTGTTCATAGCTACTGTTGTAAAGATTCTAATCAGGCAGTTGGAAAGACAAAACATGGAATAGAGTTTGTATCAGCTATAGCTAAGGATTTTATATTTGCTGTTCAATTTCACCCAGAAAAAAGTCAGTCTATTGGGCTCCAACTATATAAGAATTTTATCGAGTGGAATGGAGCGGTTGAATGATAGTAATACCGGCTATAGATATAAAGGAAGGGAAATGCGTACGCCTTAGAGAGGGCAGAATGTCTGAAGAAACTATTTTTTCAGATGACCCCTCTTCTGTTGCTATTAAATGGTTTGAAGAGGGAGCTGAATTTATACATATAGTCGACTTAGACGGAGCAATTAAAGGAAAGCCGACTAACAAAAAAATGCTTCTTTCTATAATCAAGACTTTGCCTGGTAAATCAGTCCAATTAGGAGGTGGTATTAGAAGTTACGAAGAAGCAAAGATTTATTTAGAGTCTGGGGTTGAAAGAATAGTTATTGGTACTAAAGCTGTAACTGATCCTAATTTAGTATCAAAGATTTGTTCTGAGTTTCCTGAAAGAGTTGTCTTAGCAGTTGATGTATTGGATGGGTATGTAAAAACTCAAGGATGGGTTGAAGAAACAGCTATTAAACCGAAAGATCTTTTAAGGAGATATAACCATTACCCTTTTGCTGCAGTTGTTTACACTGATATTTCAAGAGATGGAATGATGAGTGGAGTAAATATAGAAGCAACGTTTGATTTCGCCTCTGATAGTAAGTTTCCTGTGATAGCTTCAGGGGGCGTATCTAGCTTAGAGCAAATAAAAAGTCTTTCTGAAGTATCAAATCAAGTAAGCATTTCAGGAGTAATTTGTGGAAGATCTCTTTATGAGGGTGCTTTTACTTTGAAAGAAGCAATTGAAACCGCAGGGCATGATTAATGACTTTAACCAAAAGAATAATTCCTTGTTTAGATATAGATAAAGGTCGAGTAGTAAAGGGTATTAATTTTACAAATCTAACCGATGCAGGAGACCCTATAGAAGTTGCTAAGCGGTACGATCAAGAAGGTGCAGATGAATTAGTTATTCTAGATATTTCAGCTAGTCATGAATCAAGGCATATAACCTATAGAACCATAGAACAGATAGCTAGTGAAGTTTTTATTCCACTTACAGTTGGCGGAGGAATAAGAGAAATAGAGGATATAAATAAATTACTTCGTTCTGGAGCTGACAAGGTAAGTATAAATACTTCTGCGGTGCAAAATCCAAACTTAATCGAAGATGCAGCTAATAGGTTTGGGTCTCAGTGTATTGTTGCGGCTATTGATGCAAAGAAAATAATAGATACTCCTATTCAATGGGAAGTAGTCACATTTGGTGGAAGAAAAAAAACTGGTATAGATGTAATTAATTGGATAAAGAAAGTGGAAGAATTAGGAGCAGGTGAGATTTTACTGACTAGTATGGATAGAGATGGAACTAAGCAGGGGTTTGATAACCTTTTAAACCTAGAAGCAACACAAAATTCTTCTATTCCTGTTATAGCCTCTGGCGGTGCTGGTTCCCCTAAAGATTTAATTGATGGAATTTTAAAAGGTGGAGTCGAAGCCGTTTTAGCGGCTAGTATTTTTCATTATTCTGAGTTTTCAATTAAAGCTGTCAAAAATAAATTGTTATCGGCAGGAATTCCAGTACGCATTCTTTAGTTAGGTCATTAAAACTTTATTAATAACCTTTCCTTCTCGGTTAATCTCATAACACATAGGCATACCAGTGGGTATTTCAAGTTTTACAATTTCATTAGGAGTTAATTTCTCCAAATGCATTACAAGCGAACGAAGAGAGTTTCCATGAGCTGTTACAATGATTTCAAGATTTTGTTTTAGTAAAGGAAGTATATTTAATTCGTAGTAAGGAAGGACTCTTTCGGCTGTCATTTTTAGGCTCTCTCCTCCAGGAGGAGGGATATCAAATGATCTTCTCCATTTATGAACCTGATCTTCACCCCATTTTTTTTTGGCATCATCTTTATTTAACCCAGCAAGGTCTCCATAGTTTCTTTCATTTAAGGCCTTATCTTCCAAAATCCTTAAATCTTCTTGACCCATTTTCTCTAGAATAATCTGACCGGTTCTTTGAGCTCTTAACAGAACAGAAGTAAACATTACATCAAATTTGTAACCATGTTTTTTTAAAAGTAAACCTGCATTTGTTGCTTCTTCTTCTCCCTTATTAGTTAAGTCAGGGTCCTTCCAGCCAGTGAAAAGATTCTTTTCATTCCATTTACTCTGACCGTGTCTTACAAGAACTAGCGATGACATTTGTTTTTGGTTAATCTTAAATTAAATTCTTTGAAAGAGACCATTCTAACGTACTAAGCTATATAATCACGTTCCAAAATGGACACATTCTTTCTTTTCATCTCTCAGAATTTCATTGCATTTATGCTTTTGATCTTAAGTATTGTGGCTTTAATACTTTATGAGAGCAGAAAGGGCGGTACAAAATTAAGTCCTAGCGAGGCCACCAGAAAGATAAATAAAGAAGAAGCGCTTTTAATAGATGTTAGACCTTCTCAAGAATTCTCTTCAGGTCATATTGCTGGGTCTATAAATGTTCAAGAAGATAGACTAGATCAATATTTGAATGCTAATAAACACCCTAAAGAAAAACCGGTTGTTCTTGTGTGCAGAACAGGGATGAATTCAAAAAAACTTGGATTGACGCTTATAAAAGAAGGTTATATTGATATAAATGTAATTGGAGGTGGAATGATGACTTGGGAAGGCAGTGGAATGCCGTTATCAAAATAGGAAAGTTAGTTCATACCTAAATCTTTAATTTTTCTGGTAAGAGTATTTCTGCCCCATCCTAATAATTTAGCCGCTTCATTTTTTTTACCCATAGTTTTCCCAAGAGCTGCCTCTATCATTGTTTTCTCAAATTCTGGTAAAGCTAGATCTAGTAATTCTGTTTCTCCTTTAGCTAAAGAGTCTTCAGCCCAAGACTTTAATGTACCTGTCCATTCGGTCTTCGATTCGGTGCTTTCATTCTTAAGATCAACTGGTAAATCTTCCAACCTTATTTGTCTTGCAGGCGACATGACAGTTAACCATCTGCAAGCATTTTCTAGTTGCCTTACATTTCCAGGCCAAGGAAGTTTGAAGAGATAATTTTCTACCTCTTCAGAAAGAAATTTTGTTTCTTCATCAAGTTCAAGGGCGCTCATTTTAAGAAAGTGTTTACTTAAAGAAGATATGTCTTCTCTTCTTTCATTAAGTTTTGGAAGAGATATTTTAATTACATTTAAACGATGAAAAAGGTCTTCTCTAAAAACTCCTTTTTCAACTTGCTCTTCTAGGCTTTGGTGTGTAGCCGCTATTATCCTTACATTAACTTTTATTGGTTTCCTGCCACCAACTCTATAAAACTCTCCATTAGAAAGAACTCTTAACAATCTGGTTTGAGTATCTATGGGCATATCTCCAATTTCATCTAAAAATAATGTACCTTCATTTGCTTGCTCAAATCTTCCTATTCTTCTTTCGTCAGCTCCTGTAAAAGCTCCCTTTTCATGACCAAATAGTTCAGCTTCTAGTAACTCCTTTGGTATATCGGCCATATTCAAAACTATAAAAGCCTTATTTTTTCTAGGGCTGTGTTGATATAAAGCCTTAGCTACTAATTCTTTACCAGTGCCAGACTGTCCCACAAGCAGAACAGTAGAATTAGAATTCGATAATTTTCCTATAGCTCTAAAAACCTCTTGCATAGCTGGAGCTTCCCCTATTATTTCTGCTTTTGGAGCATATTCAGTCTTTTCTTCAAGCTCTTCTTCAGAGGCTATTGCTCTTTTTACTATTTTTGTAGCTTCATCTATATCAAATGGTTTAGGTAGGTATTCCCAGGCGCCATGTTCATAAGATTCAACAGCACTTTCAAGATCAGAATGAGCTGTCATTATTATTACAGGTATATCAGGCCTAATTTCCTTCACCTGATCTAATAGTACTAACCCACTTGTACCAGGCATTTTTATATCAGTTAGTATTGCCTCTGGGCTCTCTTCTTCTAACTTTTTAACCACTTGATGTGCAGATTCAAATGTTTCAACTTTTAGACCTTTCTCAGAAAGTCCCTTTTCTAAGACCCATCTTATTGACTCATCATCATCGACTACCCAGACTAAATTTCTTTTAGGCATTTGCTCTACTTAACTCCTCTTTATATTGATAGTTTGTTATTGGTATAAAGATACTAAATTCAGTATTACCAGGTTCACTTTCATATTTTACAGTTCCATTGTGTTGAGAAATAATCCCCTGAGTAATTGAAAGTCCAAGACCTGACCCTTTAGTTTTTGAAGATATCATAGGGAAAAATACTGAATCTTTTATCTCTCTAGGTATGCCAGGACCATTATCAATCACAGAGATTTTGCATACTGTCCTGTGCTGAGTCTCTCCCAACAACTCTTGATGTTTTATTCGGGTAATTAATTTTATCTCGGGAGATAGAATCTCTCCTTCGACTAAAGACTCCTTAGCATTATTGATAAGATTCAAGATGCTTTGTTCTAAAAGATAAATATCTATAGAAATTTCTGGAATACTCGGGTCATAATCTTTAACTAGATCAATGCCATTTTTAGTTAAATCTTGATTTAACAGACTTATAACATTCTCAAGAGGTGCATGAATATTTTGTAGTTCAAAATTAGGTTTCCTGTTAGGACCCAAAATATCATCAACTAAAGTAGTTAATCTGTCTGTTTGGTTGATAATTATGTCGGTATATTCAGTTAAATGGTCTTGAGGAAGTTTTTGGCTCAATAGCTGAGCTGACCCTCTTATACCGCTTAATGGATTTTTAATCTCGTGAGCAAGCCCTCTTATAAAGGCCGAAGTAATTTCTTGATTAGCTTGAGACCTTAACCTTTCTTTAATTTCATAAGAATAGTCTTTACTTAGTATTTCTAATAAAAAACCTTCCTTAAGGGTTTGGATATGGTAGTCACAAAGTACTTTCTTCCCTCCTTTCAATATTAGAAGAGCGTCTACTTTGGAGAAGGAGTGCTTTTTTTTAAGATCACTTAGAAGTTTTTTTGATTTATCAGGTTCTTCAAAAAATAATTCTTCCAGACTCTTATTCTTTGAAGCCTTTAAGCTTATGTCTAGAATAGACTGGGCTGAAGCATTTAAGTATTTAACTTTTAATGATTTATCTAATAAAAGTACGCCAGCTTTTAATTCATCAAGATAATTCTTACTAGATTTTTCCATGAACCATCCTTATAAATAAAGGTGTGGTTTTTACACCTTTACTCAGTTAAAAAATAATTCAACTTAAATTCTAACTATCTAGAACACTTAAGATAAAGTTCCTACTAAGTGAGCTATTATCTTATACGGATCTGCATTGGAAGCAGGCCTTCGATCTTCTAGGTATCCATTCCAGTCATGTTCAAGAGTATATACTGGGATTCTAATGCTAGCCCCTCTGTCACTAACACCATAAGAGAACTCATTTATATTTTGTGTTTCATGAAGCCCAGTTAGCCTCATGTCATTATCTGAGCCATAAAGTGAAATGCCTTCTTCATGAACCTCTCCTAGCTTTTCACACATAGATTTAAACAGCTCTTCAGAGCCATTAGTTCTCATTTGTTCATTTGAAAAATTAGTATGCATGCCGGAACCGTTCCAATCCCCAGTCTTTGGTTTGGGGTGAATATTCACGCCAACCCCAAAGTCTTCAGCAATTTTATAAAGCAAGTATCTGCTCATCCAAAGATCATCTCCTGCTTTAACACCTCTTCCTAGGCATTGATACTCCCATTGACCCAAGGCAACCTCAGCATTAGTTCCAGTTAGTTCAATTCCAGCATCAATACAGGCCTCTAAATGAGCTTCAGAAATTTCTCTTCCTTGTACATTGTTTGAACCAACACCACAATAATAATCTCCTTGTGGTCTTGGGGTGCCATCTTCCCAACCTAGCGGACTTCCATCTTTGTTTGTGAAGAAATATTCTTGTTCAAAACCAAACCACCATTCATCTGATACCACTTTTGCAGCTGCATCTCTAGTGTTTGAAGGATGCACTTCATGTTCCCCAGTATGAACTTGGCACATAACAAGGTAATCTGAAAATAAAGGGCAGTCGTAGGTGTTAACAGGTAACAACAAGCAGTCTGAACTTCCTCCTTCAGCTTGTTGAGTTGAAGAACCATCGAACGACCACTCTGGAGGTACATCATCTCCAGTAGCTTTAATTTTACTTCTAATAGAAGGCTCTGGTTCAAAGCCATCTAGCCATACATATTCATAGATTGTTGTTTCTGACATTTTAATTTACTCCATACTTAAAAAAATAATTTTTATAATATCATAAAAAAAGCCCTAGTACAGGGCTGTTTTATTAGTTAATTAATGATAATTGCACTAATTTTGTACAAATGCACTGTTATGGAACATTAATTAATATTTTTTTAGATAACCCTTCTTTTTTAGAAAAAATTAACCATTCAGAAAGAAATTTATTCCA
>CEUS01011338.1_pt1 | contig 20177 bp, 13 predicted proteins | sample 427031 | NCBI WGS metagenome assembly CEUS01 (sample SAMEA2622837, study PRJEB7988) | marine metagenome | biome: marine biome (ENVO:00000447); feature: marine epipelagic mixed layer (ENVO:xxxxxxxxx); material: "saline water (ENVO:00002010), including plankton (ENVO:xxxxxxxx)" | depth 140 m | reverse complement strand
CCGGCGGCAGCGACTCTGGGTCGGACAGCCAGGCCGCGACGAGCGCAACGGTAGATGGCACCGACGATACCACCGACGATGCCGCGGCAGATACCTCTGAGACGACCGACTTTGTCCTTGGCGATCTGGTCGAGGCCTTCGATCGACCCCCGCTGGACAAGCTCGTCGCTGACAACCAGTGGCGGGACATGCCAGTGCTTGACTCCGTACAGCTGATGCGCGATCGCAAGGCGGGTGAAGATCCCCCGCCCACGGTCGCCGACGTGCTGGGTTTGCGCAATACCAGCCCCGCCATCAACGACAAAATCCTGGCCGCCATGGGACAACTCGCGGACGAGAAAACTGCCGTTGATGATCAAGCCGAATGGCGCCGCCACACCTCGGGTGATGTCAAAAGTACGAACCCACTCTTGGGTAGCTCGGTCGCGGAATTTGACGTCAGCAGCCTGACTGGGTTCGGTCTGTTCGGTTTTGACTGGAATTTCGTTCCGTTCGCCAGCAAGGATTCGGTCGCCTCCTGGAAGTCAAGCGAAAATGGGCTCTACGACCTGGTTGAAATGCGCCAGGATCTGGTGTGGTCAGATGGAACTCCGATCACGGCCCACGACATCGAGTTCTCCTTCCGTGTCATTATGTCTTCCAAAGTTCCCGTACCTGCCATGCGGAGCGGCACCGATCAGCTCAAAGCGGTCGTCGCCTACGACGACCACACCATTGTATTCTTCCACCAGGAATCCCTGGCAACCAACGTCTGGAATATCAACTTCGGCATCATCCCCAAACACGTCTACGCCAGTACGATTGCCGACGACCCGACGTTGGCCGCCAGCGAAGCCCACGTCAGTCGCGATGAAAATCCTGTCGTCGGTGGAGCCTATATCATGACCAAACGCGAGCGCGGTCAGGAAATCATTCTCGAACGGCGCGAATCCTATTACATGTTCAATGGAAAACAGGTGCGCGATAAGCCCTATTTCGAGACGGTTCGCTTTCGCATTCTCCAGGATCCCAGCACCTCATTGCTGGCTCTCAAACGCGGTGATATCGAAGAACTGCAATTGACCCCCGAGCAATGGAAATCGCAGACAGGTGACGATGAATTTTACGAGCTCAACACCAAAGTTTATGACCTGGAGTGGGTCTATTTCTATTTTGGCTGGAACAATCGCTCACCGTTTTTCCGAGACAAGCGCGTCCGTCAGGCGATGAGCCTGGCGTTCGACCACAAGGAAATGCTCGAGCAGCATCGTTTCGGCATGGATGAAGCCTCAACCGGCGTGTTCCATTCCACCTCGCGCTGGGCACCACCCAATCCTCCGGCCCCCTACCAGCAAGACCTGGATAAAGCCGAAGAGCTGCTCGCGGCTGCCGGTTGGGAGGATTCGGACGGCGACGGTTACCTGGACAACGAGGTCGAACTCGACCCTGATTTTGATGGCAACATCGATGGCAAAGCGCGCATTAAATTCGAATTCACCATTCTGACCAGCAACCGGCAGGATCGCATCGAAATCTGCAATCTGCTGCGGGAAAACCTGGATAGCATCGGTATCAGCTGCCAGGTCAAACCGGTCGAATTCACAACGCTCCAGCAGCTTTCTCGCGACCACAAATTTCACGCCATGTTCGCTGGCTGGGGAACGGGGGCCGACCCGGACACCAGTGAAAACTTGTGGACGACCAAGGCGATCGATGCGGGCCGTAATTACGTCTGCTATTCCAGCACAGAAATTGATGCGCTGTTCGAGCAGGGAAAACGCGAACTGGATCCCGAAAAACGCGCCAAGGTTTATCAACAAATCCACCTCAAGCTATGGGACGACCAGCCTTACACGTGGTTGTATTTCCGCAACGGTTATTTTGGCTTTAATAAGAGCTTGCGGGGTTACAATTTCAGCCCGCGTGGACCCTACGGGTACGGTCCGGGCCAATCTACTATTTTCAAGGCACCCGCGGCGCAGTAGCATTTCCACGGTTTCGTCAGCGCCACGTCTCCCAGTGGTGCACAGGGCCAGGGATGGTACATGACCAGTTATTTGATTCGTCGGTTCTTCATCGGGTTACTAACCCTGCTGCTGATTACCTTCGTGATCTACGGTCTCATCCGGACCATGCCCGGGAGTCCGCTGGATACCGATCCGGCTATGCTCGACCCCAGCAAAATGCCACGCGAGGAAGACCTCGAGCGGATGCGCAAGGTCTATGGTCTCGATAAACCGTGGCCTGTCGCATATATCCAATGGCTCCGTAATGTCCGATACGGAAATCTCGGACATAGCTACTCACAGCGCAAAGCCGTTAGCGAACTGGTCAAACAACGTATCGGCCCCACACTCACGCTGTCGGTGACGTCGCTGTTCTTGACGTACCTTCTGGCCATCCCGATGGGTCTCTATTCAACCGTCCGCAGTGGAAAACCGGAAGAGCGCGGTATCAGCTTCCTGCTGTACATGTTGTATTCGTTCCCCTCGTTTGTCGCAGCGCTATTTCTGCAACTGCTGTTCGCCGTCAAATTGCAGGGGACCGCGCTGGAACTACCGTTATTTGGCCACCAGAGTCCTGGTTTTGATGAAATGTCCTCCGTGCAGCAAACCCTGGATCGTTTCTGGCATATGGTGCTGCCAGTCACCTGCTTTACTTATGCCAGCCTGGCCTACTACTGTCGTTTCGTAAAAGCCAACATGGAAGAAGTCATCCGGCAGGATTACATCCGCACGGCACGCGCCAAGGGATTGGGACCAGTCCGCATCATTTTGCACCACGCCTTCCGCAATACATTGATCCCCTTTGTCACGCTGCTGGGCCTGACACTGCCCGGACTGTTGAGCGGCGCGATCATACTCGAACAAATTTTCAACTGGCCGGGAATGGGCCAACTCTACTTCGGGTCGATCAGCACGCGTGATTACCCGGTAATTATGGCGCTGACCCTGATGTTCTCAGTTCTCACACTGCTGGGTCAATTGCTAGCCGACATTCTCTACGCCTTCGTTGATCCCCGAATCACCTATCACTAATACAGTCTGCGAACTCATTCATGGCGGCTTCCGAAAAATCGACTACGCGCCCGCCGTCCGCTGGATTCTGGATCCAATCGTGGCGGAGATTTCGGCGGCGAAAGATGGCGATGTTGGCGCTGTTGTACATCGGTTTTCTCTCTCTGGTGGCCATTTTCTCACCACTGATCGCCGGTACCAAACCGATCGTCTGCCGATACAAAGGTGAGGTCTATTTTCCCTGTATCGAATACTACATCCGTGGCTGGAAGTACCCGATTTTCCTGAAAGATCGGTTCCGCAATGTGTTTCCCAAGAACCTCAAGAAGAAAGATCCCGATAGCTGGGCCATTTTCCCCCTCGTCTACCAGGACCCCTACCGCCGTGTCCGCAAAGGAGAGTGGGAAGATCGGCCCGGCAACCAATCAGGTGCAGAGGGACGTCCTAGTCAGTTGAACCTGTTCGGAACCTACGGCACCTCGGGTATCGACATCTTCGCCAGCATGGTCCATGGAACCCGGATTGCGCTGCTTGTCGGTTTCGTGTCAACAGGAATCGCAGCTGTGATTGGCATTACGGTCGGCGCCATTGCCGGTTATCTGGGAGGCTGGGTCGATATGCTCTTGAGTCGTCTGATCGAACTCGTGTTATGTATCCCATCACTGGTCCTGATCTTAGCACTGCTGGTGACCATTGATCGTCCCTCCATCTGGCACATGATGGCCATCCTAGGGCTGACGGGTTGGACGAGCATGGCCCGGCTTACCCGGGCAGAGTTCCTCAAGCTGAGACAGTCCGAGTTCGTCATCGCCGCGCGGAGCATCGGCGCCGGACGTTTGCGGATCATGTTCCGACATATCCTGCCAAATTCGCTGGCACCTGTAATGGTTCCGATCGCTTTTGGAATTGCCGCGGCTATCTTGATTGAAGCGGGTCTTAGCCTCCTCGGTTTTGGCGCACCACCGCCCAACCCCAGCTGGGGCACCATCCTTAACTCAGGGAAGACCACAATTCAGGCGGGTTATTGGTGGCAAATCGTGTTTCCGGGAACCGCCATTTTTCTGACGGTGCTGGCATACAACTTGATTGGTGAAGGAATCCAGGAAGCGACCGATCCGCGCCTGGCAAATCCGGGAAACTGACTCGTGCTTGAACCTGTACTCGACATCCAGAATCTACAAACCTATTTCCACACCGATGGCGATATAGTCAAGGCTGTGGACGATGTCAGTTTTCACGTGCAACCCGGACACACGGTAGGTATCGTCGGTGAGTCCGGTTCCGGCAAATCGGTAACCAGTTTGTCCGTGATGCGCCTGCTGGCCGCCACCGGCCAGATCCACGGCGGAACCATATCTTTTTTAGGGAAGGACCTGGCCGGCGTCCCTGAACCGCAGATGCGCAAGATCCGTGGTGCGGAAATCAGTATGATCTTTCAGGAACCCATGTCGTCACTCAACCCGGTGCACAAAGTAGGACACCAGGTTCGGGAAGCGATTATCCAGCATCAAAATCTTAGTAAGCGCGCGGCATTCCAGAGAACTGTCGAGCTCTTTGAGGAAGTGGGGATTCCCGACCCCGCGCAGCGTTTCCACTATTACCCGCACCAGATGTCCGGTGGTCAGAAACAGCGCGTCATGATCGCCATGGCGCTCTCCTGCAACCCGCGTCTGCTGATCGCGGACGAGCCTACGACCGCACTCGACGTCACCATTCAAAAGCAAATATTGGATTTGATTCGTGGGTTGCGGGATCAGCGCCAGATGGCAGTGATGTTCATCACCCATGATCTCGGGGTAATCGCAGAGATTGCCGATTATGTGGTGGTGATGTACCAGGGCAAGGTCGTGGAACAGGGCAGCGTGCTCGAGCTCTACGAAAATCCCCAGCATCCCTATACCCAGGGATTGCTGGCCTGCCGACCGAGAATGGACAGTCCCTACAAGCGGCTGCCAACCGTATCCGATTTCATGGATACCACCCAACTGAAAGGCGAGGTTACCGAGCTGCGGAGCCTGGAACTTAGCGATGATCAGCTGGACTACTTTCGTAATTCTGGTAGGGGCCGTTTGCTGCACAAGAACAGTGAATTGAAAGCGGCAGGTTTTCCAGATGAACCGACGCGCTACGGAAGAGACGCCAGGTCGATACCCGAATCAACTGCACCACTCTTGAGTGTCGTCGATCTCAAAGTCCATTTTCCTGTGCGTTCTGGCCTGCTGATGCGAACCAGCGGGCACGTGAAAGCGGTCGATGGAATCAGTTTCAACGTATACCGCGGGCAGACGCTGGGACTGGTCGGCGAATCCGGTTGCGGCAAGACGACTACCGGACGAGCCATTCTGCAACTCGTGAAACCGACAGCCGGGGAAGTCACTTTTGATGGCCTCGACATGGCGCATCTAACCCGCGATGCATTGCGCCAGATGCGCAAGCGAATGCAGATCATCTTTCAGGATCCGTTCGGTTCGATGAATCCACGGATGACCATTCAAACCGCGCTGACCGAACCGATGATGATCCAAGGGATCGGCAACTCACGTGATGACCGGATTGACCGCGCCGCAGCGCTGTTAGAAGAAGTCAACATGGAACCCGATCATCTGAAACGCTATCCCCATGAATTTTCGGGTGGTCAGCGACAGCGGATTTGTATTGCGCGCAGCCTGGCGGTCGAACCCGAGTTCATCATCTGTGACGAATCGGTTTCCGCACTCGATGTTTCCGTTCAGGCACAGGTTCTGAACCTGCTCAACGACCTGCAGGAGTCGCGCGGACTGACGTATGTCTTCATCAGCCACGACTTGAGCGTTGTCAAGTTTATGGCCGATATGATGGCGGTCATGCACGACGGCAAGATCGTCGAGTTTGGACCTTCCGAAGCCTTGTACAACAACCCGCGCGAAGCGTATACGCAACAATTGATCGAAGCCACACCGCGTGACGACTTGGCCCATATACGGCAATTAGTGGCGCAACGTAAAGCGCGGCGGGACGCCAGCAGGGATTAGTGGCTGGCCTTCTACTACGGGTAGCCGATCCCAGAACACCTATCCCACCCTCGTACCATACGGGTACTGCACCATGGCATTCAACGACACAGCCAACAGCCCATCCAATGAACGGTTCACACGATCTTTGCCAATCAGTGGTGGTTCACACGCGCCGGCACACAGACGTCACGTCAATCTCTGGATGCGGGCCGCGGTCGTGATCACACTTTTCTCCAGTGGACTGGCAACCGCCGGGGAAAAACAGCCAAATATCCTGTTCTTGTTCGCCGACGACCAGTGTTTTGAAACCATCCGCGCCCTGACCGATCCCGATCCGGCGGCTGAGGTGACGGGGATCCACGATATCGAAACCCCGAATCTGGACCGGCTGGTACGGCGCGGACTGACATTTCGCCATGCGTACAACATGGGCTCCTGGAGCGGGGCCGTCTGTGTCGCCAGCCGGACGATGCTCAACACAGGCCGATTCTTGTGGCGGGCCCATGCGGTCTATCAAACCAGCGAAGCGGAACGCAAGGCGGGCCGGTTCTGGTCTGAACACCTCAAGCGAGCCGGCTATGACACCTACTTTTCAGGCAAGTGGCATGTGCGCGCCAATGCCAGGCGCGCGTTTGACTATGTCCGTCACGTACGCGGCGGGATGCCCAAACAAACACCCCAGGGGTATAACCGGCCGATCGATGGAGAAATCGATCCGTGGAGTCCTTACGACCGGCAATTCGGTGGATTCTGGGCTGGAGGCAAGCACTGGAGTGAAGTCCTGGGTGATGATGCCGTCGATTTTCTCCGGCAAGCTGACGAGCGCGAAAAGCCGTTCTTCATGTACCTGGCCTTCAATGCACCGCACGACCCTCGGCAATCTCCTAAATCCTACGTCGACAAGTATCCACTCAAGCGGATTGCCCTGCCGCAAAACTTTCTGCCCGAGTATCCGTTCAAAGAACAGATGGGCTGTGGCACGGGACTCCGCGACGAACGCCTGGCTCCCTTTCCGCGGACTCCCAGGGCGGTCAAAGTCAACCGGCAGGAATACTATGCGATCATCACACACATGGACGCGCAGATCGGCCGCATTCTCAATGCACTGCAGGGCACTGGCCAGGCCAATAATACGTACATCTTCTTTACTGCGGATCACGGACTGGCGGTCGGGCATCACGGCCTCCTGGGTAAACAGAACATGTACGACCACAGCGTACGTGTTCCGTTCATTGTCGTCGGCCCTGACATTCCAGCGCAAGCACAAAATGATACCCCGATCTATTTGCAGGACGTGATGCCAACTACGCTGGAACTGGCGGGAGTGGACACACCTGAACATGTGGAATTCCATAGTCTGCTGCCCCAGATACACGGTCGCAAACAATCGAATTACGACGTGATTTATGGAGCGTATCTGCAAGTCCAGCGGATGATTCGGACCACCGAGTACAAATTGATCTTGTACCCGCAAGCCAGGCGGGCGCGACTGTACCACGTGCTGGAGGATCCCTTGGAAATGAAAGACCTGGCGGATTCACCGGAACACCAGCCGATCCTGCGCAAACTGTTTACTCGGCTACTCGCCTTACAGCAGGAAATGGGAGACCCTCTCGACCTGACACCCGCTTTTCCGAATTTAGAGTTGTAGCTACAAGGCAGCCGCCCAGGTGGCGGCGCTGGCTAGAGCAAACTTCACCGGGAGCTGGCATCAATGCAATACAAGTAATCGCGCGTGCGTAAATAGAGTTCGTCACCAGCCGCCGCGGGAGATGCCATCAACCCCTGCTGCAACTTGTTGAGTGCCAGCCGCTGGAACGTCCGTCCACTCTGAATGACTGTAGTGCGACCTTCGCGATCACAAAAATAGACACGTGTACCCGAGGCCACAGGCGAGGCACAGAAACTGCCACCTAATCGCTCTCGCCAAACCAAATCTCCACGGAGCGCGTCGAGACAACTCAAAATACCCCGATCGGAAACCGTGTAGAGCAGATCTTCAACCAGAATCGGAGAGGGTGTGGACGGGCCATTACGTGTGTATTTCCAGGCCAAATGCGTGCTGGTAATGTCACCCTTGCCGCCCAGCCGAACAGCCAGAACGTGCGGTTTGGCAAAGTCCGTCACCACATAGGCCAGATCGTCCCGAACCACAGGTCGAGGTACGGCCGAGAAACCACTGTAACGCACGTGCCACAGTTCACGACCGTTACGGGGATCATACGCATAACAGCCTTGCGCCGAAGGGCTGATCAACCAATCCGCTCCAGCGCCGCGAACTACCGTCGGTGTGGTAAATGCCTTGCGGGCAAAGTCTCCCACGCTGGACATATCAATGGATCGCTCCGTGCGCCAGACGGTACGTCCTGTCTGTTTGTCGAGCGCCACTACATACTGCTGATCGCGGCCATCGTAGTGACATACCAGCAAATTCTTGTAAAGAACCATCGACGACCCCGGGCCCTCCTGGTGGTCGACGAGAAGGTCACGTCGCGCCCACACCTGAACACCGGTAGCCGTATCGAGACAGGCCACTCCATACGTCCCGAAATGAACATAAACTCGCCCCGTTTCAATCACCGGAGAAGGTGAAGCGTAACTGTTGAGTTGGTTTCTCGGCTCCGGAGTCGGGATCTGGAACAGCACACGTTCATGGATTTTGTGTCCCTCGTTTCGGTCCAGACAGATCACCCGCAAGTCATGTCCATCCGGACTGGCTGTGGTCAACCAGACCTGGTCGCCATGAATTACGGGCGTCGACCAGCCAAGACCCGGAACCTTTACCTTGAAGCGCACGTGATGTTGTTCATTCCACGTTTCAGGTAGCTGCTTCGACACGGCGTGACCATCGCCACGGGGGCCGCGAAATTCAGGCCACTCCGTGGCAACTAATCGCCGCGCGCCCTCCGTACCGAGACCACCACAACACCAAACCGCGAGAACCACGATGCCGGGCACTTTACGGAGAACAGACATACTCAGTTCCTTCCAACTCGCTCGAATCAGCAGGTCACGGAAACCCACCTCCCGGTCCTGCCACACCTCTAGTCGCGCGAAAGAACCTGCCGACGTTGGGGATGCCGCGTTGGCCATTTCAGCTGGCATGCAACCCAACCCGTCGCTATCAAGTTAACCTTCCTCATTCAATTGCTGTTGCAATTGGGCGTCTTTGGCCGCAATTTTTTCTTTCAGGTCGCGTTTGAACTGTGCAAAACGGTCACGTAATGCATCGTCCGCGGTGGAAAGCACCTGGACGGCAAACAAACCCGCATTGCGGGGGCCACCCATTCCGACTGCCACGCTGACAACGGGAACGTCACCAGGCATCTGCACTGTCGACAGCAGCGAATCCATGCCACCCAAGTCTGGAGTGGGAACGGGTAAACCAACCACAGGTAGCGGTGTATGTGCCGCCACGACACCGGCGAGGTGAGCTGCTCCACCTGCGGCCGCAATAATCACGCGCAACCCGCGCTCGACAGCCGACGTCGCGTATTCCAACACCACATCCGGTGTGCGGTGAGCGCTCATGACGCGAACTTCGTATTCAACGCCGAATTCTGCCAGCGCCGCGGCCGCCTTTTTGATCTTCGGCCAATCGCTGTCACTACCCATCACAATACCAACTTGAGGAGCCATTTCAGGTTTTTCCTTGATGAACAAAAGACACAACGGTTGTTCCGTCGTTGCTGGACGGCTGCCTGGCGTGGTAACCGCATCCGACGCACGCCAACCCGGGGATGACGACGTTACTCCGCGGCGCGCCGAAACTCCTTCACAGCCGCCCTTCTACAATACTGGGTTTTATCCCGTCGGACGGTGTCTTGGCAATGTGGTACCCGGTCGATTTATCAGAATCGCTACTGCCAGAACCCAGGGATCATTCGGCCTGAATCACGACCGTACGTTGATTCGCCAATTCCAGCTCGACCGGCCCTTGGCGCGAATCGACCAGCCGGCGGAATAAGGCCGGCCGATCCACCTTTTTATCCTCCACGCGGAGGATAAAGTCGCCTGCGCGGAGACCCGCCTTCCAGGCCGGTGATTGCGGCACGACCGACAATACGCCTACACATCGATCGAGTGGGATGCGCTGACTTTGCTCTGCCAGATCCGGCACACCAAGCGCGGTCGAAAACTCGATCTGCAACCCACGCCAGGGTACGGGGTGATCCTGAACCAGCTCAGCCGCCACCGCCGTTACGTATTTCTTGGATAGTGTGGCAGTGAGATCGAATCTCCGTGGTATTTGTTTCTTCAAGGGTTCACGCAACACCTGTAAAGCAACCTCGGCCAGTGCCGGCTGGCGACCAATCTCTCGAAACAACCCGTCACTGTCATGGACAGGCTGTTGGTTTACTCGCGTGATAACATCTCCTCTCCTCAAGCCCGCCGCCGCGGCCGGGGTCCCCGGAAGCACTTGTTCAACCAGCGCGCCGCGGCGGCCTTGCTGACGGTCAACGCGTGATAATTCGGTCGCCTGTACGCCCAGAAACCCAAAATCAGGACGGCGTCCCGCTTTGAGATCGGCCAGCACCCGGCGAAACGTCGCGTCGACGGGAATGGCAAACCCGGCCGAGACCTCATAACCCCGAAGTGCTGCCAAGGAACTGGTCAAACCGATCATCTGGCCGCGCAGATTTACCAGCGCGCCCCCACTAGTCCCTAGATTCAGCCGCGCGTCCGTCTGGATCAAAGTACCCAATTCATGAAGTGATTCCGCCGCGCCCGACCCGCCGCCCACAGGACGTGGTCTCCGCGCTGCTTTGCGGGCCAGATTGGAAACAATCCCCCAGCTGGCACTTACCTCGCCCTGCCGCGCGATGCCATACGGGTTTCCCAGCGCAATCACCACCATCCCTTTTTTCAGCAGACTGCTGTCACCCAGTGGCATCGGCACCAGATCCGTCGCAGCCACCTTGAGTACCGCTAAATCGGTCCATGGATCGACCGCCATTACCTTTTCCATACGGTGTACCGACGCCGTAAACGGGCGACGCTGGATCCAAACGAAATAGTCGTTTTGAGATATGTCCCCCAACACGTGATAGTTGGTCAAAACCAACCCACCCTTGTCGACCACAACACCCGTAGCAAATTCATTGGGAACAAAATCCGGACTGAGGGGATCTACTGTCGCTTGTCGGCGCTGGCCTGAAGCATCTTTGCGCACACGGGCGATCGCGACGACCGATTTTTCAGTACGGGCGATCGTATCGACCGTGAGCGCTTCCAGCGCGCGCACCGCTTCAGCAGCCGTGACCTCCTGGGCGTCCAGACGGCCACCCGAGACAGCGGCCCCATGGTACATCAAGACCAGAAACAGGAGGCCTGGCAGCAATCTACTGCACTGCGTTATCTGTTGTGATCTGGCGGACTGCAACCTGGTCGATTGTGACATAGTGGATTGTGACATGCTGCGTTCTAATAACGCCAGGACCTGGCCAGCTTTGCTTGCCAACACTGCCCTGGCACATTGAAACCAGCCTCAATGCAACGGTGCCTCAGCCGCCGTAACGTACGGCGACCTGTCGCAATGCAACAAGGTAACCGGGTCATAGCAAACCACACAGGTCTGCCAAAGAACTCAGGCATTTGGATTGGGATCTGCATCCGGTTCCGCGGCCTGTGGTGCCTCTCCCACGACTCCCGCAGCTATCAGGATCTTGGTGTCTATTTCCTTGGCAATATCCGGGTTTTCCATCAGGTGCGCCCGGGCTTTTTCCTTGCCCTGTCCGAGATAGGCATCGCCGTACTTGAACCACGAACCACTTCGATTCACCACTTTGTGAATCACACCCAGATCCAACAGATCGCCCTCATAACTGATCCCATGTGTGTGCATCATGTCAAATTCGGCAACACGAAATGGGGGTGCCACCTTGTTCTTAACCACCTTGCAACGGACTCTTTGCCCAACCACATTTTCGCCGTCTTTAAGTTGGCCAATCCGCCGGACATCGATACGACAAGAGCTGTAAAACTTCAATGCCCGACCACCTGGTGTCGTTTCGGGACTGCCAAACATCACACCGATTTTTTCACGAATCTGGTTGATAAATATCACGGAGGATTTGCTGCGCGCGATGGCACCCGTCAGTTTGCGCATCGATTGACTCATTAATCGTGCCTGCAGACCAACGTGCGAATCGCCAATTTCACCTTCAAGTTCCTGTTTGGGAATCAAAGCCGCCACCGAGTCGACGATAATGACATCAACTGCGTTAGATTTGACAAGCATCTCGGTAATCTGCATGGCTTCTTCACCATGATTCGGCTGACTCACCAGTAGCGTATCCAGCTCGACACCCAGTTTCTTGCCCCACGTTGGATCGAACGCATGTTCGGCATCGATCATCGCCGCAATACCACCTTGTTTCTGGGCTTCCGCCGCCACATGTAAGGCGAGGGTGGTTTTGCCGCTCGATTCGGGGCCAAAGACCTCAATGATGCGGCCCCGCGGAATCCCTTGCCCGCCCAGGCCTAAATCGAGCGAGAGACTGCCGGTTCGAATCCCCTCAATCGCCCGCCGTTTGTCGCTCCCCAACGGCATGATGGAACCTTCACCAAACTGCTTTTCGATTTGCTGAACAGCCGTTTTCAGGTTCGGATTGGCCTCGATCACTGCCGCCGATTTCTTCGAGGCTTTGTCGGGTTTTGCAGATTTAGCAGAACTTGATTTCTTGGCCATGCGCTTGGTCTTCTCCGCCGTGATCATCGATTCACTCCTTTATCAAAACCAGTTCCGCTGAGACAAGCGACCGATTCCCCATTTCCCAGCCATAGTGAACAAGTGAATACTATATCGCTCTGGGGTCGTTGAAACAAGTTCAACTTGTTACCCCCATCATCGCGTCCCGCTGGACACCTCTGGTCACGCCAAGACGCTTTTTTTCAGCTCTTTCGGGCTTTATTTGCCCGTCCGGCCGCACCGGGCGGTCGGTTGGCCTGCCGCTGATCTAGGACCGTCGGCAGGCTTCCGATAGAATCCGCCGCCCTCAAAAAAGAACCGGTCGACAAGGAGAGTCCGTTGAACCAGTACTCCCGGGTTTGCTTCGCAGCCACCACGCTGGCCTGTCTGCTCACCCTCAATACCAGAGCAAACCCGCCCGTCGCCAGCCCAGAGTTGCTACCAGACGCTGAACTGACAGATGTGTTTTTCCTTGATCCCGAACAGGGATTTGCCGTAGGTGATCGGGGTGTCATCTGGATGACGGTGGACGGTGGTCAAAGCTGGCAATGGACCCGTTCACCAGTCAGTTGTCGTTTGGAGTCCATTCACTTCATCGATAGCCGCAACGGCTGGATTGTCGGTGGCCATTCGCATCCCTATACCCACAAAAGTACAGCTGTCATTCTTCGTACCCGGGACGGTGGCAAGCGCTGGTCCACGATCAGCGGCTTGTTACTCCCTGCACTCAAACAAGTCTATTTTTCTGACGCCAAAACAGGATGGGTGATCGGCAACGCTTCAGCGATGTTTCCATCCGGGATTTTTCGTACACAAGATGGCGGACGTAGCTGGTCCGCGGTCGCCGGTCCACGAAGTGGAGGCTGGCTGACGGGGCACTTCGGCTGGCATGACAGGGGCATCGTGGCCGGGCACGACGGGGCATTAGCAAAGATTATGGCTGCGCGCAGCGAGCCGTTACGAACAGCCAGCGTGGGCCCTCGTCATCTGCGTCGCCTCGACTTCAGTGATACCCGCCGAGGCTGGCTCATCGGTGATGGCGGTTTGATTCTACGAACCGAAGACGCTGGAGAACATTGGAATTCCCTGGGAGAAGACTTGCCTGCTGGCATTGCCCGTCAACTCGATTTTCGCGCAATGGCTACCTTTGGCGAGCACGTCTGGATCGCCGGCTCGCCAGGAACCCGCGTCCTACATTCTCAAGATGGTGGTGAACACTGGGATATTTATCCGACCGGTCAGGCGCTCCCCCTGCGTGCCATCACGTTTCATGATGAATATCGCGGCTGGGCCGTCGGTTCGCTGGGCACCATTCTGGCTACACGCGATGGTGGAAAAACCTGGCAACGTCAGGCCAGCGGTGGCGATCGCGCCGCGCTGCTAGGACTATTTGGGGAACCAAATCAGATCTGCTGGGAACTGTTTGCTTCCCTGTCCGGAGATGAAGGATATCTGGGTGTGGTGGAGTTACTGCATCGAATGCCCATCGAGGGAGCAGCGCCAAACGAGTGTTCATGGGACGAACGGGCGCATCGTGGAATCGTTGCGGTGGGTGCATCCGGTGCCGATTTCACCTGGCGATTTCCGGTGCGCCAAAGAGAACTCAAGTTGACGGCGACACAAATTCAAGATGGGTGGAACGCCGTGAATGATGGGCAGGCCGGAGATTACCTGCTGGAGCATCTGGTGAAAAAGATTCGACAATGGAAACCGTCCGTTGTGGTAACCGAACCTGCCAGTCCTGCTGGCGCGAATCCAGCGTCCCATCTGACCAATCAGTTTGTTCTGGAAGCTGTCTCACGCTCCAGTGATCCACTCTTTTATCCAGACCAACTGACGGCACTGGGGCTGGAAACCTGGGAAGTACTCAAAGTCTACTGCACGGTCCCCGCAGGCGAACCTGCTACCCTTGACCTCAATACGTCACAACTGGGTCCCCGGTTAGGGTGTTCATTTGCGGAATGCGCCAGCGCCGGCCAAGGCCAAATTGAATCGGAATACCACCCTGCGCCCGTACGGCGTGGCTTTCAACTGCTCGTCAACCAGCTCCCTGGAAAACTAGGCCGTCAAGGATTTTTCAGTGGCATTCCCTTGCGAGTCGGCGGATCGGCCCGGCGGGAACTGGGCCCCATTCAAGGGGATTTGCAACAACTCGCCCGCGCCGCCCAACGGCGACGTAATCTCCAGCAGATGATTGATCGAATCGACAACGATCCGACCACGGGCGCCGCCTGGATTGGCCAAGCCAACGACCTGACTCGTGGTCTGTCACGCGCTGCAGCGGGCAACATTCTTTCCCAACTGGCCGCCGGTTACCATCGTTCCAATCGCTCGGATCTGGCAGGAGAAGTCTACGAACTTCTACTGCAGCGTTATCCAAACCACCCACTCAGCGAAGCGGCTGCCATCTGGTTGATCCATTACTACAGTAGCAGTGAAGTTGGTTGGCGATTGCGACGCAAAACTCGATTCCGTGTTCAACAAGCAGGTGGCACCAGCGTCGCCTTGCCAGGATCGGAAGTACGACCGGCTGGTTACCTCGAACTCGAGGAAACCCAGCCCGTGCAAACCACCAGCGCAGGCACCGCGGCGATTGGATTAAAACCACACGAACGTGCAGGCCGTGCGGCTGCTATCGGACGATTGCTGGAACGAACCAATCCCGGATTGTTTGCCGAACCGGCCGTGCGGTTTCCGTTGGCCGCCGCTTACCGGGTTCAAGGTTTGTCTCGCGACGCCGAACGCTATTTTCACGCCTTGACCCAGCCCGGTGTCGACCCGCACTGGCAAGCGTGCGGACTCGGAGAACTATGGCTTAAACATGCCACAGGTCTGCCACCAAAAGCACTCCTAACTTGCTCACGGGCCCAACAGAAACCGCGCCTGGACGGAATCCTCAACGACCCGATTTGGAATGCCACGACGGCTGCCCCATTATCGAGCGCCCGACACGATGATCACGATTGGCCGTGTGTGGTCTTGGCGGCACAGGATCGAGAATACCTGTACCTGGCGATTAGTGCGCAAAAACCCAGGTTCTCCACCAATCCCACCAATCAGCGTGCTCGACCCCGTGATGCCGATCTCTCTGCGCACGACCGGGTCGAGTTCTTGATTGACGTCGACCGCGATTTCGCCACCTACTTTCGACTGGCCGTCGACCACCGCGGTTGGAACCGTGAGTCCTGTTTTGGTGATTTGACCTGGAATCCGCGCTGGTTCGTAGCGGCTCGGGATGGGGAACGCGAATGGACCTGCGAAATTGCGATTCCGCTTCACGAATTAACGCCACAGGCACCACTAGGCCAGGACGCCTGGGCGATCGGTATTCAGCGCATCGTACCCCAGGCGGGTTTTCAATCCTGGACACAACCAGCCGACATCAAGATCCAGACACGGGGATTTGGCTTGATGGTGTTTGAATGATGACACACTGAATTGCATCAACCAGCGGCCGCACGGGCCACCGCCATCCCCGCAGCAGCCAACCCCAGGCCAAACCGCGATCACTACGGTTCCAGAGGCTCCAGGAACCAGCCCATCTGGAACACCTTGCGCGGTGCCAGGCGCGCGATGGGCTTGCCATTGATTTGTCCAATCGCCCAACCACAACTAAAGTCAAGCGGCGTCACCACGTTGCGATTGAAATACTTGGCCAGGGCTTCTAGCGCTTGAGCCTTGATACCGGTAGCGTCGCTCGCTTCCGCGTACTGCAAACGACCAAGGGTAATCGCAGCCATGAATCGAACACGGTCAATCTCGACAAAGAGCTCTTCCACATCGGTCAGACGCGCGACCATCGCAGCGGCCAGCTTGTCGTCCTGCTTGCCCATCGACAACTTGCCCAACGACCAGATGCCCGCGGCACGCGTTTCCGCACCCAGGTCATAGTTCTTGGGCACACAACGCCACAACAGGTCTTCCGCCTCCTCGTAGCCCATGAGGCCAAACGCCTCCAACAGGTAGCAGCACTGCATATCCTCGGGCCCACCTGGCTCCATCCCACTCGTGGCGCCAGCTCGGACCGCCCGGTCCGCTTTGCGGAACATCGCAGGCAGCGCCGTTGGCACGCGCAGTTCGCGAAGTGCCCAGGCAGCGGTCACGTACGATTCCGGTCGCGGGAAATCCAACAATTGTACGAGCCGCCCCGCGGCTCGCTTATGGTCGAGCGCCACCAGCAACAAGATCGCTTGCTGTTGGCCGCGCCAAAAATCAGTTCCCAGCATGGCTTCTGCCGCGACGCGAATGAGCGGATCCAACGCCGCATCAGCCTGGGCCAAATCAACCAACACCGTACGCGCCTGGGTGCGCACTTCGGTGTGATTGTCGTTCATCATTTCTGCGAGTCGATCCACCACGGACTTGTCAGCCTGGTGCCCGATGCTCTGAATCCCCAGCCTGCGTAGTTTCGCATCCGGACTCTCCAACGCCACCCAACCCGGTTCGATCGCCTTATCAGGGTTGATTTCTATCAACCGTTCCAAGGCTGCAGAGGCGACCACCGGAAGCGGATCCACCGCCAGTTGACCTAGCAGCTCCGAGGTTTTTTGACTCTCGTGCTTGCCCAGCAACTGACTGGCCACCAGACGGTCTACAAGATGAGCCGGGCCCTCCTTCTCAGCAAGCCCACGCGCATCGCCTTCTAAACCCTCGGTATGCAGCCGCGCCAGTGAACGCGCCAGTACCAGTCTGGAACTCGCGCTATCTCCATACTTTTGGTCGGCGTCAACCAGCCGTTCTCGCATCGCAGCTGCCACATTCTGATCACCACTCACACCTAACCCTTGCGCAGCCAGTTTGAGTCGCTGAGGCAGACAGTTCACATCCTTGATGTTTTCCAGCCAAATCGCACGAATGGGTGCAAATCGCCAGCGTGCCAGCGCCGGTTCAACCAACAGGGCCATATCCAAGCTGCCCTCTTTGGTCACGGCAAACAAGGGTTCGGCGGCTGCTTCGACCCCCAATGCAACGAGGGCCCGCGCGCACGCCAATTGCAGAGCCGGGTGCGCGTCGGATTTCTGCAGCGTCTTGATCAGAACCGAACTACTCTCCGATAACCCCGCCATTCCCTTCTCGTGTGCGCGGGTGATGGTCTCAGCCGCCTGCCGCTGCAAATCGGTATCGGGTTGCTGTAACGCCTCCACCCACAGCGGCAACAACTTGTCCGAAAACACCGGCTCGGTCTCGGTCAAAACCACTTCGGGATCAACATCCATCACTGTCTCTAGCTTGACAAGATCGTCAGCCGACACATACGAATTCGCGAGCCAGCCAAACAGCAACAGCGGTAACAGCCGATAAAAACCGCCGGCACGGCACGTGGGAGACAGTGATTCAAATCCCATAGCTACTCTCGTGTTTATTGGGGCCGGGCTAATCGCCAGCTCTGCACGCCGAACAAAACCAACAAAACGGCCGACAGAATCCCGGCAAACCACCACGCGTACGGAATCAGGGAATAGGCCTCAAAACCAGGCGTTTCATTGACGGCCAGGGCCGCCGCCACGGGATTGCAACGCAACACCGTTTCCACGGTACGCTGACCAAAAGGCGCATCGCGCGCGACCCAGACCAGCATTGTCCCAGCGCAAATCGTCAACAGCACCGCATACGCGACCGTGGTCGCTACCGCTGTTCGACGAAATAGACTGCTCACGGAAGCACCAACTGCAACCGCCAACAAGGCGGTCAGTAACTGGCAAATCAACACCTGGATGATCTGTTCTTTCAGCGCTGGCTCGATCGTAAACATGAAGCCATAACCAGGCAGTGTAGCGCAAAGAATCAGCAAGACCGGCCAGATGACGCTCATCAACTTCCCGGTGATGATGCGCACTCCACCGAGCGGGGTCATCTGCAACAACTGCCAGCCACCACTTTCGCGTTCAGCGCTGATCAAACCCGACGCCAGGCTGGGAGTGATCAACACAATCAACGCCGACTGTAAAACTACCAGGATACTGCCGATTGTTTTTACGTCCCAGGCGATCGTTCCAGTCGTTGCCACAAAGGTCAAACCAAGTGACAGAATTGCACAACCGAAAAAGATGCGCAGCAGCCAGTTCATTCGACCAAAACGCCGGCAACGAAATTCCTTTACCAGCACAGGATTCACAAGCGGTGGAATTCCGGCTTTACGTCGATTGGGATCGACAATAAACAGAAAGCGGCGTGCGACTCGCTGCTCGAAATCCAGTTCATTGGTGATGATGCCCTGACTGCGCGTCCGGTCAAAAATCCGATAATTCAAGCGGCTGACAGTCCAGGCTATCGCACCCAGTGAGACGCCCAATGACAATATCACAAAGCGCAACAGGGTGCTGGCACTGGAAATCAATCCCTGGCCACCTACATCGGTTTGACCGAGCACCTGCATCACCGCTGGGACAGGTGAAAGATTGCGGAGCCAGTCCGCCAACAATGGCAAAGTACCTGCCTGTCCTTGCAGAAAGTAGTGGGGACCCAGGCTGACCACCGCCATGACGAGGATCAAAAGGTACGTATTCTTGAGTGCCGTATCAGTCGATTTGGCGATAGAACTGATCAGGAGTGCCAGGGTCGTATACTCGAGAACTATCAACAGCAGTACGCCGTACAGCGCCAGCAGACCCCTGGTCAGCGAAATTCCCCCCATCGCAAAACAAGCGGCCGCACCCGGCAAGCTGGTGACCAGTACCAGCAACACAAATCCGCTCACGCCGAAAAACTTGCCGATGTAGATCTGTGCCACCGGCATTGGCGAATTCAACAACAGCAGCAAAGTACCCTGCGTCCGTTCGCGGACAATCGAAGTGGCCGGAAAGGCGGGCGCCATCAGTACGAGCGTGGTCAACAGACCATAGCCAAACACGCGAAATACCTGCTGGGATAAGGCACCAGAGAGATCGACTTGATCCCCCGCGGGCCAACGAAAAACGACCAGGAGCGAAAATACAATCGCCACGAGCGTCAGCAGGACCACAGATTTCTGGCTACGGAGCGCCGCCAGTAATTCTCGGCGAATGATCGGATTCAAACGTGCCTCCCCCTGGAGCTGGAAATGCGATCTTCAAGTATACACCGGAAAACGGTCTGCAGCACCAGGCTCCGCACCAATCGTCTTCTGCAAAACGCGGCTTTGAAGGTTGCGAAAGCGCACCGAGATGGCAATGGCGGCAGTCGGAAAACGACAGCCCACGGTACCTTGGGGTATGATTCATCAGGCGAAACGAATGCGTTTCCCGATATCCTCATTCGGCGGAAATTGGTTTGATGTGCTCTCCCACCGTTCAGCAATTCCCGACTGGCCCTGGGACGCGATTGTGTTGTTTGATACTGACTGTCGTTCTCTTCGCTCAGTGGGCAAAGGCCACAGAGAACCTGGCGCTGGTTGTCAACGGTGATAGCTGGATGTCGCGCAGTGTTGCGAACCACTACATCTCGCTGCGGCAGATTCCGGCGGGCCAGGTCGTGCAACTCACTGGCTTGCCCGATCTGGAACGAATCGATGTAGCGCAG
>CEUS01004503.1_pt1 | contig 20196 bp, 17 predicted proteins | sample 427031 | NCBI WGS metagenome assembly CEUS01 (sample SAMEA2622837, study PRJEB7988) | marine metagenome | biome: marine biome (ENVO:00000447); feature: marine epipelagic mixed layer (ENVO:xxxxxxxxx); material: "saline water (ENVO:00002010), including plankton (ENVO:xxxxxxxx)" | depth 140 m | reverse complement strand
CCATTGTAATGGCTCGCCCGTTCTTTTTAAATATCCCTACATTTATGCGCGTTTCGCCATTTAGTAACCACGCATCAAATAAACCACTTTCCCATGTATCTCAACATCCGCGGCATTAACAATAATTGGCTCCATTTCGTCATTTTCGGGTTGTAAACGAATCTGATCACCTTCTTTAAAGTATCTTTTTAAAGTAATTTCATCGTCTGTCTTCAACCAAGCTGCAACAATGTCGCCATCTGCAATCTCGCGTGTCAAACTAAGGATCACTACGTCGCCATCATCAATATGCGCATTAATCATTGATTGTCCCTTGACGTTGAAGGCCACAATTTCTCTGTGCTGGTTAATTATTTCCTCTGGAACCGCAACATGATCGTCGGAATCGAGAGTTCGAATGTCGATTGGGGCCACCATTAGGGGATTTCCTGCCGATATTGGCCCAAGAACTGGCACCTGGATGGAATCGCTCCGTTTACGACGCGTTAACTCTATCCCTCGAGAAATTTCACGAGACCTCTTGAGAAGCCCTCCACGCTCAAGGATACGTAAGTTGTAATCTACTACAGATGTCGAACTGATCTTACATCCTTCTTGAATATCCCTTATCGTTGGGGGAAAACCACGGTCAATCGTATACGTTTCTATAAAATCCATCATCAACTGTTGCTTATCAGTAAGGGGCATTAAAGACTCCTGGGAAAATGTTGCATCCACAGCAAGCAAACTAGATCAAACGTTCTATTCTTGTCAACAAAATGGTGTCACGCAAAAAAGAACCAAGGTAGTGTTTGCTATAGAATCTATAAAATGACCCGCTTGCTTAGACCTAAAGTTCTACTCCCAAGGCACTGGCCACAGTATCAATGTCTTTGTCACCACGGCCACTCAGACTAAGCAGAACGATCTCCTTAGAAGACAAGCTTCCAACAAATTTTTGCAAATATGCAATTGCATGTGCTGTTTCAAGAGCGGGTATTATGCCCTCTGTTCGGCTCAACAACTGAAAACCTTCAAGCGCTTCTTCATCTGTGACTGATACATATTCTGCTCGACCACTGTCTCTGTAATAGCTATGCTCAGGTCCAACACCAGGATAATCCAGTCCAGCTGAAATACTATGAGCCTCATTAATTTGCCCGAATGCGTCTTGTAACAAATATGAATATGATCCATGTAGGACCCCTGGAGTTCCTGCTGTTAGAGTCGCTGCATGATGGCCAGATTCAACCCCTGTTCCAGCCGCCTCAACGCCAATAAATTTCGTTTGAACATCACCCGCAAAAGGGTGAAACAACCCCGCTGCATTGCTACCTCCACCAACACACGCGACAAGATAGTCCGGAAGAGTCCCTTCAACTCGAAGGATTTGCTCACGTGCCTCAGTTCCAATGACCGCTTGAAAATTCCTTACCATTAAGGGATACGGATGTGGCCCAACCACGCTTCCTATAATGTAATGAGTGGTTTCTACATTCGTTACCCAATCCCGAATGGTTTCATTAATTGCATCCTTCAGCGTGTTACTTCCGCTAGTGACAGATACGACCTCCGCTCCAAGAAGGCGCATTCTGAAGACATTCAGTGATTGGCGTTGAATGTCTTTCTCACCCATATAAATAACGCATTCCAAATCAAGCAAAGCACACGCAGTTGCGGTCGCCACACCATGTTGACCTGCACCCGTCTCCGCAATGATCCGCCTTTTACCCATCCGTTTAGCAAGGAGCGCTTGTCCTAAAGCATTATTGATTTTGTGTGCACCCGTATGCGCTAAATCCTCACGTTTCAAATAAATTTTACCTCCTTTTAGAGCTTCCGTAAGAGAAGACGCAAAAGTCAAAGGAGTCGATCGACCTACGTAGTTTATTAACAAGCCCGTCAATTCGTTATTAAATTCTTGATCGAGCTGAACGTCTATATACGCCGCTTCTAGATCATTAAGAGCCGCCATAAGAGTCTCTGGTACAAACTTCCCACCGTATTCACCAAAACGCCCTCGTTCATCAGGAAATGATGCCGAATGTTGTGCTTGTGCCATATTTAGAGTCTCCATCCTCCAACTCGTTTTGCCTGATAGACGAAACGAGCAATCTTTATACTATCTTTCTCGCCATCTGTTTCGACGCCACTAGATACGTCAACACCCCAAGGTTCGGCATCACGCACAACAGAACCAACATTATCCGGATTAAGGCCACCCGCCAAAAGAAAAGTGAAACCACGAATAGTTGTTAGGTATTCAGGATCAACTTTTACACCCGTGCCGCCAAAAGCACCTTCGACATGAGGCTCAACCAAACAAATATCCATCAATGGGTCAAGATATTCTTCCGCGCTAACTATGATTTCCATGATTTCATCTTCACTGAGTCCAGAGGTTAATTTTACTGCTTTAATTACAGGTGACTTTATAAGGGAGCGATATTCAGGTGGTTCACTGCCACTCAACTGCACTCGATCAATTCCAACCTCTTGAACAATCTGATTCACCTCGTCAGCAGCCATATCTGCGAAAACACCAACGACTGCGGGTATTTCCGGTCGTTCTGCACGAAGTTTTTGCACAATTTCACGTCCCTGAGCTACAGAGCGTCGCCTGCGGCCGGGGGCAAATATTATGCCAACGAAATCTGCCTCAGCATCAGCGGCCGCAATCGCATCTTCCGGTCGCATGATCCCGCAAATCTTCACAACAGTCACAATTCATCACCTACAAACAACTCTTATTCAACCCACCCTACCATTCGTTCACAGATTAATACAATCAAATGCGGTTTTATACGCCGAGCCAAATACAAAGGGTTCGCTACTAGCTAAACGGCGTTAGCCCGGGAGCGCGTTTGATTGACAAGTAACCGTAGCAATCAAACGGCAGGCGATTTCACACTTTTTACGCAGCTAACGTGGATTTGATCCAATCAACCACATCATTTATTACGGCTTGGGTAATTTCGTGACCAATTGAATATTCTTCATATCGTACGTTGTAACCATTTTGGAGCAATACCGCATTCGCATTACGTGATCTTTCGATATTGTCTTGCAAACCATGGCCTATAAAAATGGGTAGTTTTACATCGCCAGACAAATAAGGTGTTGCATCCTCTGGAAAACCGCTGCTAAGAATGATCGCTCCCGCAAATAAATCGGGCCTGCTTAACCCACAGCGATAAGTCATACTCCCGCCCTGGGAGAATCCCAATAAGATCACTTCTTTTTCAACAGCATTATGGTTTGCAACGATTTCAGAAAAAAACCGCTCCAAATTTAGCGTAGTTGTTTGGATGTCTTCCTCAGTTGCTTCCCCGCGAGGTGGAACCCAGCTGTACCCGGTCATGCTATAACCCGGCAACCCAGGTCCAACGTCAATCTCAATAGGAGCATTTGGACAAACATATATATAGTCATTTCGTCCAATCATCGGTGTAATGGCTGCGAGGTCTTGCATACTAGCACCGAATCCGTGTAGTAATATAACCATTGGATACTGTTTCGTTTGATCATAATTGTCAGGTGTAATCAATAAGTAAACCAGATCTTTTGTTTCGTGTTGCTCAACGTTCATTTTTAACCCTCTTTGTCTTGCGATTCGTCTAAACCTTGAATCCTCAGGCGACCACTCTGCCCACTTAGCTCTCGCACCTTTTCTGAGCTATCTACCGCTGTAATAAGGGCCTCACCTACGAGAACAGCATTCACACCAATATCTTTCAGCTTACTAACGTGTTGCGCAGTAGAAATGCCGCTTTCACTTACAATGATTTTCCCTTTAGGTATTTCGTTCGCAAGTACCATAGTGGTTTTCAAATCTGTTTTAAATGTGCTTAGATCACGATTGTTGATCCCAATTACGTCCGCTCCCGAACCTAATGCAACATGAATCTCTTCTTCAGTATGAGTTTCGACCAATGGTTCCATTCCTAATTGGCGCGCAAGATTTATGTATTCAACCAATTCTTTTTCGCCCAATACCGCAACAATAAGCAAAATAGCGTCAGCTCCCCAAACGCGAGATTCGAGAATTTGATAAGGGTCAACTATAAAATCTTTCCGCAAAACAGGTAACTTCCACATACTTGCGACGGTACGAGCGACAGACATGTCTTCAAGGCTTCCTTGAAAAAACGGGGTGTCTGTAAGAACTGAAATCGCGGCCGCACCATTTTTTGCATACAATCGCGCTAATGCTGCTACATCTAATTTTTCTACAAATTGGCCCTTTGAAGGTGATGCTTTTTTGATTTCTGATATAAGTTTCACTTCTGAATTGGTCAGGGCGACTTTAAAATCTTGAACCTTTGGTGCCTTTTCCAACCAGGCTTCCAATCCACTAAACGGCACACGCTGTTTACGATCTTCAAGATCTTTTCGAGTTTGCGGCAAAATTCGGTCTAGAAATGTTCCTGATGTCATAGACTGCTTCCATAAATAAAACGTTTTTTATAGTTTAACTGAAGACCTTTTGATTCGACACGTTATTCTAAATTCAAACTAGATCCATACACAGGGATGTTGACATCAATTGAACTCCCTCGCAAGTTTTCGAGAAAATATTCTGGATGCGATGTGTGAACTGGCACAAGGTATCTTGGATTAATGTGGCGCACCATATCAATAAGTTCGTCTCCAGAAGAATGGACAGAAGCCAGGCTCGTTCCCAAATCAATCTTTGTCATGTCAAATCGAAGAAGCCAACGATCCATCTGCTCAGAATTCAATCTTGATTCACCAACGTTAGTGTCATCGTTATGGGACATCCGAAGATAAACTCCATGCCATGGCTCCAAGTCAGTGAAATTATGAGATTCAGACAAGCCAAATCCCAAAATATAGTCACGAGATTTACGTTTCACATCAATTGCCGTCACAATTTTTTCGCTTAGTTCTTCCCGAATCTGATTCTCCCAAACGGATTCTTGATTTCCAGCGTCATACACGACTATGTCATCAATATCCCGAACACGTGGGCCTGTGAACCAAGCATGGTGAACAGCTTCAATAAAATAGGCATCTTCCATAGTAATCACCAAGCGTCGTTTTGTAAGTTGAGCAATTTCCCAAAAAGCTCTGATGCGCTCGAAATTAAATTTCCCGAAATCAGCTATTACATAGCTGTCACAATCAGCCACTATCTCCAACGCACGATCGCGCAGGTGGCTTTCTAACTCATCTTTATCATCAAGACCCGCTCGAGTTCCCTCAGTCACGAGGGCGATCGGCTTCAATTTGGAAACTTTATCTATAAACTCTTCGGTGATCCCAGCCATTTGTCCGCCACGCCTGATATCGCCTATATATACAACCCACCCTGCAGATGTTTGGATTGAGTAAGCAGAAGCACCAACGACTGAATGATCAATAGGATATATGTGCACTGGAAGACTACCCGCTAAGTTCGTATCTCCCAACAATTCAGTCTTGACCAATTCACCTTCTTGCATACCTGGGATGCTATTCCAAAAAGTGATGGCCTGTTTGCTTGGCGTCACGTCTCCCTGGCCTTGGAGGAACGCATATCGCCGTTGCGCTTTCAATCCATCTTTGGGAGCAAAAAGTCCTCGGCTGTCAATCTGATGAGGTGTCATATAAACCAATTCATTTTGAACTTCTTGCAAGCTAATATCTTGGGTAATCTTATTGAGAAACCCTGTCATTACTGATGAATATATTGGAATCGACTGATGAAGAAATGGAATGAAACCTCCATGGCCAATATGACTCTGAGTCAATAAAACAGCATCAACAGGGGGGCGTCCTTTGCGAGCCAATAACCGATAATGTTCATGCTCACGAAACTTCTCCCATAAACTTGGGACCGATAAATCATCTCTATATAATCCTTCTAATGGTGGTAGCAAATTGAAGGACAGGTAATCCAATAGACCTCGATTCGGTCTGGGTTGGAAACTTTGATTGAAATAAAATTCGCTTTCCGCAACACGAGATCCAAAATCTAGAAAAATCCGGGTATCATCATCCTCCAAAAGGAGTTGGTTCCCTCCATTATGATTGAACGTTTTGCCTGTTCCCCCATATGGTGTCAAAAAAGTGGCCAAGAGTTATTTCTCCTTTCGTTTCGCGATTCTATCATTTGAATCCATGGCACAGAAGACCACAATTACGCAGATACCAAATTTTCCTAGAAAAGATTTCCACGGATTTGCACTCACAATATTGACAATCTGAAATGCGCAGATATGATTGAAGACACTTCTGCAGCAAATATATGAGATGATGCGAAATGCCTTAAAGGAGATATTCAATGGCTGAATATAACAAAGCACTTCCACAACCGACACCTGACACCCAACCTTATTGGGACGGATTAAAGGAGCATGTCATACGAATGAAGCGCTGCTTAGACTGCAGCAAGCATCATCATTATCCGCGCGCCCTGTGTCCACACTGTGGTTCAACGAACCTTGAGTGGACGACTGTTAGCGGGAAAGGCAAGCTCTATACTTATACGATTAACCATCGACCACCGCGTGGCTGGGAAGAGGATGCCCCCTATACAGTCGCAATTGTTGAAGTTGACGAGGGGCCTCGTGTAATGACAACAATCGTTGGCACAGACGCAGATCCTGATTTGTTGAAACCTGATTCTGCTGTAGAGCCAGTCTTTGACGATGTAACTGAAGACATTACGCTACTGAAATACAAACTTTCTTAATCAAAGAAAGCTTTGAACCCAGTTCGTTTAACCAGATTAACAGCGTGTGTGGGTTTGGGTTAGCTGCTTACTCGTCGGAAGAAGCAGTCTGAGCAATTAGTTTTTCTACACAAATTCGCAGAGATTGACCAAGTGTATCTTGTTGCCATTGGCGCACATCAGACGCTCCTATCTCATCATCCATCGCGTTGGGATTTTTTGCCAAACGCTCTAAACTAGCCATTGGCCATAGTAAACCGGCGTCCAAGACAAGAGTTTTTGAGTGTTCAAGACGCCATTCTTTCATTACTTTGAATCTTTTCTCTTGTTCAGCATTCCTTCTAGAGGTTCGACGATCTGCGGTCGGACGGTTTTTCTTGCTCACAAGAGGTGCCAACATGGCATCGTGAATCGTCTCCCTTAATCTAGTTGAGCGCGGAGGATAAAGGTAACGTCCAACGCCTTGGAGTTCCGAAAGGTCCATTGATGGTTTTGTTGCTAACGAGATCAATGCAGCATTAGAGATTATATGAAATGGTGGCTTATCCAAACGTAGTGCTTCTTTTTCACGAAATGCCACCAACATTTTCAATACCGTTAGGCCACGCTCATCTAAATCGCGGCTACCTTTTAATGAAAAAAAAGCTGTTTCTTTATCTGGGGGGGCATACCTCACTTTAGAAAGCCTCGCCGATTCCTCTAGGACCCAGCTAGATCTGTTTAGTGAGCTTAATTCTTCAAAAAGAGCATCTTTTAGATTGAACAGGTATCGAACGTCTGTAGCAGCATATTCCAATGCCTCTGCGTGTAATGGTCTAAGGCTCCAGTCACTACGTTGCAATGCTTTGTTCTTTGGAATTGTAACGTGAAGTATTTCATTTAATACATTCGCCAATCCTAATCGGGATTCCCCTATAAATGCCGCTGCTATACTTGTATCAAAAAGATTCTCAATGCGAAATGCCCATTGTCGATCAAAACTTCGGATATCATAATCAGCTGAATGCATTATCTTTTGTATAGACTTGTCGCGAAGAACATTTCCAAACGGCGTCATGTCCTCAACATTCAGCGGATCGATTATATAAATGCGCGAACCGATCATAAGTTGCACTAGACAAACTTTTTCGGGGTAATGAAAAAGGCTATCCGATTCGGTATCTAGAGCAATACGCTCATGCCCTTTTAACGACTCAAGGACATGAACAAGCTGGTGACCATCTGATACGATTTCAGTATCAGACGGTAATCGCCTCATTATCAAAACAATCCTCGCAAACAATCATTATTTCAACAGTAGTATGAAGCCGCAGAATGCCGTCTTTTTAGCAATGAGTCACCATAATGATTTGAACATCTGATTTAAAATAGTGCTTTCTGATGTCACTCTGCAAGTAGATTTAACGAATTGTATACAAAATCAAATTTAGATCCGAATCCACAACTAGTGCGGAATTAAATGTTATAGAATGAGGTTCTGAGTTGCTGACAGCAACCGTGACAAAGAGAGGAGTCATACAAATGACTGGCTCAAATATATTGGATTTGCGTAGAGAAGTACGTACATGGCTTGATGAAAATGTCCCCACCGACTTACCTATACCAAACCGTGGTGAAGACATCAGTTCCGAACTAGAAAAATGGATACAGGATTTTCGCCCCAAATTAGGAGAAAAAGGCTGGTTAGCCCCTAATTGGCCCAGCTATTTTGGAGGTGGAGGTTATAATCCTTCTGAAAGCAATGCAATCTTGGAAGAAATTAGCAAAACTAGGATTCCGCCACTCGGTATAAACAAGCTTTGGCTATTTGCGATGCGGGTTTGGGGTACTGAGGAGCAAAAAGGAAAATGGCTACCACCTAGCTTACGTGGTGAGATTGATGTCTTCCAAATATTAAGTGAACCCACAGGTGGGTCAGATTTAGCGCATCAAGACACTGTCGCAATTCGTCATGATGACCGTTTCTTTGTCAACGGAGAGAAGGGTTACACAACTGCCCAAATGACACCGGATCATCTCTTCATCCTAACCGTTTCTGACCCCGAAGGTGAGCGCTATGAAAATCTTTCAATGTTAATCATTGATGCGAGTGATCCAGGTGTGAGTTACAAAAAACGCAATTTGCTTATGGGGGGCACCCAGAGAAGCTGGATCCTTAAAGATATTTGGGTTCCAGGAGAAAATGTAGTTGGTGAAATTGGCAAAGGATGGACAGTAGCCCAAACTATTCTTGACTTAGAACGCGGTGGAACTGGCGTAGACAAGAGCAAACAGCAAGAAGTAATGCAACGTGAAAAGGCGTATTGGGAAAAAGTTGATGAACCGGATTGGATGAAACATGATGATCCTGACGATCCGGATGGATTACTGAAAAAATGAGGATCGTATTTTGCAACAGCTAGCTAAAAAGGCTATCGGAGCTACACCAGGTAGTAAGAGTAATAAGAATTACTTACATATCCTTGCTGAGATTACTAAGGAACTCCGCATTTGTTTTTGATTTAGCTAAACGATCTAATACACGAACTGTTCCATCTGATGTATCCATTGAATTGCTTGTGATTAGGCCATACATTCGACGTAAGAGCCACACCTGTTGCAAAGTTGTATCATCTAGTAAAAGCTCTTCTCGACGCGTACCTGAACGTGGAATATCAATACCGGGAAAGATTCTTTTCTCGAAAAGCGATCGGTCAAGATGCACTTCCATGTTCCCCGTTCCTTTAAACTCTTCGTAGATGAGGTCATCCATACGGCTTCCAGTCTCAACAAGGCATGTTGCAAGGATAGTTAGACTTCCGCCTTCAGCTGTGTTTCGTGCCGCACCAAAAAAACGCTTCGCTGGATAAAGAGCAACTGGGTCCATACCACCAGAAAGAGTCCGACCACTAGATGGGGAAGACAAATTATAGGCACGTGTTAACCGAGTGAGACTATCTAAGAGGAGAACCACATGTTGACCAACTTCGACCAAACGCTTCGCGCGCTCCATAGCCATCTCTGCCACTCTTCCATGTTCTTCAACAGGCTCATCAAAGGTTGAATGGACAACTTCTCCTTGAATATTACGCTGCATATCCGTCACTTCTTCTGGACGTTCTCCAATTAGAACAACCATAATATGAATATCATCATATTTAGCCGTAATTGCATTAGCAATCTGCTTCAAAACTGTCGTCTTGCCGGCCTTTGGAGGAGACACAATTAATCCCCGTTGTCCTCGTCCCACAGGAGCAACCATATTCATCAAGCGCATTGAAAGATTCTTAGGATCGGTTTCTAAATCAATCAATTGGTCTGGAAATTCAGCTGTATTGCCATCAAAATTGGAACGCCTACGCGCTGTTTCTGGATCTAAAGAGTTAATATTATCAACACGTAAAAGGCCATGATACTTCTCACCACTTTTGGGTGGCCGAATATGTCCAGTAATCATATCGCCCGTTCGTAAACCAAATCGCCGTATCTGAGACTGCGAGACATATATATCATTAAGGCTTGGACGCAGGTTGCGCCTACGAAGGAATCCATAACCATCATCCAAGGTTTCTAGCACACCATTTGAGATGACGCTTCCATCACGCTCAGCATATGCGCGGAGCAGGCGATAAACGACTTCATCTTTCCGAGCTACATTCATCCCATTCATACCCATCTCTTGGGCAATAGCACTTAGATCTTCTAGGGATTTCTCCTCAAGTTCACTAGCCTTAACTAAATCTTTACTATCAATATCGCTAATCTGGTCGGGCGTATTATCCCGTGGTTTAGATCGCGATCCTCGCCGTGACGGCGGTTTTCTTCTAGTCCGATTTTGGGATGTGACAGCATCACTCTTCTTTTCAGATGTTTTATCGCTTTGTTTTACTGAAAGATCCGTTACTTCAGCATTATCAGATTCAGAAGTATTGCTTTCAGCTGCATCTGTATCACTTTTGGGCATATATCATTTTCTCCTTGGAAATCTTTTTCATTTTTTATATTTGAAAGATTGCTGTTTCTGTATCACTAAACTATGGCTTTAAGAAGCAAAGCCTACTAGGCAGATTTTGAAAGTTTTTACACCTGTGTTCATAAATGTGTAAGAAGCGTCTTTGGAATTATTAGAAGTCTCTTTATAAATAGAACTGATAAACACTAGGACTAGGGGATCACAAACACATTCTGTAATCAATGAGATTTTTTGTGCGACGTATTGAGATTTTATTGATAAGAAGGGCCATCCATGACATGACCAAAGTAAGGGAAAACTGAAAGCCTAGAAACAGGCCATTTACTTTACTAGAAGATTCCTTAATATGCTCTGAAGCTTGGTGAAAAATGCGGTGAACGAACAACAGGACAGCAGAACATCTAACTCGCGACGGATTCTAGCAGGATATAAATGATATGTCTAGACCTCTAAGGACATTGTTCTCTCAGGGGACTTAATCAGTGGAAATTGAGCCTGATCACCTTCTCGCAATATTTCTTTAGCTGAACCAACAAATCCTTGAATGAGTGGATGAGGTCGATTGGGACGAGAGCGAAATTCGGCATGGAACTGAGAGCCAGCCATAAACGGATGCTCTACTAATTCCGTAATCTCAACAAGGCGATCATCCGGGGAAAGCCCTGCACATAATAATCCTGCCTTTTCCATTGTCTCGCGGTAATCATTGTTAAATTCAAACCGATGCCTGTGACGCTCATCTACTTCTTCCACACTATATGTGCGAGCAGTTATCGTCCCAGGTACGATTCGGCACGGGTAATTACCTAGCCGCATGGTTCCACCTTTATCTTCTACTCCTTCTTGATCTGACATAATAGTAATCACTGGATGGTCCGTATTGGCTGCAAATTCTGTCGAGTTTGCATCTGAAAGACCAAGAATATTCCTCGCAAATTCAATCACCATAACTTGCATGCCAAGACACAATCCGAGGTAAGGGATTTTATTTTCACGCGCATACTGTGCCGCACGAATCATTCCTTCAATGCCACGGCTTCCGAAACCACCCGGAACAACAATGCCATGAACTGTTTTCAGAATGTCTTCCCATCCAGGCTGTTCCAGATCTTCCGCATTGATCCATTGAAGATCAATATCCAGGTCATGATATAAACCTGCATGATATAGAGCTTCTCGTACTGAAAGATACGCATCATGTAACGCGACATATTTCCCAACTAATGCAATGGATAATTTCGGCTTTGGTGCTTTAATCCTATCTACCAATTTTGCCCATGAGCTCAAATCAGTGGCGGGCCCACTCAAAGCCAAACGTTCAGCAATATACTCGCCAAGGCCCGAGTCCTCCAAAAGCAGAGGGACTTCATAAATTGTTTCAACTGTTGGAAGATGAATGACTGCACGACGCTCCACATCACAGAAAAGAGAAATTTTCTCCTTAACCTCTTCTGGAACATCATAATCACTACGACAAATTATGACATCGGGCTGAATGCCTAGGCCTCGTAATTCCTTCACACTATGTTGTGTCGGTTTAGTCTTCAATTCTTGAGTTGGTGATATATAAGGTAGATAGGTAACGTGTATAAATAATGCATCATCACGACCAACCTCATGCCGCAACTGACGTATTGCCTCAAGAAAAGGCTGCCCTTCAATATCGCCCACCGTGCCCCCAACCTCCACAACGAGAACATCTGCTCCAGACTCCTCTGCTGCCTCGCGCACTCGCGATTTAATGGCATTCGTGACGTGGGGAACTACCTGAATCGTGCCGCCTAAAAAGTCACCATGCCTCTCCTGAGAAATAATATTAGAGAATATTTGTCCTGCTGTTACATTCGACGACTGGGTCAAATCAGCGTCAATAAACCGTTCATAGTGGCCAAGATCCAGATCAGTCTCAGCACCATCAACGGTCACAAAAACCTCTCCGTGTTGATAGGGAGACATTGTGCCAGGATCAACATTGAGGTAGGGATCTAACTTAATTACAGAGAGAGGAACATCACGACTTTTGAAAAGCCGTCCAATAGAAGCTGCGGTGATGCCTTTGCCCACTGAACTGACCACACCACCGGTCACAAAAATGTACTTCGTCATAGTTGTTCAAGCAACGTGAAAAAACACCGCCATTTCCACTTATAACGCGAAGCAAATGCTTTAGAAAATTGGCCTCAGAAGAATCAACGTTGGCCGAATTCTAAGCGCCTACTAGATCATATGTCAACCCATATTCTACGCCTAAAAGAGATAAAATTCTTATAACACAGCACTGTATTTCTATTAGGTACTCTCTGATATCCAAAAAGCCTAAATAATTTAGCCCACCGCCATTGTATCGTTGACACAGAACATTTGTTCTATGCATAATCTGAGTCCTCATCTTAGTTTTGGTAAATCAAAATTCACATGAGTCCATTGAGGGGGGGGGTCTGCGTGCTTGTTGCTACTGTTCTAATACCGAACTTTGCTTTTCATGTAGAGAGAAATCGTTCTTTAAATATCTTGACCTCTCCCTTTCTAATTGTAGAACGCCACCCCAAACACTTAACTGTCATGGATTTCACCCCTGGCCTTCCAGTGCAGGTCGGCATGAAAATAGAAAAAGCCCTCGCGAAAATACCAAAAGTTCGGCTAATTGACGCTGACATTTTGTACTACGAAAAAACTTGGCATGAATTCTTAGACATCTTTCAACTGTACAGCTCTTCCATTGAATCAGAACGATTAGGTCTAGCCTACGTTGATTTATTTGATCAAAGCCAGATATCTGCAGAAGATTTGTCCTCCTTTATATCAAAAAAACAACAACTATCTTGTAGCTTGCCCATACAAATCGGTATTGGCAAAAACAAGTACCTAGCCTATATAGCAGCAAGGCGAGCAAAGCCAGGCGAGCCCGTAATAGCTCCAAGCAATGTTAAGGACTTCCTTGCTCCTACCTCAATCGATTATCTACCTATATCGCCAAAATCACATTCTGCCCTCAAGGAATTTGGATTACTTACTTTAGGCGACATCACACACTACCCTATTGGCCCTATGCAAGCACAGTTTGGAAATGAAGGACGCTTGATATGGAATTTGGCACATGGAAACGACAGTCGCCCAATCACAAACCGTATTCAACGAGAAGTAATTACAGAAAAAATGTCATTTGCTTCACCTATAGACATTCTTACAACAATCATGGTTGCTGTAGAAGTACTGCTGAAACGCATCTTCACCCATCCTCAGCGGCGCGGAAGAGGTGTCATGCAAATAGACCTTCAAGCAAATACCGAAAAGGAGCGCTGGACCAAAAATATTGTCTTCCGTCCAGCACAAGAAACATGGACAAAATGCCTACGAATTATTGAGCGAAAGTTAGAACGAGAATCTTTTCCGGGAGGCCTAGAGGATTTGCAAATTATTGCCTCCGAATTAACAAAAGAGCTAGGCCATCAAAAGAGCCTGTTTAGTAACCACAGAAAGAAAGAACAATTAGGTGAATTGATCAAAACATTGGAGGTGCAACTTGGACCAAAACCACACCTGTGGCAAGTACGAGAGATAGAGCCATGGTCAAGAATACCGGAACGCCGTATGGCCTTAATACCTTTCGTCCCCTAAATATTCCTGAACCTTGTAATGTTCAAATGGGAAAACATGATAAGCCTCAAATCATCACAAAAAAACATGGAAAAAGCCTTTCTGTTCTTTCCATTAAGGATACTTGGAGAGTTGATGATGAATGGTGGACAAATCATCCAATATCACGCCAATACTACACAATTCTTCTGGAAAACCTATCTCGCACCACAATATTTATCGATAGAATCGGAGGAGGGTGGTATGAGCAAGGACTATAAGAAATGGCATATTCCTACATAGAGCTACATGCCCATTCAAATTTTTCGCTCAAAGAGGGAGCGTCACATATTCATGAGTTAACTACTCAAGCTCAAAAACTTGGATATCCAGCCCTAGGACTCACCGACCACAATACCCTAGCAGGATCCATGCTCTTCACACAAACTGCACACTCTTTAGGGCTTCAACCGATCCTTGGTTCTGAGATTACTCTTGCAAATGGTCATCATCTCACTCTGATTGTTCGTACTCAGAAGGGATATGAAAATCTAAGCCATTTACTATCTATGGCTCACATTTCTAATGACCGTAAAAACCCACTATTAAATCTCAAATCAATACCAGATTTCGCTGAAGGCCTAACTCTTCTCACCGGTTGTCGGAAAGGAGAAATAAGCGCATTTCTTGCAAAAGGCCAAGAGTCCAGAGCTCTTCGATCTGTTACTCAGTATCTAGATTGGTTTGGATCTGAAAATGTGTACATCGAGATGCAGCAAAACTATGTCTATGGAGACACCTTGCGTAATAGCCAACTTGCTGCACTAGCACAGCAAATGAAAGTCCCCATTGTTGCTACAAATAACGTGCATTATCACACTAAGAACCGACATCGCTTACAAGATGCTCTTGTCGCTATTAGCCACAACAAAACATTGAGTGAAACTCATAAAGAACGTCGTGCAAATGCAGAATTCTATCTAAAATCACAAAAGGAGATGTCATCACTTTTTCACCAGTTCCCTGATGCTCTAAAAAACACTCTCAAAATAGCAAATAGATGCGACTTTGACCTGAAACGAGATTTAAACTACCGATTTCCCAATTATTCAGTTCCTGCAGGTTATACACCCCAAACTCACCTTGAAAACTTGTGTTACAAAGCAGCGAGGCGACGCTATGGAGAAATAACTCCTGAAGTACGCCAAAGATTAGAAAGAGAGTTTCAGCTTATTGAAAAGCATAACCTTGCAGGATTCTTATTGGTTTATCACGACATAATCCAGGAAGCTCGCCAAGTTATGATAGACCTTAACCTGTCTGATCCAGAAATTCCTCTCGAGGAGCGTCCGCCCGGGCGAGGGCGTGGATCAAGTGTTGCCCTGCTAGTTGGATATCTCATAGGGCTATCTCATATTGACCCACTAGCCTTTAATTTAAAGTTAGATCGGTTCCTATCTGAGGAAATGATCTCTGTTCCAGACATCGACCTTGATTTCCCACGCGAAATCCGCACTCCATTAATTGAACGCATCCACCAAAAGTGGGGCTGGGAACATGCGGCTCTAGCAGGGATGATAGTAACCTACCGAACTCGAAGCACAATCCGTGCTCTCGCAAAAGCATTAGGATTGCCCAACAAACAGATCAGCACTTTCACAAAACACATGCACCAGATAGACATCAAACAAATAGGAACAGAAATAAATAATCATCCAGGATTCAAACATTTAGCTAATATTCCGAGTTGGCAGCATCTTGGAGAACTAGCTGAGCAACTCCATGGATTTCCTCATGAAATTGCTCAACATCCTGGAGGAATGATCATCAGTTCAACGCCACTTAGCAAGATTGTCCCCATACGGAAAGGAGCTTTTGAAGGTCGCTTCGTGATGGAATGGGATAAAGAAGCAATTAAAGATGCAGGCTTTATAAAAATCGACTTCTTGGCCCTAGGTACACTTTCACAAATGCAAGAAGCCCTGCAGCTCATTGAAAATCGTACTGGACATTACATTGATCTTTCTAGAATCAATTTCGACGACAAAAATGTATACAAAATGTTACATCGCGCTGACACGATTGGAATCTTTCAAGTAGAAAGTGCTGCGCAAATGCAGGCTATAATCCGCATCAAACCAGAAAATTTATTTGACATGGCTCTTGAAGTAGCAGCTATTCGACCTGGTGTGGGAATCCATGATGGAATCACACATTTTATCCGTCGCCGAATGAAGTCTGAACAATGGAAATATGACCACCCTTTAGAGAGAGGTCCTCTTGCGCGCACACTAGGCATCATTCTCTATCAGGATCAGGTAAATGAGTTAGCAATGAGCATTGGTGGATTTTCGGGAGCGGATGCTGAGCAAATGCGACGGGCCTTCCACAAACGAGAAAAAGATTTGTTACTTTCCGCATGGCACCAAAAATTCATAGATGGTGCTATGAAAAAGGGCGTTCCGCAAGATATAGCACTAAAAATATTCAAGAAATTTAATGGCCAATATATGTTTCCGGAATCTCATGCATTTGCATTTGGAGTAACAGCGTACCAAATGGCTTGGATTAAATATTATTACCCTTTGGAATTCTACGTATCTATATTCAACCAACAGCCAATGGGATTCTGGTCCTTGGAGACCTTAAAAGAGGATGCTAAGAGACATGGCATTACCATTCTAAATGTTGATGTCAATCAGAGTGGTGAAAAAGCCACCATTTATAAGGAATCACTTCTTCTTGGATTCTTGCACGTGCGTAAGATAGGAAAATCAAATACAAATCGCATTATAAAGGCTAGAAACTCCAATGGGTCATTTGTTTCTGTCTCTGACTTTGTAAAAAGAACTGGCCTACAAATTGATGAACTATACAATTTGGCTGACGCAGGTGCCTTGGATTGCCTCGGTACATCACGAAGACAAATAAAATGGAAAATTGGTTTAACTTCCCAACCAATACCCCACCAAGCAAGCCTTAATCTACCTATTGAAAAAGATTTGATCGATCTTCCCCAACAATCTTCACTCGAAAAAATGCAGCGTGAATATCGCACTACTGGTATTTATCCAAAAGGGCATCTTTTATCAGAAATACGGCCATACCTCTCAAGAGACATTCTCCCTAGTCATAAATTAAACAAACAAAGACATGCTGCAGACGTAAAAGTGGCAGGCATTGTAGTGCGACGACAAAAACCTCGTGGAAAAACAGTTTTTATAACACTTGAAGATGAATTCGGGCTCATCCCTCTTGTCATTTGGGAGGGAACCTACACAACTCTCAAGGATATTCTGAATGCACCTCTCCTCGTAGTCCGTGGGAAAATATCGCGTCGTGAAGGAACGTTAAATATCATTGTTGAACAGGCTCGTATGCTCCCGGATTCAGAATATCTGCCACAATCACGCAATTGGCTATAAAGTTCTTCCAAATCACTTCTGAAGTATGCAGATAACACTTTTAGATTTAGATACACTATTATCTAGAAACACTACAAAACATAAGATCCTTAAGTGAACATTGGGAACTTCAGAAATTTTCGGACGCGAAAGCGAGTTTATAAATGACATTGCCTACAAGAATTCTCCTTCTGGGCTCGGGAGAGCTAGGGAAGGAATTTGTAATCAGTGCGAAGAGATTAGGTTGCTACGTTATTGCCTGCGATAGTTACGATGATGCTCCTGCTCAACAAGTAGCAGATCAACGAGAAACATTCAACATGCTAGATGAACATTCTATAAATACCGTAGTCACTAAACATAAACCCGATATCATCGTTCCTGAGATCGAGGCAATAAGAACTGAAGCCCTTTTTAAATTCGAAGCGCAAGGGATTCAAGTCGTACCCTCCGCCCAAGCAATAAATTACACAATGAACAGAGACCGTATCCGTGATTTAGTTGCAAACGAATTAGGGATCAGAACGCCACGTTTTGGCTACGCTGAATCTGAAAGCGAATGTCTCAGCATTGCAGAACACATTGGTTACCCTCTTGTAATGAAACCAGTAATAAGCAGCTCTGGCAAAGGCCAGAGTGTTGCTACCACCTCTGCTGATATAAGTCCTGCCTGGGAATACGCGTGCTCAGGTATGCGCGGGGATAGAGAGCGAGTCATAATCGAAGAATTTATCAACTTCGAGTACGAAATCACGCTCCTAACCGTACAACAAAAAACTGGTGAAACCTTGTTCTGTGAACCCATTGCTCACAGGCAAGAACGTGGTGATTATCAAGAATCATGGCAACCTGTAATAATGAATTCCAAATTAGCGGTACAAGCGAAGGAAATAGCAAAAACAGTCACAGAAGCCCTTGGAGGAGCCGGCATATTTGGCGTGGAAATGTTCATCACTAAAAATGACGTGGTTTTCTCAGAACTTTCCCCGCGTCCACATGACACAGGAATCGTGACTTTATCCTCGCAAAACCTCAGCGAATTTGACTTGCATGCTCGGGCAATCCTCGGGTTACCAATACCCGAAATATCCATTCACAGTCCCTCCGCAAGCCATGTCGTTCTAGCCAGTCAGGACGCAAGTAATGTTGTCTACAATGGAATAGATGAAGCCCTAAGTGTACCTGGCATAGAAGTTATGATATTTGGTAAGCCCACGGCACGACCAAACCGCCGTATGGCAGTCTGCCTCGCTGTCGGGAATTCCATTGAAGACGCGCGATTCAAAGTACAAGAGGCCAGCAAAAAAATACAGCTATCGTACCCACAAGAATGATAGCGCAAGGTCACAAAAAAGTTTGATGCAAATCATATGCTGAAATACAAAACACTTTTTTTAATGATTAACGTCCTGGGAGGCATATCCGTTCTAGGCGGTTACGCAATTGGCCTGACCAGCGCACCTGAAAATCCTTCTGTTCTTTGGGGTAATGTTCCTGAAAATTGGAGAGGTGGCTATGGTATCTCTATGATAGTCGCAGCAATCGGTTACCTCGGATTCTTCTTTTACATCATGCAGGATAACAAGTGGAGTCAATCCCTTACCAAAAACCATACTGTCTTAAATACAGTGATCGCACTGTGTGCACTATTCCTTATTTCTGCTTCTATGTGGATGCCAGCAGCATTACAATTTATTAAAACTGGTGCCGATTCTTGGTGGGCAATAACTGTTGGATCTCTGTGGATTACCAGCTTAACGGTGATCGGTATTTTTGTAGTACTCATGGTGCAACAAAACGGCACGCAGATAAAAATGAGGCTCTTTGCTATCTTCGGCCTAGGCTACCTTGGATTTCACTGCTTAGTTCTAGACGCAATTATATGGACGCTTAACTTTCCAACTGGCCTGTACACCTAATACTGGCGGGAGTGCAAGGGAGTCGAACCCTCCGAGGACAACGAAGGCTGCCCCCCATCGGTTTTGAAGACCGAGGAATCCACCGGGACCCATCCACTCCCTTATAAATGTGCGAAAATAGTATAACGATACTGCTTGGAATTGTCCTTCAAAATTAAGCCTATTTAATAAAGCAAAAACGATGCGGGCCCTCCATCGGGCAAAAAATGGGAGTTTGGGAGATATGGAACGTTTACCCCCAACATATGATGGTCAAGAAATCAATAAACTCCCGCGGTTTTGGCCTAAACGTTTTTTTTACGGATGGGTTATCGTCTTCATCTCATTTTGGGATAGCATGCTAACAGCAGGTATCCAAAGCTACGGTTTCAGTGTATTTTTGCCAGTTTTGAGCAATCACTTCGGATGGTCCCGAGGCGCCATTTCCGCTGTGCAATTAATCCGAATGGTCACAACGATGATTGCTGCTGTTTTTTTGGGTAGATTTGCAGATCAGCGTCATGGTCCACGTTATATGATGATTGCAGGTGGCACAGTTGCAGGTTTGTCTTTGATCTTGCTATCGCGAATGCAAACCCTTTGGCAATTCTATGTTCTGTTTGGAGTTGTTTTTGGTGTCGCCATGACCGCGCTTGGTGGAATGATTCTTGGTCCAACAATTGTCTCCAAATGGTTCATACGTAAGCGAGG
>CEUS01216113.1_pt1 | contig 20230 bp, 22 predicted proteins | sample 427031 | NCBI WGS metagenome assembly CEUS01 (sample SAMEA2622837, study PRJEB7988) | marine metagenome | biome: marine biome (ENVO:00000447); feature: marine epipelagic mixed layer (ENVO:xxxxxxxxx); material: "saline water (ENVO:00002010), including plankton (ENVO:xxxxxxxx)" | depth 140 m | reverse complement strand
TATTCTTCGTATTTTTGGCCCGCCGGTGTAAGGACCTCAATTTTTACTGCGCCCAAAGTTGCCACCAAACTGGCTTTGCTCATGTCCTTTATATTGCTTAAATTAATCCTATCAGGAGTATCATAACTGTTTTCTGTCATTTTTTTAAGCAAAATTCCAGCAACACTATCTGTTACATCGTTTGAAAACAACTCTATAACAGTAAATGTCACATCATCCCACTCAATAGTCCCTAGCGGAAATTTTAATTTCCAATTTAAAAGTTGATAATCTTTACTTTTTGCAGTGTATGTGGGGCGTGTAACATCTTTTACGATACCAACTGGAATGCCATCTATACGAAGCACAAACCGGAAGCCTTGTTGGGCCTCCATTCGCGAGCCTTGTTGATAATTCGACATGTCGGCATCTCTTCGGAATGCCGAATCTCTCATCCTCTGACGTTTATTAATATCAGCAACAGTGCCCATAATGCCTTACCTTACTATAATTAGGCTAAAGTATTATTTTGCGCTGGTTCGAAAACTTCTAAGTCCGCGAAGTCATATTGGAAAGTAACCGTAACAGTTGTCAACGCTTCACTTCCATAGTTTAAATCGCCATAGTTCACACCGGAAATCCATGCATTACGAAGGGTCCACTTCTCCACCATGTTGCCGGCAGAATCTAAAGCTTTGACCGCAATATCACCTAAATTACCATTGGTAAAATTATTTTTAGAAAACGTCTGAAGCCACCCTTCGTTGTCGGCGCTCCACTCGGAAGGCAACACATAGCCGGCCTTTTTAACAGCATCGAAAAGGACACCAGAAACATCAGGATCAATTGGTTCTACAAGCTTAATTTGAAATTGATTCCATGTCAACCTTCCCGGGTATTTAAACGTATGTCCTAAAAACTGATGTGTTGCACCAGCAGACACTGTAAAGTCCGGGCGCTGAGCCGTTAAAACCACCCACGCTGGAATATCGCCAATTGTCAAAATAAATTTAAATTCGCGTTTTGGCTCAATCTTAGCTGATGCCCATGGTGGTAAAGGTGTAGTTTTATTAGCTGCCATTGTTATTCTCCTACTTTAAATAGTTTTAATCCTCAAAAGCTGCTCCAGTATTAGTGATAACAAAGTCAATTGCAACAAATTCGATTGCCCTCGTGGGCTTCAAAAACACCTTTGCGTATAAGACATTTCTATCAATGAGGTCCGGGGTTGTGGTTGTTTCATCCAAAATCAACTTGTAATCATCCAGACCAAATCGCGCTTTCACGTCTGCCAAGAAGGGTTCTGCCTGACCGATGAACCTAGCCCACGTCTGGCGCACATTCGGCTCAAACAAGAGACCACTAGCTATTTGAGAAATTCCCTTTTTGACAAAGAGCATTAAGCGGCGAACATTAATACGATCCAGCGCACTTCTTGTAACCTGTAGCGTCTTTTGACCAAAGATAACGATACCTTCGTTGGGGAAGGTTGCAATTGGATTAATGTTGGCCTTATAAAGGTCGTCACGGTCCTGTGCAGTAAGCTTCTTTGTAACACTGACCACGGGCAAGCCTGCAACGCCGGTTGATAAGCCTCCACGATTAAAGCCGGCCGGGGCGAACCATGGGGCGCGGACTCTATCTGTGTAAGCCATGGCCCCCAGAGCCACAACGGACGAAGGCATGTAAACCAATTTACTGCTAGCCGGGTCTCTTACCTGTACAAATGGGAAGTAAGCGCACCCATAGCTAGAATTAATTCCACGATTTTTAAGGTTTGTGATCGTGTTACTAATATCCGGGTAAGTAATGCCGTCATTGCCCTCATCGGCTGGAACGAAATCGCCCTTCAAATCAATAATGGCCAAGGCGTCTGCACGAGACTCGGCGGTCTGAATGAGATGGTATGTCAAGCTTTCGTTTGTGATGCCCGGGCAAGTTATCAAATTGTATTCAAAGAACTCAGAATCACGCGTAAGGTCAATTGATTCCTTGATTGTATTATAGGCATAATTTGTGCTTGGGGCACCGTCTAATAACTTGGTATTTCTAAATGGGTTTTGTTCCGTAATGTCTAAGCCATCGGCACCTGCAGCAAGGGGAATCGTAAACTTATTAATTGTTTTATCCAAAATCGACTTGTAATCATTGCCACTTTGGACAGAGACTGAGTCTCCTGCAACATAAGATCCAGAGGTCCAAACGAATTCATTCTTATTCGTATCTGGTTGGACGATTTCATCCATAGTGAAGACAAATTGATAATCCGTTTTGTCAGCAGAGCTTGGAGTATATAAACTACTCAAGTTTGAACTTAAAGGCCTGTTGAGATCGATATAGTCACCATTAAAGCGCGGGTTTGTCTTTGATTTTCCAGACCAAGCACCCCAATAAGCGTTTGTATAATCCGGAACGTCGTCCTGCGACGAACTCATACGAAGCTCATGTGCTGGGAAAAGCAGTTTAAGCCGCATTTCAGAATAATTCACGCCGTCGCTGCCCGTGGCTGTTTCTCCAAAACCAGAGCCGGTAAAAACGCTCAACATGCCCGGGCTCGTATTGCCTGCGCTTTGTTCCGCTGGCTGCCACACGCCATTGGTGGCACCGCCGCTTAAATAAAGCTTGGCGCGTAAAGCGTGGTCAAAGGCACCCGAAAGATTTGAGAGATAATTAATGTTGATGTCATAGGGCTTAATAGGACCAAAGTAGCCAAAGGGAAGGTATTCTTCATTGGTTTGAGCACCGTCGACCGCTGCATTCATTTCGATGCGAATAAGTTTGGAACGGTTTGGCCAAGTCCCTTCAGTTGTTAAGCGTCGTGTGGTAGAATTAAAATACACATATTGATCGCCAATTTTAGCTGCAACATAATTTTCTGAATTGGGGTTAAGGTTGCAATTACTAAAGCGCTCTAAGATTATGGGCGCGGTATCAGTATCGGTAGCATCTCGGACGAGTACATCAAAGGTCCCGTACTTATTAAATTGATCACTAGAATAGTCAACGTTGGTGATTGAAACCTTTAAATTCTTATTGGCCCAGTCGCCATAATCAAGCGCTACAAACTTAAATAATTTCTGTTGAGTAGTGTACTTATAATTAGCTTTATCAGCCACTGCGTCAAGAGTTTGCGCAAAAACCCAGCCGCTACGCGCATTGTTTCGGCTTTCTTTACCAGAGACCGTTCCGTCTTCGAAAGGAGTTTGTCGGGTGCCAAAGTTGTCTGCGGCGCTGGCCGAAGCCAGTGGTAAGATTAACCCAATGTAAGGGGCTGAAGCATCCCAATGCGACGCTGATGGCGTTGTGGAATCTCCCTGTGTGGCTCTCACGGCGCCCGGGCCTTCGTTCACGTCGGCGTCGGCGTTGCCCCGGGCCTTCTTCATCAAGAAGTTGTTAGCATAAGTCTCACCAAGCCAATAGCGCTCTCTTGAGCCCGAAGCTACGATATCTTTGTTAACCAAGGTTGGATTGGTATTAAAAACTTTGCGAGCATAATTTGAATCTGTGTCCGTCAGTGAAAACTTAATAACGCGGTTGGGGTAATCAGTATTGCTTCCCGTAATAGACACGGTAAAAGCACCATTGCTATCAGAAAAGATTAAGCGATTGGAGCCACTGGCAAAAGCATCAGTAGTACTAGCTGTCGCAGCGCTAGAGTTTGCATTACCGACAAGGCCCATGTATCCATCTTCCACGTACCAAACTGCCGTCAAAGATCCCGTAACAGAAAAACTAGCGGTGAAGGCCGAAGAAGCACTAATTTCATTTGGCAAAACCCAAAGACCATAAGCGCTTCCGCTCCTTCCAAGCTGGGCAGCGTCGGCCGTTAAAGTGGGCGTGGCGTGTGCAGTGAGACGATTGCTGAGCACCCAGCCAGCCTCGCCGGCCGAGGTCGCATCTTTATTCTTGGAACCAAGGAGGCGCACATAGGTCAAGGGAGAAGAATTTCTCAACCAAGCTTGTGCGGCAAAGGGCCCATAAGTGGGAGACATGGTGTTCTCATTGCGCCACACATCATCGCCCTTTCCGCCGGCTGCCGGCTCACCAAAAATATTTATAAAATCTGCGTATGAATCAACAGTCACTGGTCGTAAGGCCGGCCCTTTGAGGGAGCGGCCGATAACCATAGGCCCTATTTCTCTTGGCTCGTTAGGCAACTGCGAATTGTCTATCTCATTAATAAAAACCCCGGGGGAAACAAATTTAAATTTTCTTATGCTCATTTAGAACTCTCCCAAAAACACTTTCTCTATGTATAAATAGTTTTTGAAAGGTCAAAAACCTCTAGGGTCGATATGGATCTTTTTCTTCTCGATTAACAATGCCATATTCATTTATGTCGCCCAATATTACGCGTTCGCGAGGAAATTTAATTTCTACAGCGTTTTCGTACTTGGCAACTTTTGGGCCAGCTTGGCTATCAGGGGCGCCCATGAGATAACCCAAGACATTAATTGATAAAGTAGATTCATAAACTCTTTCATTGTTCGCCATGGTCGCGATATTGTTTCTTATGCCATACTGCGGACTAATAAAAGCCTCGTATTCATGCCCATCCGAACTTATTATAAATTGATTGATATTATTACTATAAACTAAAAAAGGCGAAAGTATTTCATTCATCTGCTGTTGATACTCTGCGCGTAGGCGAATGTTATAGGTGATATCATGATATATAGGGAGCGGCACCACTGAATATTCATAAACAACTTTTTCATTTTTATACTTAAAGGTATCCTGTTTAAATAACCTTAGTGCATTTGCATTTGCAAAATTTCTTGTTTTCGACTGTTTTATTTTTTTTGATAAAACAAAAGCAGTTCCATCCTCACTTTTAAATATTTGTGCGGGAATGGGGCGCTTATTGGATGGAGTTTTAGCCACGGTTGTTCTTTCAATCGAAACCAACGGAAATATCAAAGCTTCAGATTTCTGAGATCTTAAGTCTTTGTCATTTTTCACTTGAAAAGCACGCTCTGTCATCCACATGATAGGAACGGTTTTCCAGCCTTTATTAGTGGTTGCCTCTGGCGTCACCTTATTTTTAACCCATTCGTAAAGAGCCTTGTCAATGGTCTCAAAAGTGGAGGGCACAAGAACATCATAGCGAGGTGTATGAATAAATTTTATCAACTCTTCCTTGCTGGAACATGGATAATAGCTCATCCCGACTTTGTGAAAGTTTCGACACTTAAGGCGCTGGGCTTCATAGAGCGCAGACCTTTTGTTGTTAAAGGCATAATTTTTCAGTATATTATTACTGGCCATCAAATTTTCCCTCTCTTGCCATAATGCAAGTAGCACTTATTTCAAAACTACTATCAGGATCATCAAAAAGAAGCTTTCCTTCATCCAAAGCTACAATTTCAAAAAACAAATCACCATATTTAACAAAATCGCCAACCCTCACATATAAATTTTGATCTTCGGTTAGTCGGCGTCGATGGAAATTTACTGTTATAGAAGGCCTTCGATCAATTCCATAGGGTGTATACTCGGTCCTAGATCCATTCCACTTCACGCGTGCATATACCCGAATTGGATTGTCGTAGGTTTTGTTAATGGCCTCCCCATACAATTCATGGTAATCAGTTTTTTCTATGCTTATTGGGAAATATAAGATTTGCTGTCCTACAACCCTTTCTAAGACCTCGTCGTTTATTTGCTTAACAAAATTCTTTTCTTTATCACCAGTGAAAAGAGGGGGCGGTGGATTATCTAATCTTTTCCATCTATCATCTGCCATTCATTTATCCCACAAAGACCGGAACAGGCACTTGCTTTAAAGTCTCTGCCACATCCTTATTAAGCTTGGCATCCCTTTCAGCCAACTTGGCATATGTTAACTCATCCAAGATTTTAATAAGCTCATCACGAAGAGCGCTTTGTTCTGCTTTGGCCTGACTCAACAAATCTGCCGCATTTAAATTAACATTGCCACCGGGCAATGGGATGGTATTGCCTAGTTTACCGCGTATTTGGCCCAACATCTCTTTCGACAGCGCCAGTGCATATCGGCGTATCCACTGTTTTCCTATTGAATTTATATTAGCAAAGGGAATATTGGCAAAGGGTAGTGTGTTCATATTATTAATGCCTTCTGCCCCTTCGCGCTTATCACTGTATTCTTCCCATGAATCTTTTTGCACTGTAAAAGTAAACCAAAACTTTTCTGGTGAAGACTGAATGGGCTCGGGAAATAGTCTTAGTTTGTTATTATGTATCTCATATGAATAGTTTGACACTCTAGTCCTAATTGAATCTTCATACATTATAGCTTGTAATTTATTTTGCCACGTTGGGATGACCTCAAATTGAGAATCATCAGAATATTGTCCATAAGTTGACATATTTCCAATAACGTTTAAACCTCCGTAATAAGCAAAGAATCGCCACATAGAGCGAGGCGTCCTGTAAAACACCTCTCTAATCGTAATTTTATTATTGCCAACAACATCTCCTGAGCCGGTTAAGCCGTCAACTAATTCACCGGATGCCACGCTTTGTGAAACAATACTTTGCAAATCATAGTCTTGAATGCTTGCTGTGGTTGAAAAAGACGCCGAATAAACATTTAAATCGCCGTTGAGATCAGCCTGAGTGGCGATGCCCGATGCTGCTCGTTGAGCATATTGAAACGTGTAACGAGGGAATCTTAAAGAAACATCTGAGCCACTTAAAGCATGGCCGCTCGTTATTTGACCATCTTGGTCAAAACTTGCCGTTGTGTTGCCTAATAAATCCCCCAATGAATTCTTTGCCTGATGGACATTGACAATATAAGAATACTCCAAACATGCCTCTTCATAGGCGGCGTACACATTATATTCAGTAATTTCGATATCAAGAACATCACCACCCAGCTTTTTATACACGTATCCAACTTGATCGGAGGCCCCCGAGATAAAGCTAGTATTACCAGCCAAACTCATATAAATTCCCACCGGAAGAGGATTGGTTGTCGAATTAACATTTGATGTAGTTCCAGTAATGGGCAATATAGATTTATTACTTGTGCTAGCTGGTGTTAAAGTTGGAAGAGCCATATACTTATCTCCTAATCACTATAAATAGTTATATAATGAAAGAACCCCCTTGCCATTTTAGCAAAGAGGTTCTATAGGTATCTTTTTATTTATTTACTTTTTTGTTTTTGGCTTGTGAGAGGGCGCCCTTGCATAAGATTTTGCTTTAGGCGCAGCTTTAGGCGCAGCTTTCGGTGCTGCTTTCGGTGCTGCTTTCGGTGCTGCTTTAAGCACCGGAGTTTCTTTAGGTGTGGCCTTTGATTCCGAAGCCTTTGGCGCCGCGGCGGCCTTCTTCTTAGCCGCCAACCACATTTTCTTCTTTTTCTTACCCATAATAAGTCTCCCCTTTAATATAAATAGTTCTCCATAAAAGAAAACCCCCGCTCCGAAGAGCGGGGGCCGGAATATAATTCCTAGATGATTAGATCACCTGACTTAGCCGCCAGACTCACCATTCAGTCCGCGCACGACAACAACGCCGTACATATCAGGACGGACCATCTTCTTGGCGTAACGAGTCAGCACACCCTTGCGAGGCGTGAAGTCTTCGACACCGAAGATGGTGGGCGTGACCTGCAGCGGAACATAAGGAGCGTACACATAGCCACTTTCAAGGAAGCTATTGCCCTTACGGCCACACAGGACCAAGTTTCTCGGGAAGTAGGGGTCAATATAGACATCCCACTTCTTCGAAATGTTACCCACTTTGACAGCACCAGCCATGCCATTATCATCAACCGAGACCTGAGCACGGAACCCAGCGGTGAATTCCAGAATGCTAGCAACCTCGGGTGAAGTCACGATAAAGTTGGCGCCGCCGCGAAGCGTCTTACGGTGAATGCGGGCCGACACGTCATTGATCGTCTCAATGAGAGTCTCGTACCATTCACTAACCGTTCCGGTGAAGTCCGGAGCAAGGGCCGAAGCACCAATTTCCGCACCAGTTTCACGATTAACGAACAGACCCGGCGATCGGGACCAGTAAAGAACACCACCAGTAGCACCCTTGACCAGATCGTTAACGATTTCACGATCGATCTCAAGTGCAACCTGCTCAGACAGAATGCCCGTCAACTCAACTTCAGCGTCGAGATTGTGGTAAGCATTCAAGTCCTGACCAAGCTCTGGCGACCACTTAGCCTTAAGCTTCTTGGTCGTTGCGGTAACAGCCACGGAATCAACTTTGATGTCGATCTCGGGAATGTCATTACGCTGATCGGCCCACGCTGGCGTTGCAGCCAACGTACCTTCCAATAAGAACTGCGAGCCGACGACCGCGCCCGGAACACCGGTAACGGTGCCATAGGAATCATCAGTGGCAAAGACAAAGTTGTCGTTCCACGTTCCAGTCACGGAAGTTGCAAGTGCTTGGATCACATTGGCACGCGACCAAGAACCATCGGTCATCGAGGCCGTTGATTGGTACACGAGCATGATTGTCTCACGATCACTTTCTGCACCAGTAAGATCCGATAAGCGCCTAGTTAAACGACGAACCTGCGTTCCGCAGATACCGTTTTCACTAGATGACACCTTAGCCAAGGTGCCGGCTGCAACTTCGGAGCCAATACCAGAAGCCGCACCGGAAAGCGTAATCGAGATAAAGTTATCTTCATCAAGATTGCTAAAGGTGGACATCGGTGTGGTAACACACATCAAAGCCGACCCAGAAACATCCGGGTCATATTGAAGCAACTGCTGCCATCGAGTCTGGCTGGCCGAATCAGCAGGACTGTTCGTTGTAACCATCTCATCACTTGTACCCGAAGCCCAAAGGGTGAGGGTAGCATCTTCTGCTTTCTGCTGAGTAGACGAATAACCTTGATTTAAGCTGTAAAAAGAAAGCTCGTCAAAATCGACGGCGTCTTGAACAGTAAGGCTAACACCACCCGTAATCTGCGAGCCGACCGCATCGCCGCCATACAGCGAACTATCCTTGGGGTAGCCACCAGCACTATCAGCAGTGCCGAAGGTGAAGTCCAAGAAGAAGATGAGGCCCGAGGGCAAGCTCATCGGCTGGACGCTAACAAGATCATTAGCGATCAGGCCACCGAAAACACGACGCACGATCGGGAATGCAACTGCTGCAAAACCCTGAACGTCGCCAGCGGCCATCGTTGAAGCTTCACGAAGAAGCTCTTTGGCTTGGTTCTCTAAAAGAACGGCCATGTTGTTTTTATGACGATCATCTCCCAGTCCTTCTAAAAGGCCAGTGGACTCCCACTTATTAAGTAGGGCCGCACCTTCCTTCTGGAGATCACGAGAAACAATGTTTTCTGTCAATCTTTCAATAATTGTAGACATAATTGTTTTTCCTCCATGTTAAAATAATGTCAATCATTATCTTTTGTTATCCCTGCCAGTACTTGCCATCGAGTAGACGCGGGCTTTGTAGCCTTTGCCTCTTTGGGCTTTTGGGCATGAATAAGTAAAGATGAAGAGGTTCGTTTTCCTACTGCTTCACTCAGTGATTCTGGCTTCGCCTTAGACGATGGGCCCACTGCGCCTTGAAGAGTTTCATAAACTATCTCCGCTTGCTCAGATGACTGAGCTTTGTTGATGGACTCGACAACTGTTTGTTTTTGTCGCTCATTCAGGGAGTCGTCCACAAGTACTTTGTTAGTATAAAGCAGTTTTGCGTTATACAACTCGACTTCTTTAAATTTTTCTGCAATCTTTCTTAAGTTAGAATTTAACTTTTTGTTTTCTTCTAAAAGCTTCGCATTTGTTTTACTAAACTTTTTATGTTCTTTCTTAAGGTTTTCGTTCTCTGCTTCAAGCTCTCCATTGTATTCTTCAATTTGTTTTAACACATCTAGTACAATAGACTCTTGCTTCTTTTGAGCAATTGTGGCCCCGTAAGCCCGAGTGCCGCCAACAGGGACGCCTTCATAATCCATTCGGAGAGTTTCCATAAGCTCATCGGCTTCTTCATCTGTAATTTCTACTTCTTCGTCTTCCTCAACGATCATAGAATCATCATCTCCAGCGTCCTCTTCGCCGGCCTCTTCCAGAGCCTCTACTTCGGCGGCCTCGGCCAACAAGTCTTCAATATTAATATCTACTTCCTCGCCCTCTTCCAATTCACTTAATTCAGTTCCTTCAAGAAAAGCATAGGCATCACCCTTTTCATCAGCCTCGGCCAACTGCTCATCAACCGCGCTCTTGACATCAACATCTTCTGGCGCATCTTGGCCAAAAGATGTTGCGGTAGCTCCCTGATCTTGTTCATTAAGCGAATCTAAATCCTCTTCCAAAAGCTGATCTACCGCGTCTTTAATATGTGAAGAATATTTTTGTATAACCGCCTGCTCTGCACTCTTAACTGCGGCTTCCCGCAAAGAGGTGGCATCTACGATTGCTTGTTCTAACATTGTTGACATTAAGGACTCTCCTTATTATTACTCTTAATAAATAGTAATTAAAATTTTAAAATGACTTAGGCGAACACAATGACTCTTTTAAGCGACATACATCTCGGTAATACCACTATTAACCATTAAAGCCTTGCCTAGGCGAAATGCCTCGCCCGATTCGAGAAATCTATTTATAATTAAAAATTCACGGATATCGCCAGCGAGAGGCAAATCGGCTCCGTTATTTCGGGCGCCCAGATTAGCGCCTGTGTTCCACAAGAAATCATTAGTGTTGTTTGCGGTCGTTTCCGACTCGACGGAGGCTGGCTCCGAATTTATGTATGGAACAATTGCATCAGGGTTTTCTCCCCTGTCAAAACAAGAAATAAAAATATTATCTTTTACGGTGGCGGCTGTCACAGTACCCTCCGCGCCGCCCGGGCCTTCCGCAGACACTGCGTCTTCAGTAGTGTTATAAAATTGCGCTGCATACTGGCCTGCCCAATAAGCGGCCCCAACTTCAAAGATTACAGAGTTTTTGCCAGTTTGTGACGTATTGCCAACAGAGGCAATTGTACACACTTCTGTAGACGATCCATTAATCTGGTTAGCTGTCCAAGCCAAACAATCATGGACGGCATTGCTGGCGCTAGCAAACAATACCGATGGGCGATTATTAAAACCAGCAGCTTTAAAGGCCGGCTTCTTAGCTGCAGTTGATTGTGCTGGGGCGGTACCAAGTTTGGCACTCCACGATGCCAATGCATCGCCGTCAGACGCTGCTATATCATCAGCATCAAGCCAGACCGCTGTATCAGCGCCTGCTATTGATCGAATAACGCTATCTGCACCTTTGCCACGATCTGCAACGTTTTGCCTTCCAGCAGCTGTAGAACTGAGTGATTTCGCTGTTCTTGCACCAAAGCCACCACGCTGAATCGGCATTAACCTACTCCGGAAGAGCCTGACCAGTTGCCTGACAAGTGGCTCGGATTAATTCCAGTGAGGCCGGCGATGATAGAGCCAGTACATCCAGCGGTGTTGGCGCCACCAGCCGCGTCGCCGGAGGCAATCATAAAAACGCTTGTGACGCGCCACTCCCCAGTAAACGACTCCCCATTATTAAGAACAAAGTAGTTAGAATCGACATCCGCGTTGGGGCCTATGGTGCCACTAAGGCTGAACCCTACCCGCATAGGAGAGTTGCTCCCAGTGTGAGTATTGGCCACGGTAAGCCATCTCGTAACGGCGGGAAATGTCACTTCAACGTGGGCATCTTGCGCGGTGGCGACTGGAATGTCAATGTCCGACCGCAAAAACGGAACGCCGCTCATTTGGTATTGGCCAACTTTACCCAAGCCGGCGCTGGGGTATAAATATCTATTGTTAGCGAATCTCTGGTTGGCTGTTACGGCATTGCCGGGTGCTTCGCTTGGTGGTGGGTGGCTCATTTCTTACTCCTTTTAGGCTCTAATTTTAATTTTTCCAATGCTCTTTTGCGGGCCGCGGCCTTTCTTCTTTTAACAACAGATGGCTTTTCGTAATACATTCTTTTTTTGTATTCCTCTAATATTCCTGCGTTTTTAACTTTTCGTGAAAAGCGTTTTATTAATTGCTCCGTACTTTCGTTTCTTCTAAGATAAACAGTACTCATAACTACTATAATTAGTCTTAAATTAATTTAGACCAATTTTTCCCCCCTAAGTCTACAATCCCGGAAATATCTACGCCGGGGTCTTTTGGAGCAACCCCAGCTAAAGAACTCTGAGGCTTTGAAGGGTCCGTACTTGATACGGGCGTAGTTCCTTCAAAAACATTTATTCCATTATAGGCGTCTTTATTAACTGCGTCTAAAAGCATTTTGCGTGTCTCGTTAAGTTTTTCTCTAGCGGCTTTTTCAGCCTTATTGTTATCAACCCTGCGTGTTTTTGTCTTTTGAACTGGTTGTTTTTGCTCAATAATCGGGGTGTTGTGAGAAAGGCCTTTGGACACTTCCATAATTATATTCGACAACAACCCCTCGGTCAAAAGAACCTCATGCAAACACTCTTTGATAAGTGGCTTTAAAATTTTTTTTAAATCAGACTTCTTCATGGCTTTCCAATATTGAATTCATCAATCTATTAACACGATCGTTTTTATTAAAAACCGGCGTTGTTTCCTTGTGTTCTCTCAACTGGCTCATAAACGCACCCTTCGTAGATGGGTCTGCAACAACATCAAAACATATCAATTGAAAATCTTCTTGTACGACGATGTCGCCGCCCTGAGTCTCGTTAACTGACCCTAGGCCGCGGGAAGATATGCCGCACTGTACTCCACTCTCTACTAGAGATTTAAGAATGTTGCCCATGGGAGTGGGGAGCACTTTAATAACTCCTTTAACCACGTTACCCTCCGTCCAATAGCGAGTTACCATGTGTGAAACATTTTTTAATTCGACAACAGAACTGTCCGGGTGGTCCATCTCGCCGAGGGCGCGCTTTTCATCAATTAACTTTTGATAATTTTTCATTTCACGCAATAAAACGTTGGGGGGATATACGCGGCCGTTGCCGTTCTTCTCGCCGCCGTGTTGAAGAATGCCAGTTAAAAAAAGGCTTTTATTTTCCGCAACCTCTTTCTTTTCCCCTTCAGTAAGAAGATCTTCACAATAGCCATTTTCACACAAGGCATAATATTCTCTTAAAAGATATTTCTTTTCCATTTTATTATTCAACGCCTCCAGCCTCAACGTCAGTGTCCAACGCCTTGTTTCCTGTTTCTTTTGCCTGATTGATCATTTTTTGAAATTGATCGCTCAGCGTGGTTAACATTGTAGTTGCGTCTTCTTCAGAGGCGCCGGCATATACAAGGGCCCTGCTCATCGAGGTTAAAGCTTGCCCAACGAGGGCCTGTGACGCGTTTGTTCTAGCGGCTGCAGCCTGTTTAATCTCATCTTGTGCAGCATCAATGGCTACTTGCGGGTCGGGGAGGTCGGCATCTTGTCCCGCAGTTGGAGCATAATTCTGAGTGCCCCCGGCGCCAAGCTGCTCATCCAATATGCACTCAAGAACAAGTTGCTTAAGTTGTTTTAATGTCACTTTCATAAGATATGTACCCCGTCACTTACCCTTACAACAATTTGTTGGTGGGCGTAACATCCAATGATTGTCAGTATAAATATTAATTCCGTTTGACATTGATTCCTTCATCTCCGAATATCATACTCAGGGCATAAGAAGTCCCCGAGCTAAGCCCACCCAACAAAATAGGATTTGCCCAATTTAACTCAAAAGTAAATAGTTCTGTATAGAAAGAAATTCCATAGAGCAAAACGCCGACCCAAAAGCCGAGACACATGGGGCAATGAAACAACTCTCCGAGAAATCCTTTAGCTGGTCTTATTTTTTCTAAAATCGACCCATAAACCAAAATCTGTGTCAAACCATATGACACTAAAATAAAATATATTAATTCCACTTTATATCCTGTATAACAAGCCGTAATATTGTGTGTAGAAGGGATCTAAAGTTCCCTTTTGTGCCTTTTGAGGAACTTCGCCGTACTCTGTGCTATCTTCGGCCGAAGGGTCGGTGTAGTCTGCAGTAACTTCATGCTCGTAATCAAGAACCCTCATGGCCTTTGGCACCTCCTCTTTCAGCCACATATAGATGGTGAGCAGCAGGGCCTGTATTGAATCAACTTTATCATTAATGGGATAAACAGCTTCCAAGCTTCCCAGTAAATTTCCTGCCTGAATTGTATCGGACAAAATAACTCCCTTGGTCTGTAAAAAGTTGAAAAAATGATCTTGATACGGATAAGGATCTATTTTAGCATTTTTCTTAGAAAAAGTAACAATCTTATTTTTCTTTGGCATTAAAACTATATCAAACAAAGGGTGATCATAGATCATATAATCATCGTTTAAAGTTCGGCGTATATCAAGGCGTATCTCCTCCGATGGCCTCTCCTCCACCCTCACTATTACCTGCTCTGGCGCTGGTTCTGCAATTTTAATTTTTAATTCGTCTATCTTACGCATCAGATTTAGTCTCATATACCAATTCTTGTATTTTTAATATTTGTGTTAACATTTCTTCATTAATAAGTTGGCCACTAAAAGAATTCACGACTTCCAAAATCTTTTGAGACTTGTTCACCAAATCTTCATCCGAACTTAAACTGTCGTTTCTTTCTATTAAGGTAATCTCTTTCTTTAGACGCCCTATTTCTTCGTTTAAATAAGCTTTTAGTTCTAGCCCGTTATCTTGAAAAGAGGAGATATATTTGCTTAAAAGTTCACGCTGTTCTTCTTTAAGAGACCCATATGTTTTATTAAATTTTTCTGTAAAAACTTTTAAAGTGGCACTAGAAACTTTTAAATCCTTTGGGCGCCGGTCTGGGGCAGCGGTCATATATTTTACAACCTTGCGTTCTAAAAGTACCTTGTCCTTCAATTTTGTCTCAGTTGAAAATATCTGTGATAATGTCGCCAAGTGTCGATAATTTGGGACGAAATTAGAAAAAACTTGGGGGGACACATGTTTGTTTATCACTTGAATCAACTGTGATTGAAGGCCGTAGGCCTTTTTGTGGTTTATTTTCTCGTAACGCAGTTTAACAGCCTCTAAAAGGCGGTGCGCCTCACTCTCTTTCAGTTCCCTAATGTTGAGAACCTCACTATAAAGATCCAACTCCTGTCTAAGAGTTGTGCCCTTTCCAAAAAATTCCTTTAAGGCCTTCAAAATTAAAGACTTCTTATAAGATTCATTATGTACTGTGGCCCTTGTCAACTCTTTTATAAGAGCCTCGTATAGAAAAGCCGTATTGCGTCGTTTATTGTGCCTCATGTTTTTCTTCCCTTTTTTCCAAACCATTTATCAAATTTTTAATTTCATGATTCAAGCTTAATAGATTCTTCTCCATCTCTTCACTATAATTAGATTTGTTTTCATTAACAATGCCATTATATAAACTAGAACCAAATTTTGCGCGTTTGCCACCTTGAGGCAAATCTTTAAAATGTTTCTTTCGTGGGGCGCTGGTCGTGCGTTTATCCACCTTCACAGGCTCATACCACTTGCCTTTAGATTTTGGAGTAGAGGTTTTTTCCTTCCCTGTTAAAATATTTTGTTTAACCCACTTTAACTCATCAATTTCTCCGTCTATATCGCGCTTTCCAACGGGACCTTCCGGAGTGGCCAGAAGAATGTCTTCGGGAGCCTCTTCTGCTGGCGCGTCGGGCGGCGCAACTTCAATCTCGGGAGCGGCCTCGGCAGCGGCTTCTTCGCCTTCGTCACCCCCAAGAGCACCTTCAAGACCACCCTCAAGGCCTGTCATTGCTGCAGCACCAGCTTCGGCGCCGGCTACCTCTGCAATCGCAGCCATCGATGCATCCACTTTCTTATCATAAAAGCGCTCTCGTTGATTTCTCACAAATTCGTCTTGAGAAATATCCAACACGTTTTGAGAAATCCACCTCTTACTATACCAATTTGCCATAGCCTTGTCTGCGATATCCAACTTGCTATTGAGCGTTTCTATCTCTTGCATCGTTGCAATTCTTGACGGATTGTGCAATTTTATTGAAAAGCCCAACAGGTCGCTGCCCCTATACCCTATTGTATATAGATGAACAATTGCCACCTTCTCAAGCTCTGAAATAACCGATCTCTGTATTCTTTGAATAGTTCTGGCAAAACGAATATCTTTTTGAGAGAGGGCGGTGTCGGCCTCTCCAGTCCCTTCGGCCCGGGACAAATAGGCAGCAGGAATCTTAATAGCGGCGAACATCTTATCCCTTAAATATTTAACATCATCGATATCGTTTTTCCAAGAATTTCCGGGTAAATTAACTATTTCTGTAGCCGCAGTACCATTTCTCACGGGAATAAAGAAGTCCTCTTCAATAGACATGGGATTATAGCGCAAATCAGCTTGGCCGCTTGTAGAGTCAACCACCTGATGACGCTTCATCTGAGTCATGATTTTTTGCATATACTGCTCTACATCTTCAGGGGGAATTCCACCAACATCAATTTTAAACACTCTTCTGTCTGGGGCCCTTACAATTCTATAAGCAATCATCGCATCTTCTAAAAGTATTAACTGACGCCAGACGCGGCGGGCTGGGTCTAAGATGCTTGTGCCATATGGGGCATATTTATCATTGCCCAAAATGCGGAAGTGGGCCACTTGCCAATTCTCAAAAGTGAGGCCTCCCGTATTCCACTGATATTGCACATAACTGGGGTTGGAAGGGTCTTGACCCTCCATCCTCTCTATTTCAATACTTGGCAGCCCGATTAAGGATTGAACCCCCAAAGTATCATCAATATCCATGTAGGCAAAAAGATCACCGTATTTCACCATTGAGCGAACCCACCCAAAAAGGTTAAAATTAACGTTTAAGACCTTATAAAAAAGCGTCTCAAGAATGCCACGAATTTCTTCATTCGGGCATTCAATAATCACAGAGTCCTTAAAATGACTATTGGCGGTAATCTCGTCTGCATAAATATCCAATGCTGAAGCCAACTCTGGCATAAACTCCATTTGATCAAAGTCAGAATATCGCGTTGACCTATCAAGGTTGTTCATCATCGCCGTGGAAATAGTTTCGTAGGGGTTATATGATTTCCTCTTAAACTGCTGCCCTGAAACGGATTTAAATTTAGGGGCATAAATATCAGCGCGGAATTTACGATTATTCCTCGTTTGTTGAGCTTGATAATTTACAATTGGGCCCGAAAAGAGCTTTGTAAGCCTCTGAAAAAGCGGACTTTGTGGATTTCTTGGATTATTTCTTTTTTTATTTGCCATGTTTTTACCTTAAGAAGAATGGTAAGTCAGTAATTTTTACCACGCTACGATTCTTGTCTCTATAAATATGTCTATTTCCTCTATTCACACCTTGCTGGCCGACAATTCTAGTGTCTAACGACTTGTTGCTCGTCATTATGGAATTCAGCATAACTTTCTTATATGCTGCATCCTGCTCATTAACCACAAGTGCTGTCTCTCTTACCCAGCACCCAATGGCCGCGGCCAACACCAAATCATCGTTATAGCTCCTCATTGCCTCTGCTTTTCCATTGTTCCAAATAAAGGTCTTTAACTCATTGAAAAGCCTTTTGGATCTAATTTTAATAGCTTTGTTGCGGATCATCTCCTCTAATTTTGCGATAATAAGAGGGCGCGTCTTTACTGTGGTGGAAAAACCAGCAGTAATTGCAGTTGATTGTTCTGCTAAGTGTTGATCAACATACTGGTGTGTAGATTTTTTAGAATGATAGATGTTGCGATGACCCATTTCTTTTAATTTGTTTAAAACGGCTATTCCTATGGAGTTGTTCTCCACCACCGTCAAACACCCCCCATATTGGCTGGAAGTGTCATAGATCATTTGTGCAAACATATCAAGGGGCAACTTCCCTTGGTACTCCACACAAATTCTCATATCAACGGAATCAAAAACATACATAGTCGAGCGGTCGCGACCGTCGCCCCTAGCAACGTCAGCGGACAAGAAATATTTCTTTCCATCTTCATACTGGTCCCAAATCCATAAATTTCGATCAAAGCCCGTTTTATATTTTGGCTCTTCTAGTTCTTTCTCACGAATTCTAGTTAAGTCATCGCCATGAATTAAAGTGTCGCCCGACATATTAAAATTGCACTCCAATTCCTGTGCGATTTCTCTTCGGGACATGTTTTTTGTCTCTTTTTCAAACCACTCTTGATCTCGATCGGGATGAAGTTGCCATGGAAGTTTCACTGCGTTGAAATCATTTAACCCTTGTTCTGCCTCAGAGTATAGCTTATGGAAGAGATTTCCTACGCCCTTCGGAGTTGAAACAATAATACAATTACCGCCAGTTGATAAGGTGGGGTACAAGCCGGCCCACAACTCATCCATCCCCTCGATAATGGCCGCCTCATCAATTACCAACAAGGATAGTGCTTCAGAGCGGCCGGCGTCGCCAGATGTAGAGATTGCTTTTACCTGAGAACCATTGTCCAACTCAAAAGAATTTTTATTGTCCACTGTAATCTGAGATATCATCATCCATTCAGGGGCATGTTTTAACGCAAATTTAACCTTCTTTACTAAATTGGCCGCAGTGCTCAGTTTTGTTGCCATCACAACAACATTCTTATTTCGATGAAATAAAATAAGCCAAGCCACATAAGCAGCACTAGTAGTGGAAATACCCAATTGGCGTGCCTTTAAAACAATATTAAAACGATAATTCTGAAAATCATCTACTAATGTTTCTTGAAAATCATATAAATTAAAAGGTAGCACATCCTTCATTGGATGGGATACTTTAACATAGTTATTAATAAAATACGCAGGATTTCGGCCGCATTGAAGGATCTCTTTCTTTATCTGGCTTTTGGTTAAGCGATAACTCATTCCTCTCTTTACTCATAATTCCTAGTCGCCTTCATAAAATCAACAATTTTATCAAAAGGTTCCTTCTCTGGCTCAGAAACATCTTTCGAAATATTTTGAATAGTGTAGACCTTTGTTGCTTGAATCCAACTTCGTTTTCTATTCATATATTGAAGCAGAATGTCTGCCTCTCCCTCATCCTTAAGCTTTAAAGTTTTCCCTGTTATCTTCTTAAACTTCTTTTTAAGGTGTTTCTGGATATTGTCGATCGTCTCCTCGACCTCTCCCTCATATTTTGCTGGGCCTTTTCGATGAACGTGGTGCATAGGAGCTTCGGCCTGATAGTTAATATAGAGTTTATCGCCATTAATCTTTACTTTAAACCCGTCCATCTGGTTTTCTCTGGAAACGTAGACAGAATTATCCACCTCTCGCTTTAGGCCAATCGTAATCGGCTCGCCCTTTTCATCGTAAGCACCATCGTATGAATCCGCTGCGGCTTGGGAAATCCCCCTCACAACTTCTAAAACATCATTTGCCATCTATACTTGGCCTCCATCCACTTTTCCATCGTTCTTCTCGGCCGTCTACATGTGTAATGTAGCACCTAAAACAACAACCGTATTTTGTCATATACAACTGGTCCTTCAACCTTGTATATATTTGACACACACAACATGTCCGTTCCATGCTCTTCATAAATAGTTTTTTATTAATTAAAAGACCATTTGATTCTTCGGGCGTCTCGTGTCGCGTCTTTTTTAGTTCACTCTCTCGTAACTCAGCTAGCTGCTCTAAATATTCCTTTTCCTTTTCGGGCGACCAAAACTCAGCAGGGTTTTTGATTGCCAATTCCCCATATCGTTCTTTTATCGCCTTTTCTAATTTTACCGCATATTGTGGATCTTTTTCAGGTTTCATTTTTGTACTTTTACCGCTGCATAAAAAATACCCAACGATAAGGCAACACCACTTATAAGGCCGCCGGCAAACCACCAATGACTGTAAGCGTTGGGTTGATCGAGTGTTATTTTTTCAAGATGATTGATTTGATTATTTTTGATTTTTAAAATTGCACCATACTTTTTTTCAGTGGCCTCCAGTGAAGCCTTGACAGTGGACGTTAGCATATCACATTTTGCCTTTTCCTTAGCTGCGCTGTGTTTAAGTTGCAACGAACACTCTAGCTGGCCTTTTTCTTTGGACGCCAAAAGGACCGCGTTAGCTTCATAGTTGTAAAGAATGCCGTTATAGGGGGCCTTTTGTCCCTGTTTGATCTCTGCTACTTTCGGGTTAGAATAAGAATTAACAGGAATAAGAATAATCAAAAATGCTAATAATGTACTAACCAGTCGCATCATCATGTATGTGTACCAATTCAAAACCGAACTCACTAGCAATTTGTGCGGTTCTGCCCTCTGGATCATTATGCGTCTCTTTAACAATTTTTTTAACCTTTTTCTTTTCCCACTCTTTTAAATCTAGTT
>CEUS01000033.1_pt1 | contig 20236 bp, 31 predicted proteins | sample 427031 | NCBI WGS metagenome assembly CEUS01 (sample SAMEA2622837, study PRJEB7988) | marine metagenome | biome: marine biome (ENVO:00000447); feature: marine epipelagic mixed layer (ENVO:xxxxxxxxx); material: "saline water (ENVO:00002010), including plankton (ENVO:xxxxxxxx)" | depth 140 m | reverse complement strand
TACTCATTGGGAATTTGATGATGAATTAGTCAAAGAAATGGTATCAGCGTTAGATAAATCTGAAGTTGATTATATTGAATTGGGTTATAAGTCGCCTATACCTGGTGGTAGATTTAGAAAGTGCAATGATAAATTTATTTCACAATTACTGAAAGATGTAAGTTATGATTCTCATTTAGCATTTATGATTGACGCTAAAGATTTTATAGAAGACAACAAAGTAAATAAAAGATTACTTCTTGATGTCATTAAACCAAAAAAGAAATCACCATTTTCACTTTGTAGAATAGCAACAAACTACGATTCATTAGATTTAGCATTAGAAATATTAGAACTAATTTCAGAAATGGGATATCAGACAGCATTAAATTTAATGAAAGTAGCAACATTATCTAATCTTGAAGTAGGATTAGCTCTTGAAAAGATTGGTAAGTCTGATGTTAGTATGATTTATGTAGCAGATTCATTAGGTTCATTACAAGGAGAAAAACTTACAAAGTTATTTAAAAAATTTAGAGCGGTTTGTGATGATTGGGATAAATGGTTAGGTTTTCATCCACATAATAATTTAGGTTTAGCATTCTCTAATTCATATCAAGCAGAAAAATTTGGGGTGGACATTGTTGACGGAACAATTACCGGTATGGGTAGAGGAGCCGGTAATTTAAGAATAGAACAATACCTAATGTGGAAAGAAAAACCTACAAAAGATTTATTAGATTTAGTTCAAAGAAAATTTGAACCACTAAAACAAAAATCAAAATGGGGTTGGAGTCCAAGTTATATGTTTTCTGGTATTCACGAAATACACCCGACTTATCCACAAGAATTACAAACCTACCACATTTCAGATTCTAAAATACAAAACAAATTAGAAGAATTATCTTTTAGTGGTGGTAAAGAATTTTATAATCAAGACGAGATAAAACCATTATCAGAAAAGTCAGTAAGTATTGTGATACCAGCAAGATATAAGTCAAGTAGATTTCCTGGTAAACCAATTGTAGATATTGACGGAACACCAATGATTATTAGAGTTGCTGATATAGCATCAAAGGTAGTTCCAAAAGAAAATATTTATATTGCAACAGAAGACGAAAGAATAGCAAAAGTAGTTGATGATTATGATTACAAAGTTATTTTAACTTCTGATAATTGTTTAACAGGAACAGATAGAGTTTGTGAAGCCGCTCAAGAAATTGATAGTGATATTATTGTAAATATTCAAGGTGATGAACCATTGTTAGACCCAGACGATATACAAAAAGTTATTGACGAAAAACTAAAATATCCTGATAGTGTGATTAATTGTATGAGTAGATTCGACTCAACAGAAGCACCAAACAGAAATATTCCAAAGGTAGTAGCTAACTTCAACAATGATTTAGTTTATATGTCCAGAAGTGCAATACCAGGAACAAAAGAAGGACACTCAAAATTAGTTCACAAACAAGTTTGTATTTATGCATTTACGAAAGACGAGTTAGATAAATTTTATCAGTATGGATTAAAGAACGGAAAAACCCCGTTAGAATGGTCAGAGGATATTGAAATATTAAGATTTGTAGAATTAGGAGTAAATGTAAAAATGGTAGAAACATTTGGAACAACTCAAGCTGTTGATATTAAAGAAGATGTAGATAAAGTATTGGAGATACTAAATGAACGAAAGTGAAAGATATAAATTAATTTTTTTCCACATACCAAAATGTGCTGGTGTTAGTGTTAGGAGAGCGATTGGAATTGATAAATCTAAAAATTTATTTCCACACAAAAATGTTTCTACTGCATTAGCAATAGATGTTAGGTATTCAACTGATGATGAGATTTATAATTCTTACCACAAGTTTTCTATTGTAAGAAATCCTTTTGAAAGAATGTTATCACTATATTCATTTAGAAAAAAACAAGGAGATTTGTATATTCACGCAAATTTAAATGATAGTGATGTGGGTCCAGACGGAAAGGTTTGGGATTTTAATCGTTGGATACAAAGTCCAGAAATGAAAGGAACATCAAACGAGGGAATAGCGAGAATGTGTAGTGATACTTATTTTCAATCTTATTGGCATTGGAAACCAAAAAATAATGAATCATATAACAGAGGATATTTGGGTAGAAATTATTTAAGAAGTCATTTAGAATATATCAATCAAGTAGATTATTTATCTAATCCAATAACGGGTGGTAGAATGATGACAGATACAATAATTCGTCAAGAAAATTTAAAAGAAGAGTGGGATGCAATGTTTAAAAAGTTAGGACATACACCACCTATATTACCACAAAGAAATAAATCAGAACACAAACACTATTCACATTACTATGATGATGATTCAGTTTGGTTAGTTGAACAAATGTTTAATAAAGATTTACAATATTTTGGATACGAATTTGAGGACAGAAGATGATAGAAAATATTACAAGAAGTTTAAAACAAGATTTACAGAAATATGATACGGTTCCAGAAAGAATTGAATGTTTGAAAGATAGATATTATGGGGAAACTTGTTATATTGTATCAGCAGGGCCATCTTTAAAGAATTATGAACCAGAATTTTTAAAGGAACGCCTAAAAAATAATTTGGTATTTACGATTAAACAATCATATTTATTATTAAAGGAAATTTGTGATTTTCATATTTTAAATTTCACAAATTTTGAACCATACCAATGGTTAAATGAAACAATAGTAGCGTGGGAAGTGTTTGAAAAATATCATCCACAGATGATTTTAGAAAACAATTTCAATGTAGATGTTATGTTTCCAGTTGTAAGAAATCACGGAACAATGGATAATACACAAGCCGCATTATTAGACTTTGATAATTTTACAATTGACAAAACTTATGATAGAGCTTGGGGGCCTGGTTTAATGTATGAAATGGCAATTCCAATGGCAATGTTTTTAGGTTGTAAAGAAATTGTTACGGTGGGTTGGGATATCGGAGATATTTCAAAATTTAGTGGTGATAATGAAAATGAAGAACAATGGCAAGACCATTTTTATGAAGGAAATGATAATATTAAATATGCACCAACACCTATGACAAAAAGAGAAATAGAATTAGTAACTAATAGTGTTCCATTTGTTCACAATTGGTTAAAAGAAAAAGGGATTGACTTCAAGATTTGTTCTGATAGAAATCCAGCAGACAAATCAATACCGAGAGTAGAGTTATGAGAGAACAAACCGTATGTATATCAGTTCATAATGGAATAAATTATCTTCCATTAGCAGTAAAGTCAGTAAGAGAAAATTCTTATCACAAAGATTGTCCATTTATTATCTATTCAGAAAATTCTGATGACGGAACAAACGAATGGTTAGAAGATAATAAAGAAAAATATAATTTAGATGTTTATGTGGAAACAGGAAACAAAGTCAGACGAGGTATTGGTGGTGGAATGAACTATTGTGCTGATAGAGTTGAAACAGAATTTATAAACTTTCTACAAGCCGACATTTATGTTTCAAGAAATTGGGATGAACATTTGTTTGAGTGTTATTATGATAATGTTGGTAATGATAGAGGAATAGTTTTTAGTAATAGAATACAACCAGATATTTTTAACGACAACGAAAGACCAGGTACGGTTTTTGTCCCATTAGATTTATTTGGAGCTTATCACCACGACTTCAATGAAGAATATTTTTTAGATTGGTGTGATGAGTTTTCAAAATTAAATGGTAGTAAAGTCATTAGAAAAGCCGAAGGTGTAAGTGGTTTAATTAAAAAAGAAGACTGGGATTATATTGGTGGTAATGATGATAGATTTGCTCCAATGTATTGGGAAGATGCAGATTTATTTATTAGAATGCAAAACGAGGGTTTTAAGATAGCATTAACTTATAAGTCAAACATTTATCATTTTGCATCAAGAACAAGTCGTTTCCCAGATGATAATTTTTCAAAACGACCAAAACATTTAGAAGAATTTGAAGTCAATAGTATGACAGAATTTCAATTAAAATATGGTAGATTACCAGATATAGACGAGTATCAGTTTGTTAGACCGATGCCAATTGTAGATGGTTCAACAAATAGGATAGATAGGAGTAAAGAATGAAAAGAGCGTTAATAACAGGAATAAATGGTATGGATGGAAGCCATTTAGCCGATTTCTTATTAGAAAAAGGTTATAAAGTTTATGGTATGGAAAGACATTCATCAATAAAGAACAGAACAAATACAAAACATTTAGAAACAAATAAAAACTTTGAGTTTATTACAGGAGATTTAACTGATAGCACTTCATTACTTTCAGTAATATCAACTGCTGACCCAGATGAAATTTACAATTTAGGTTCACAATCATTTGTAGCAGAAAGTTGGAATACACCAGAACAAACTTCTAATGTAACAGGGTTAGGTTCATTAAGAGTATTAGATGCAATAAGAACATTAAATATGGACACAAAGTTTTATCAAGCATCTACATCAGAATTATTTGGTCGTATGGTAGAGAATCCAGCAACAGAGAAGACACCTTTCTATCCAAGAAGTCCTTATGGTGTTTCAAAGTTATACGCTCATTGGATTACAAAAAACTATCGTGAATCTTATGATATGTTTAATACTTGTGGTATTTTATTCAATCACGAATCAGAAAGACGAGGAAAACAATTCGTAACAAGAAAGATTTCTGATGGAGTAGCTCAAATAGTTCACGGATTATCAGACCACATAACATTGGGTAATTTAGACGCAAAAAGAGATTGGGGATATGCACCTGATTATGTTGAGTCAATGTGGTTAATGTTACAACAAGATAAACCAGATGATTATGTAATAGCAACAGGTGAAACACATACCATTAGAGATTTTTTAGATGCAGCTTTTGGTGCAGTTGGTATTTTAGATTGGGAAAAATATGTTAAACAAGACCCGAGATTTATGAGACCTGCTGAAGTTGATGTCTTACGAGGTGATGCTAGTAAAGCCAAATATGATTTGGGTTGGAAACCTAAAACAGAGTTTCAAGATTTAGTTAAAAATATGGTTGAAAGTGATGTAGCACTATTAGACCCGAAAGGTTGGAAACAAATATGAAAATACAATTTATAGTATGTGGTTGGTGGTATGATGAATGGGATGGAAAGAAAAACCAAACAGAGTTCATTGATGCACTATACGAATTAAAAGAAGAAAATGAAAATTTAGATGTGATGTGGACTTGCCATAAAACACCACCAAAAATAATTACAGAAAAGTTTGATTACAAAGAATATGAAAATATTGGTTTGGAGTGGGGAGCATATGATAAAGTTTTGAGAGATATGGAATTAGATGATGATACTTTCTTATTCTTTATTCAAGATGATATGGTTGTTCACGATTGGTCTTTTATTAATGTTTGTGTAGACCATTTTAATAGTAATCCAGAAACAAAAGTAATAGGAAATGGGTGGAACTACCCGTGGGATATTAATCCATTGGAAGAAGCAAGATTATCTTATTGGTTGAAAAACGGGTATACTTGGAGAGATTATGCTAAAGAAGAGAACAAACATTTGTTTGAAGAACCACAACAATGTTGGTCAATGAGAGGTAGTTTTTTCGCTTCTAAAATGGGATACATAAAAGAAGTTGGTGGATTTGATTATGTTAACTTTCCATTAATTGAAATGCCTGATGGTAGTGATAGTAGAGACCCTAACGGAAATACTTCGGAATATCTAAATGGTTATAAATTCACAAAAGTATTTGGAAAACAAGGTATGAAATATTTATCAGACCAATATCGTTTTTCAAAATATATGACTGAATGTGGAGCTGGACAAGTAAGATTAAAATATGAAGAACCACCATTTAGACAATTACCAGATGCGTGTATTGTAGGGGAGAGAATGTAATGAAAGGTGTAATATTAGCAGGTGGACACGGTTCAAGATTGTATCCATTAACAAAAATATTTAACAAATCATTATTACCGGTTTATGATAAACCTATGATTTATTATCCATTACAAACTTTAAAAGAAATTGGTTGTAAAGAAATTTGTATCGTTTCAGGAAAAGAACATTGTGGACAAATAATGAATCAATTAGGAAGTGGTGAAGAATATGGTGTAGATATTACATACAGAGTTCAAGAAAAACCTGGTGGTATCGCACAAGCATTAGGATTGTGTAGAGGATTTGCAGGAACTGAAAATGTTTTTGTTTGTCTTGGTGATAATATTTTTGAAGATAATTTTAGTGATTTAAAACTAAACTATTTTGATAGTTGGTGTCATATTTTCTTAAAAGAAGTCCCAGACCCTGAAAGATTTGGAGTTCCAGTATTCAATCAAGGGCCAAAGAATGAAAGAAAGTTAGTAAGAGTTGATGAAAAACCAGAAAAACCATTATCAAGTTATGCAGTTACTGGACTTTATATGTTCAACCACGAAGTTTGGAGTATTATAGATACACTTAAACCTTCTGAAAGAGGGGAATTAGAAGTTGTTGATTTAATTAATTGGTATATTGATAGAGAAAAAACAACATATACAGAACTTGAAGGATTTTGGTCAGACGCTGGAACACCAGATAGTTTAGTTCAAGCAAATAAATTAGTAAGTAATAGGAGTAAAGATGATTAAACCATTAGGAGATAGAGTTGTTATAGAACCATCTATTCAACAAGAAAAAACAGAGAGTGGAATTATATTACCAGATACAGCTCAAGAAAAACCGCAAGAAGGTAAAGTATTAGCAGTTGGTGATTGTGAAACTATTAAAAAAAATGATTTAGTTTTGTATCCAAAGTTTTCAGGAACAGAAATTAATCACAAAGGAAAAGATGTTTTAATAATATCTGAAAAAGAAGTGTTAGCAGTGGTAGGATAATGGATAAGATACAAGTATTAAAACCAAAATATAGAACAGAGGAAATTCTAAACGAAATAAAAGAGTGTTTAGATATCAGTTGGACTGGTATGGGTGGAAAGTCTATTGACTTTGAAGAGAAGTGGAAAGATTATGCAGACTTTGAAAATGCTCATTTTCTACAATCAGCAACAGCAGGATTACATTTAGCACTAAAAGTGTTTAGAGAAAAGTATGGTTGGGAAGATGGAGATGAAATCATCACAACACCATTAACATTTGTTTCTACTAATCACGCAATTATGTATGAGAATTTAAAACCAGTATTTGCTGATGTTGATGATAGTTTATGTTTAGACCCAGAATCTATTATAAGCAAAATCACAGATAAAACAAGAGCAGTAATGTTTGTTGGTATTGGTGGGAACATTGGACAATACGAAAGAGTTAGAGAGATTTGTAATTTACAAAACATACCATTAATTTTAGACGCGGCTCATTTAGCAGGAACAAAACTTTGGAGAACTTATCCAGAATTTCAAGGTGCGAGTCAATCACAAGTTGGTTGGGATGCTGATGTTTCAGTATTTAGTTTTCAATCAGTAAAGAATTTACCAACAGCAGATAGTGGTATGGTTTGTTTTAAAGACGAAGAAGATGACAAACTCGCAAGACAACTATCTTGGTTGGGTATTGATAAATCTACTTATGACAGATACAATAAAGGAACTTATAATTGGAAGTATGATGTGCCAAATGTTGGGTATAAATATCACGGAAATGCATTAATGGGAGCCATTGGGTTAGTTCAATTAAAATATTTAGATGAAGACAATCAATATAGAAATTTACTTGCTGAAACTTATTCTCACTATTTTAACATATTAAATTTGGATACAATAGAACCAATCAAAGAAACTAAATTAGAAATTCATTCAAGACATTTATATCCAGTCAGAATTAAAAAAGGTTTAAGAGATTTTGTAATAGAAGAGTTATCAGAAAGAGGAATTTATTGTGGTGTTCATTATTTAGACAACACACAATATCCAATGTATAATTACGCACACGGAAGTTGTAAAAACGCTCACAAAATTAGTTCAGAACTAATATCATTACCATTACATTTACATATGTCGCATGATGATATCAAAAGAGTAGTTACTGAAATAGCAGACATATTACCAGAATATGACAAAGATAAATCTATCACAAAAGGTATGTTAGGGAGAGCAGACGATGGCAAGAAGTAAACAACATAAAAGAAAAGTAGAAACGGTTTATACAGGTAAAGTTGGTGCACCACCTTATCCAAAAGAAAAATATGTTTCACGAATGACTTTTTGTATTCCAAGTAAGAATAACTTACGATATGTTAAAGTAGCAATAGAAAGTATTAGAAAGAATGCTATGAGAGATGACCATTATATTCACATTTTAGTTGATAAAAATGATGATAAATGTTATGAATGGTTAATGGAAAATAAAGACGAAAATACTATTGTGAAATTAAATGAAAGAGGGGAATTGTATGGTATAGGTGAAGCATATGATTATCTTGTTTATAATGCTCCAACAGATATAGCAATGGTATTCCACGCAGATATGATGTTAGGTAAAGATGCTGACTATCACGCGTTCAAACATTGGAAAAGAGGAACCGTAGTTTGTTCAACAAGAATTGAACCACCACTGCACCCCGAAGGTCCAGAGAAAATAGTTGAAAACTTTGGTATGTGGCCTGAACAAGATGTTGAAGAAGGTTTTGATGAAAAAGGATTTGATGAATTTGTTGAAAAGTGTAAGAAAGAATATAAAAATAAAACTACAAATGGTTGTTTCGCGCCTTGGTTAATTCACAAAAAAGATTTAGAATTAATTGGTGGACACGATTATAGATTTAAATCAGCAAGAGAAGATTCTGATTTGTTTAATCGTATGGTATTAGCAAATATGGAATTAGTTCAGTCTTGGAATTCATTTGTATATCACTTAACAGCAAGAGGTGGTCAATTTCAACACGGAAAATTAACAAAAGACCATTCACAAAAATCAACAGAGTGGCAGAATTTAATGAATAATTCAACAAGAGAATTTATTAGAAAATGGGGTAGTATAGTTAAACACGATACACTTATGAGACCAATCATACAACCAAAGTATGATGTAGCATTTAAGATAAAGAATTGTGATTTAGCAATGTTATATCAATTAGAGCCTTGGTGTTCAAATATCTATACAGATTGTAATCAAAGAGAATTAGATTTGTATATTCATAGAGAACAAAAGAATACAACAAGGCCATTGAAAGAAAGAATTGGACATTATGATGATGAAATTAATAATGGAGTTGTAATCAGATTTGATGGTTCTGAATTGACAAATGATTTATATAGTTTCCTTATCAGTCTTGGAGATATTTTAAACGATAGTGGAGAGTTGGGTGAAATGACTTACAGAATATTTCATTTAAAGATTACTTCACTACAAAATTTGTATTTTACAAAGAAAAAATTTAATTAGGGGCAATTAAATGATATTTATTACTAAAGGTTATTATGAAGATTCTGATTCTATCAACACAAACTAAACACCACACTTATTTTATAAATAAGATAGCCGAACTACACGACATTTGTGGTATAATCTACGAACGAAAAGTTCTGAAAAAAGATTATCCAACGGGACCATTTTATGACAATCTCGCAGATAAATTTGAAGATAAGTTTTTTGAAAAAGAAGTTCCAAATGATTTATCAGATGATTTGAAAAAGAAAATAGTAGAAGTTCATTCAGTTAACAACAAACATTTACAAAAATATATTAAGTCAATGAGTCCAGATTTAATAATTACTTTTGGAACAGGAATAGTTAAACCTTATATCTTTAATACAGCTAAATGGGGAACTATTAATATTCACAGAGGACAGATTGATAAATATCGTGGATTAGATTCTGATTTATGGGCTATTAAGAACGAAGACTTTGATAACATTGGGGTAGCAATACATTATGTTGATGAGGATTTAGATACTGGTGATGTTCTTTCAAAGGGAAAAGTTTTATTATCAAAGGTTGAAGAAATATATCATTTAAGATATCACACAACAATATTAGCAACAAATATGATGTTAAATGTCTTGGAAAAATTTCAATATGAAAATGGAAAAATTGAAGGGGAAAAACAAACAGAGTTTGGGGAGTATTATACAGCAATGAGTTTAGAAGAAAAACATTTAACAGAGGATATCTTTAACGATTATAAATTATACGACAATGAGTAAAATATTATTATATCACGGAGTAACAGATTGGAAAAAAGAGCCAAGAGACGGAACTTTTTTAAACTATAATGGAAAACACATAGATTTGTTTGAATTTGAAAGACAAATGGAGTGGTTAAGTAGAAATAAAAGAGTAGTTAAATTAACTGATTGGATTCAATACAGACCAAAAGATGATGTAGCAATTACCTTTGATGATTCATATGAAAATCTATATCACAACGCAGTTCCAGTATTAAAGAAATATAATTTACCAGCAACATTTTTTATTTCAACAGGATTTGTTGATGATTTAAAAGGAGTTGGTAGACCATTTCCAACAAATAGATTTTATTGGACTGATTTTATTGACTACTTTGTAAACTATTCTAACGAAGAAAAAGCAAAATTAGATGTGTATGGTAAAGAATATAATTTAAAAAATGATGAAGGTAAAATACATTTTGCAGAAGACACAAAAGAATATTTAAAAAATTGTAGTCCAAAAAAGAGAGATGAATTTTTAAATATGTTTAAGAGAGAATTTGAAGCTTTTGGGTTTGATATGGACTATACTTATCCAGATATACAAAATCTTTCTTGGGAACAAATAAAAGAGATTGATGAAAATCCATTGTTTGATATTGGTGGACATACCCACAATCACGAGATAATGTCATACCTATCAGATGCTGAATTAGCAAGTGAGATATCAACTTGTTTAGAAACATTAGAAGAAAAATTAGATAGAAAAATATCTTTATTCAGTTATCCAGAAGGACAGAAAAAACATTACAATGAAAAAGTAATTCAGTTTTTACAAGACTCAAACATAGCAATATGTCCATCAGCAATACCTGGTGATAACGATTTTGAATTAGATAATTTTAACTTAAAAAGAATAATGGTTGGATTTAATGAAATTCCATTTCCATTTGAGGAGTATTATGACGAAATTGATAGCTGAAATAGGATTTAATTATATAGATGATATAGGATTATGTAAAGAAATGGTTCAAGCCGCTAAAGATAGTGGTGCTGAATACGCGAAGTTTCAATACTTTGACCCTAAATATTTAAAACCTGGGCCTTGGGATACTGATGGTCGTAGAGAAATTTATGAAAAGGCTTCAATGGCAAATGGTTATCCAACAGGTTTAAGAGAAATAAAAGATGTTTGTAGAGATGTTGGTATAAAGTTTTTATGCACAGGTTTTAGTATTAGAGGCGTATTAGTATTAAGAAGGTCAAACAATAGACATAACTCATTTTCCGATAGTAGTGTAAAACTTCCAAGTATGGAATCAAGAAATAAAGAACTATTGAAATATACTTTTTCTATTTTTGATAATGTTTTTATGTCAACAGGAACTTCAAAGTTTTCAGAAATAAAAGAAAATTTAGAAAATACTTGTAAATATTTTCCAACATCACAAGGTGGACATAGAAAAAAACTTATTCTGATGCATTGTGTTTCATCTTATCCTTGTGAACCAAGTAGAGCAAACTTACCAAAGATTAATTTGTTAAGAGAATTGTGTGAAGAAACACCTGGTTTAGAAAAATTTGAAATAGGTTATTCAGACCATTGTGAAGGTATTGAAGTTGCAAAACAATCATTAGAATATGGTGTTGATTGGATTGAAAAACATTTCACAATAGATAAAAATTTACCTGGTAGAGATAATAAATTCTCAATACTTCCTGATGAAATGTTAGAACTAAATAACTACATTAAAACAAGAGAAGAAACAAGTCAGTTTTTGGGTAAAGATTATCAAGACATAGAATCTGAAACAAGAGAAAATTATACAGGTCGTTGGGATATGAAAGTCGAAGACACGCCTCTTACTGAAGAAGAACTAAAGGAGAAAATGAGTGAATCATACTTATCAGAAGAATAAAATTTTGTGTATATTACAAGTTCGTGGTGGTTCAAAAGGTGTTCCAAAAAAGAACATTAGAGAAGTTAATGGAAAACCATTAATGAATTGGACTATTGAATCTGCAAAAAAAAGTGGAGTATTTGAAAGTATTTGGGTTAGTTCAGATTCAGATGAAATATTAGAAGTTGGAAGAAAAGCAGATGTAAATACAATGAAACGACCAGATGAACTATCTGGTGATGAAGTTTTATCAGTTGATTCTTTATATTGGGCAGTAGAACAGATTGAAGAATTGAAACAAAATAAATATGATTATGTTGTTGAACTTCCAGTAGTTTGTCCATTAAGAAACGAAACTCACATAAAAGAAGCCGTTGAGAAATTAATCACAACAGGTGCAGATAGTGTGATTTCAGTTACACAAATGACTGATAAGCATCCCGTTAGAATGAAAAGAATTACTGATGATGATTTGATTGAGGACTTTTGTTCAGAATATCCAGAAGGAGATGCTGGTAGAAGACAAGATTTAGAACCTTGTTATATTAGAAATGGTGGTATCTATTCAATGAAAAGAGATACACTAATGAACGAAAAAACAAGACACGGAAAAGTTTCAAGACCTTATGTTATGGAAGATAAATATTCAGTAAACATAGATAATGAAATGGACTTAAAATTAACAGAAATAATGTTAAAGGAGATAAATGGTTAGAATAGCAATAGATTGTCCAACAGATTTTATAGAATATAAAGACGATTTGTTATACGATTGGGGACTACAAGAAAGTATTTATCCAGAAATACTAATAACTAATCCTGGTAGTGAATACAAATATGATGAACACCATTTTAATGACGAACATTATCAAGATTTAAAAATAGTAGCAACACCTTCAACAGGAAATACACATATTGATTTAGATTATTTAGAGAAAAAAGGAATAGAGTTTTATTCATTATTAGATGATAGAGAATCATTAGATAAAATAACAGCTTCATCAGAGTTTACTTGGTTACACATTATGAACGCGATGAGAAAGTTTAGAGTTGCAACTAACAATACAAGATATTGGAGAGAAAAAAAGAACGAAGACAAATTAAGAACTCAACAATTATCTGGAAAAACTATTGGTATTATTGGGTATGGAAGAATTGGTAAAAATGTTTCTAAATATGCAGAAGCGTTTGGTATGGATTTTTTATTTTATGACCCAGATGTTTTCGCAAATGGAAATAAAGTTTCAAGTATTGACACAATGAAAGATGTAGATATTATTTCAATTAATTGTGGATTAAATGATACAAGTAGAAATTTAATTACATATGATACCTTTAAAGACTTTAAAAAGGGTCTTGTGGTTGTCAATACTTCAAGAGGTGAAGTTGTTGATGAAAGATACATAAGTTTATTAATAAAGTCAAGAGAGATTTTTTATTCCGCTGATGTGATTGTAGATGAACAAAATTTATCAACACCACATCATTCAGAATTATATAAGTTATATGAAAGTGGAGAATATGATAATTTAACTTTAACACCGCATGTTGCAGGTGTAACAACAGATAGTCAACAGATAGCATTTAGGAGTATAATAGAATTATGTATGAAATCACTGTAGCAGTTTGTGTCTATAAACAAAAACATTGGTTACACCGCTGTTTAAGAAGTTTAAACTCACAGACATTAGAGAAATCAAGATATGAAGTTGTGGTAGTCAATGATGACCCACAAGAAAATTTAGATGATGTTATTGATATTTTTAAAGAACATATGAATATCAGAGTAATTAATAATGAAAAGAATTTAGGATTACCAAAATCATTAAATAAAATTTTAAAAACATCAATGGCGAAATACTTTGTTCGTGTTGATTGTGATGATTATGTTTCAAGTCATTTTTTATATGTGTTATCAACTTTCTTAAAATCAAACTCTGGACCCAGAGTAATGAACACAGATTGTAATTATCAAGCAGTAGCGTGTGATTATTTTAAAGTCAATGACACAGCAGAATTATTGTCCAGACACAATTCAAAAGAAGAATTTGTTGCGTGTGGTATAATGTATACTTATGAATCACTTGCAAATCTTGGTTTTTATGATGAGGATTTTAAGATGAGAGAAGGACACGAATTAAATACAAGATTTTTAGACAAATATAAAATGTATCATTTAAGAATGCCACTATATCGTTATCGTTTCCACGAAAATAATAGAACAAATGATACAAAGGAAACAAAAAAATACGATAGTAAATTGGAGAAAAAATAATGAAATATGTAGTAGTAGGTGGTGCAGGTTTTATCGGTAGTAATATCGTAGATAAACTTATAGAACAAAACCACGAAGTAGTAATAATAGATAATTTATCAACAGGTAAAATGGAAAATGTAAATCCTAAAGCATCAATTGAATATCTTGACATTAGTAATACAAAAGAATGTCCAAGTATGGTTGAAATAATGTCAGGTGCTGACTCGGTATTTTTGTTAGCGGCTAAAGCGAGAGTCCAACCTTCCATTGAAAATCCTGTTGAATATGAAATGAATAATACAATAGGAACTTTAAATGTTTTAAAATGTGCTTCAGACGCAGGTGTAAGAAGAGTAGTTTATAGTGCTTCTTCATCAGCCTATGGAAATACTGATAAATTACCATCAGTAGAATCAGACCCAGTAAATCCATTGTCCCCGTATGGAGCACAAAAATATTATGGTGAAGTTATGTGTAAAATGTTTTCCGAAGTATATGGATTAGAAACCGTATCATTAAGATATTTTAATATCTATGGAGAACGACAAAATGTTGGTGGAGCTTACGCAATGGTAATTGGTATATTCGTAGACCAATTATTAAGAGGTGAACCAATGACAATCAGAGGTGATGGAGAACAAAGACGAGATTTCACTTATGTTGGTGATGTTGTAAACGCAAACATACTTGCATCTCAATCTGAAAATGTTGGTAATGGTGAAGTCATCAATATTGGTAATGGTGATAATCGTTCTATTAATGATATCGCAGATATGATTGGTGGAGAAAGAGTTAATGTAGAACCAGTAATTGAACCAAAAGAAACTCTTGCAAATAACTCATTAGCAGAAAAACTATTGGGTTGGAAACCAACACAGAACATTGAAGACTGGATTCCAAACTATAAAGAAGAAATGGGATTATCAGATGATAAAAATAATCTTTGGGGTTATGATAAAGGAGGAGAAGGTTAAATGTATGATATTGGAATAGTAGGTAGAGGATTTGTAGGTTCAGCTGTTGAATTTGGATTTTCACCACAAACGGGGTGTGATGTTAATAATTTATATATCTATGACAAAGATAAATCAAGGTCATTACATTCACTACAAAATGTAGTATTGTATTCAGACTTTATATTTTTATCAGTTCCAACACCATCAAATTCAGACGGGAGTATAAATTTAAGTTATGTTGAAGATGCATTACAAGAAATATCTGAAATAACCGCTGAAATAGAACAAGAAATAAGTCCAGTTCCAACAGATTTAGACAATATTGTTTTGATAAGAAGCACCGTAACACCTGGAACAACAAAAAAACTTCAAGAAAAATATCAGAATTTAAGATTAGTATTTAATCCAGAATTCCTAACAGAACGAAGTGCGAACTTTGATTTTATTAATCAAACCCGTTATATATTGGGTGGTGATAAAAAGTATACAAATAAAGTAGCGGACTTGTATCGTTGGAGATTCGGTGATACTATTCCAGTAATTGAAACAAATTACCAAACAGCAGAATTAATTAAGTATATGAATAATTGTTTCTTCGCAACCAAAGTATCTTTCTTAAATGAAATGAAACAAGTTTCAGATAGATGTGAAGCAGATTGGGATATGGCAGTTGAAGGTTTTATTAGAGATGGAAGAATAGGACATTCTCATATGTCAGTTCCAGGACCAGATGGAAAGTTTGGTTTTGGTGGTAAATGTTTTCCAAAAGATGTTAGTGCGATGATTTCATTTGGTAATAAATTAGGATTGAATATGCACACTTTAAGTGGTGTATGGAATACTAATTGTGAGGTCAGACCAGAAAAAGATTGGGAAGACAATGATACTGGTGTTGCTTGGGTAAAAGAAGAGAGGAAATTTACATTAAAAGATGTTGAGATGATTCAAGAAGCTGTAAGACAACACGAATCGGATAAAGAATGACATTTTATTTATTAATGAAAGATGATACTGAAAAAGATACAATCAACTCAACAAATACTTTGGGTGATATCAGTTTCAATACATTCCACACAGAAGATGGATTTAAAATACTTATGAATATAGTGGAAAACTATCCAGAAAGATTAGAAGAGATTAGTATCTTTGACCAGAAAATGAGAGACTACACAATAGAAGAGTTTTTGGATAAAATAAAGGGATTAAAAGTTAAATAGTTGATACTTATTATATATGATACAAGAAACATTACAATTAGAAAATATGTCAGGATTAATTATCTTTCTATCTTTATGGGAAGCGATTTGGACTTTAATAGGTTTGTGGTATTCCGCAAGAAAAGATAAGTGGTGGTTTATTGGTATGGGATTACTTCAGTTATTAGGAATAATTGAAATATATTATCTTGTAAAACACACAAGTTTTGTATCAGATGTTAATATTTATTTATACAAGAAACTAAATCATTAGGAGAAATAAAATGGGAAAGAAATTAGACCCGTGGGTATACAACGCAAGATTAATTAGAGTAGTAGATGGAGACACTGCAGATGCTTGGATTGATTGTGGTTTTAATATATCAGTAAAGAAAAGAATTAGATTTATGGGTGTTGATACTTGGGAAAGTAGAACACGAAACCTTGAGGAAAAAGCTCTTGGTTTAAAAGCGAAAGCATATACAAAAGAAATGTTAGAAAGAAATGAAGGTAATTTTACAGTGAAATCACACGGAGTTGGAAAATATGGTAGACTTCTTGGTGAACTTTTCATTGACGGTGAAGAAAAATCATTGAACGAATTACTAAAAGAAAATGGACACGCATACGAATACGATGGTGGAAGTAAAAAGGTATTCGGTGGATAAGATAGTCATATATTCGGCCGATTGGTGTTCAAGTTGTGTATCCGCAAAAAGATTTCTCGAAGAGAAAAACATACCTTATGAAGAGATTAATATAGATAGACAAGGTATTAGTAGGAGTAGATTAATTGAACTAACCGGTAGGTTAGCAATTCCAACAATAGTTGTGAATGAAAGTGTTATCGGTGGTTATACAGAACTAACAAAGTTATATGGGTAAATACAGACTAATAAATAAAAGTGCAAAAGAAGTAGTAGATGTTCAAGAATTAACAGATATGGAGGAAGCGAAAGAATTCTTCTACTTGAAAAAACAATTTTCAAGTAAAGAGGATTTTGACAAGTTATATGAAGTTAAATCAGAAAACAAAGAAAAAAAAGAAACACCACAATTCTGATAAAGAATTAAACGAGTTAAAGAAAACTATTTTTGATGAAGCAGTCAATGTTCGGTTGGACTATGAAGAGAATCCAAACGAGGATACAGGGTCTTTACAACCATTAGTGGTTATACATCAAAATAGTGAATTTTTAGAGGAGGATTAAAATGGAATGGATTTTATTTACAATAGGTTTATTATTAGGTGTAATAATAGGAGTTATTACAATGTCAATAATTTCATCAGGAGCACATAGTAATTTAGATAACGAGATTATCAGTTTAAGATTACAAAGAAAAATGTTGAAAGACGAGTTATTAAAAAAAAGAAAACCTTATAAAAAAAGAAAATATTACAATAAAAAGAAAAAATGAAAAAGAAAGATTTAGAATATAGAATAGATAATGTAGATAGTCTGGAAGAATTGGAGAGAGCTTTTGGTAGAAGTATTAAACCACAAAAACATCAAAAAAATCCTTTCAGAAGTAAACCAATTCCGAAGGGGAAAATAGAGTGGGCAATCCAGAACACGAAGTCTATCCGAGCCGCTTCTAAATTTTTGGGGGTTTCCTATAATACATTTAAAAAGTATGCAAAAATGTATGATTTGTTTGAACAAAACAAAAATCCTTCGGGTATTGGAACTAATAAAGGTGGTGATAATTATCAAACAACTGCTTGGTTATCAAGTATATTGAGTGGTAAACATCCTAAATATCCAGACCACAAATTAATGAATAGATTAATTAATGTAGGTTGGTTGGTTCAAGAATGTTCTAATTGTGGGTATTCTGAATTTAGAAAATCAGATTCAAAATCCCCGTTAATATTAGATTATATTGATGATGATAGAACTAATAGAGATTTAAGTAACCTACGAACACTTTGTTATAATTGTTTTTTCATATTAAAATTAGATGAAAAAGAATTTAAAAAAACACCAAGTAGTCCAGACACTATGAGATTTAATGTTCAGAGATTAAAAACTTGGGAAGATAAGAACAAAGAAAAGGAAGAAGAGGATATTGACGAGTGAAAACATCACCAATAGATTCAGTTATAATAGATTTAATACTTGACCATTATAATATACAATCAATAAAAGGTAAGAAACAAATACTTACAAGTGCCGACTTTGATAATCTGGTTGCCGACGCGCAAGAGTTATATTATAGAAGAGTCTTGATGAATGATAAACAAAAAGGGGAAGCTTAATGGAAGATTTAGTTGAACACAAAGTAAGAAAATTACCTTCAAAATTTATTGTTAAAATAAAAGATAACAATACAAACGAAGAATATGAGAAGTGGATTACAACAACAGACATTCATAAAGAAATGAATGAGTATACTGCAAGTAATCCAAATACGAGTTGGGAAATTAAATATGAATATAAAGGAGATGGAATATAAAATGGATGTTTCATTAGGAATACTTTGGTTTATATCATTAACAATTTGGTTAATCATAGAGAAAAATAACCCTAACAACTATTTATAGATATATGGAAATCTTATACTTAATAATCGCAATCTTAATATTTCAAATTTTTATAATTACATTATTGAACTTCAAACCAAGAGAATCTTGTTGTGATGGAAAAGCTTGTTGTAAAGAAAAAGTAGAAGGACTATCTAATCCAATTCCACAAGAAGAATTTTGTTGTAAAGATGATATGTCAAACTGCTCTTGTGACGAACCATTTATAATAGAAGGTATCAATGACTTTGAAAGAAAAACCGAAATAACTGGTATGGGAGGTCGTGGAGGACCCGTAGATTCAATTCGTAGTCGTAATAATGACATTGAAAAACAAAACGAATCATATAATAAAATGATTAGAGAAAGTGAAGATTATATAGACCCGTTAGATGAAGATGATTTTGAAGTAGAGGAAGAAATATTAAACGAACCTTTAGAAGAAAACGACCCAAATATTCATAAAAAATAAAGTCTTTTTATATTTATAGTTAAATGAATAAGAGACTAAAAAAACCTATGAATAAACAAGATAAACAAGATTTAGAATTAATATTATACAGACTGCAAGAACAAGATAAATCAGTCGGAAAATTAGAAAAACATTTCAACTCAAAATTTAATGAAATACACGAAGATATTTCATTTATCAAAGAAAACCTATTCAACCCGAATGAAGGTTTATGGGCCGAAACAAAACTCAATACTCAACATAGACAAAACACAACTAAATGGAGAACCGTAATTGGTGGTGGTTTTATTGCATTAATAATAGATATGTTTTGGGATATGTTCACGAGTTAACACAAATACACAATGAATAAAAAAGAGAAGAGAACGGGGAAAATAACTCCCGTAAAGAAACATCTTGCTCGCGGTTATTGTTGTGGGAGTGGTTGTAAAATGTGCCCTTACACCCCGAAACATAAAGAAGGAACAACAAAAATAAATAATTTGGTTATATTAAAAGAGAAAGTTCTCAAATACCAATCCACAAAAGTCTAACGACTTTTATGGTGGTAAAGAATATGGTATATGAGAGCCATCTCGGGTGATAATAATCTTACAAAAAGAAGCCCCACGGTTCAAGAACTGTTTACTTAGTAAGTGGGAATAACTAAAAGTGAAGGAGCATACACTCTATTTACATACATAGAACATATTAATGCATCTAATTATGTGTAAGAGTAGAAGCTCTTTCCACTACGGGACCCCGAAGAGACCCATAAAATTCCCGCGGGGGGAGACACACGAAATTCACGAATTCACGAATCCAATACAGCATACTAATCATATATCATACATACACACTGGACTGAAAGAGTCAGTATTCTGATATA
>CEUS01061578.1_pt1 | contig 20331 bp, 17 predicted proteins | sample 427031 | NCBI WGS metagenome assembly CEUS01 (sample SAMEA2622837, study PRJEB7988) | marine metagenome | biome: marine biome (ENVO:00000447); feature: marine epipelagic mixed layer (ENVO:xxxxxxxxx); material: "saline water (ENVO:00002010), including plankton (ENVO:xxxxxxxx)" | depth 140 m | reverse complement strand
TGGGATTTATTCTGTTATTTATGCCAATCATTGGCTCCAAGGACATATTTATATTTAGCATGCTTAATCTCGGGTTAATACTATTAAAACATCGTCGTGAATATAGAAATGGGATAGTTTTCAGAGGATGGATTAGAAAACTTATAGGGAAACTGGTGTGAGATTGTGTTAGAGACTATTATTCACTTTGTTTTGGCCGTTGTGGCCGGCTGTTCGGCGCTTATAGCCTTTTTAAATACCCGGTTTCTAAACCGTACGTCCCCATATTTTTCGATGAATGGGGATATTGATGGCGTAACGGTATCCATTTTGATTCCCGCAAGAAACGAAGAAAACCGTATATCTGAATGTTTGGAATCTTTAATATCGCAATGCAACAACGTTATTGAAATTATAGTGTTGGACGATAGGTCCGTGGATTCTACTTCAGAAATAGTTATGGGATTTTCGGAACTAGATTCTCGAGTTAAGCTTATGGCCGGCGAGGAGCTTCCGTCAGGATGGATTGGGAAGCATTGGGCCTGTCATCAACTCTCACTGGTTGCGAGGGGTAAATATCTTCTTTTTATAGATGCAGATACAGTGTTAGGAAAAGACGCAGTTTTGTTAGCCCTCAAAAAATCCGTACATGGTGATTGTGATTTACTGACTTTCATTCCAAGAAGAATCGCAAAATGTTTGGCTGAAAAATTAATGTTTCCTTTCATTGACTGGGCAATATTCTGTTGGCTTCCTATGAAGGTAGCCCATAGGACAAAAAACCCGTACTTATCCGCCACTTATGGCCAATTTATGTTGTTTAAAAAATTGTCCTATGAACGGATAGGAGGACACTCAAAAATTAAAGATAATGCCGTGGATGATATGGAGCTGGGGAGGATGGTTAAAAGTGAAGGACTTGTGTGGAATCTCCTTGATAGTCAGGGATTAGTGACTTCACTGCCTTACGAGAGCAATAGTGATGCCTTGAAAGGAATATCAAGAAGCGTATTTCCAGCTTTAAACTACCATGTTAGCTTCCTGGTTGCTTTTTCTATGTTGCTTTTAGGTATTGCCTACATACCTATATACGGCATTGTGAATGAGGTGGTATCAGATGGATGGAGCATGAGGATTTTTCTTGTATCTTTGTTTTCATGCTCAATGACAGTTATTTCATGGACGTTTGTATGTGTAAGATTTAGGCATTCCAGATATTTGGTCATCATGTTTCCGATTGCAATTTCTTTGATTGTTTTAGTCGCTTATCATTCGATGTTTGCCAATGCCATGAAATTTCAATCATGGAAAAATAGAGGTGTTGAGGGAAGACGTGTTCGTTTTTAGGAATGAATGGCATTTCTAAAAATTTTATAATTTAGTTTTCCGGTGCTATCATAATCTTGGCTTATGACTTAAAAATACTCATAATATGAGCCGTAAGGCTGGGAATAATGTCTAGGCGTATAACAAAAATTGAGAGAGACGCCCTTAGAAAAGCCAGAAAAAATCAGGGTTTAACTCAGCTTGATCTAGCAGACCTCATGGGAGTGAATCAGAGCGTAATTTCTAGAATTGAGTCTGGAGATATTCAGATAAGTGAAAGGCTCTGGCAGTCTGTAATTGAAAAGTATGGTGTCAATCTACAAAAGCAGTCTCCAATTGAATTATTAAATATTTACCAAGAGGACGCCGAAATGGTTAGGCTTTTGGTAGAGGAGTATGGATCTCAGATTCCTGACACCGCTATCAAGGCTATAAGGACATATGTTGAACACATTATTGGCCTCAGTGTCGGCGACGGATTTATAGAGGGGGCCCCTCCTGTTCCGGTACAAAGTTTGTGGGGGAGTGATTGGAGTTGGGGCCCGCGTGAACTAGAAAGATTTATAACTCCTGAATGTGCGCGAACTCTTAACTGGTCTCACTTATTAATCCATCGAAATTACCCCATTTTGATAGGTGGTAAAGAAATTGATAAAACTGAGATTTACATAGACGGATACAGTGAAGGGAAGTCGGATTTCCCCACCTTTTTTGACCACATTGACCGGGAAGGTGTTTATACTGAGACTGATCTAAAGCCTTTTAAAGATAAATCTCAAGGTACTACTACTTATTTGAACCAATACCTCAGGAATGTGATTTCTGTCAGAGTGTCTTTACCTGGAGTTCCCAGACGTTATGTGAACGTGCTAATGAGTGGAGACTTTGAATTTTCACTCGCGGACTACAATTTTTTGGACAGCATAGTAAGGCAATTCTTACAGCAACGTGGTGAACTTAATTATGACAGAGGGCAGTTGTTAATCCGTTCCGAAAGTTAGAAGAGTTTTTATAGTTCGTTTCTGTATGCTTTATATGCCATTTCTACTATTTGCGGAATTCGATCTTGGTTGGCAAATCCAGAATATATGCCAACGTCTATATTTTTGCTGGCCTCATCTTCTGTGGCGCCGTTGTCGAAGGCCGACTTGATTTGTGTATTTAGTAAGTTAAGAAGACCCTTTGCTTCATTAAATTCTGCTTTGGTACCCACTGGGCCGTGTCCAGGTACTATCGTATCTGTATCCACCTTATCTACTTGTTCCAGCACGGATACCCAATCAGTAATATGGCCGTCTGGGAACGCCGGTAATGTTTTGTTCACAGCGAGGTCTCCGACAAAAAGTACTTTTTCCTCTGGTAGATACAATAATATGTCGCTGTTTGAGTGGGCTCTTCCGTGGAATGAGAGTTGTATTTCTCGGCTACCAAGCCATATAGACATTTTGTCATTGAAGGTTACATCTGGGGTGGTTTTTACTATTCTGGAGAGTTCAGGTCTTAGCGCCTCTCTCGACCAGTAACGATTGAAGTTAGAGTCCCACTTTGTGTCGAGATCGAATTTGCAATTTTCATGACCTATGATTGGTGTCGGTAGAAAGTATTGGTTTCCATATACATGGTCCCCATGGAAATGTGTGTTGATGACGTATCGGATAGGCTTTTGGGTAACGTCCCTTACCACTGTCATTAATGAGCCAGCCAGTGAGGGTGTCATAAGGGTGTCAATTACAATAACACCTTCTTCGCCCACAATAAAACCAGCGTTAGTTGAGCAATTTTCATTTATCCATGCATATACGCCTTCTGCAATCTCTATTACACCTGATTCATAGTCCATTTCGTTGGCTCTCCTTCTAGATGACTAAAACTTCTAAAGTATTATCCCCTCGTCCTGGAATGATGCTATATCGTCCCAACTATAACCCAGAGTGTCTATAAGTATTTCTTCTGTGTGCTGCCCTAACTCAGGTGCGGACCGTTGGGTTTCTAGTGGGGTAGTTGAGTATCCAATAGGGGTTTGGAGGTATTTAACTTCACCTAGTGACGGATGATCGAAATCCACTATGTAGTTGTTTTGGATTACTTGGGGATCTTTTGGTAAATCCCATACGTCTTGTACTCGTTCCCATATTATTCCTCCAACCATTTCCATTCGTTCTGCCCAATAATCTCTGTTGTGCAGCGCGAATACTTCATCCAATTTGCGAATCACTTCTATTCTGTTTTCTGCACGGGACTCCATGTTGCTGCTTATGGGGTCTGTTATGAAGTCTTCGCGTCCTAGTGCTTTGCAAAACGCTGGCCAGTATCGATCACTTTGGTTCATAGCAAACGCAATCCATTTATTATCGGAACATTTATAACTATTCCAAAGAGGATTCCTCGCACTTTTTCTTTCTTGGCCTCCTGGCTCGAGACCGGTTAAAAGAGCCATACCATATCGATTGCCTGCGAGCCACATCATGCTACCCAAATGGGAAACATCTACTTTTTGACCTTTTCCGGTTACTCCCCTATTTACCAACGCTCCCAAAATGCCGTTGCATAGCATTATTCCAGAGATTTGATCAGCAATACTTTGCAGATTATATGGATTTCCGTCATCTGGTCCTGCCCACCAGAGAGACCCTGATCGTGCCTCTCCCGTATATGCAAATGCGGGCTTCCCAGCGTCAGGTCCATTTGGCCCATACCCCGTGGCTGCTCCATATACTATTGCAGGGTTAATAGCGTTCAAATCTTCATATCCTAATCCTAGCCTTTCAGCTACACCGTGCCGAAAATTTTGAACAAAGACGTCAGACTTCGTTACCAAGTTTTTTAGAACTTCAACCCCTTTTTCGGTTTTTAGATCTAGAGCTACACTTTTTTTCTGTCGATTAAGTGACTCGAAGTATGCATTAAGACCTTCCCCCAAGGAGGATGAAGTGCCACTGACAGTGTGAAATTGACGTGCGTGATCTCCGTCCAAAGACTCAATTTTTATAACCTCTGCTCCCATATCGGCAAGCATCATGGAGCATACTGGTCCGAATTGCCACATCGTCCAGTCAATGACCCGGGTGCCCGAAAGAGGTCCGAAATTCGAAGAATTGTTGGAAGAATCATTGGTCATTGAATTGTCTCCATCAGGATTTTGAAATAATTTTGGTAAACCACATTCTATATTTGTTTATCCCGAGTGTTTAAATTGTCTTTGCCTCTAGTATTAAAATAGGGAAATATATGGCAATCATATGCTAGATAAAATGAAATTTGATTGAGGAATAAATTCTTGAAATCCCCTACATTTTCCGTGATAGGAGAAAACATACATACCACTAGAGTTTTGATGAGGAAGGGTAGGAGGGTTGTTTTAGACCCGCAGGGGGAAGAGTCTATTAAATATCGTGGGCGAGACGGAATTGATCAATATATGTCGATACCTGATGACTTCAAGAGAACGAAGGTATATGAGGAAGGTCGGGTCAAGCACTTCATGATTGCTGTGACTAAGGGAATGTCTGACGATCCACTTGAACAGAAACAAGGAGAAAGTTACATTGCCGCGGAAATTGACAGACAAGAGAGATTAGGGAGCCACTTTCTCGACTTGAATATCGACGAAATATCACATCACATTGAAGTTCAAAAAAAAGCCCTCAGGTGGCTTGTAGGTTTCTATGGTTCCATATCCAAGCTACCCCCAAGTGTGGACTCTTCGAGTTCAGAATTAATCAAGGTTGGATTAGAAGAGTACGAGCGCATAGGTAGGCCTCAGGGCGACCCTATGATCAATTCCGCCTCCCTTGAGAGAGTTGAGGTTCTCGACTTGGCGTCACGACACAAAGGACACGTGATAGTAACTTCAGCTGGTAATGACAGTATGCCGTCAGACGAAAAAGGTAGAGTTGAGAATGCTGCCAAAATGGTAGATCTTTGTAGAGAAAGGAATATATCTTTTGATCGGATTCATGTAGATCCCCTTCTATTTCCAATATCGGTAGATCAGACATTTGGTAACCATTATCTCGACGCTGTGAAGCTAATGAGAAAGGAATTTGGAGATCAGATTAGGATTACGGGAGGCCTTAGCAACGTGTCGTTTGGATTGCCTTACAGAAGGTTGATAAATGACACATTCATTCGACTCGCCATAGATGCTGGGGTAGATTCGGGAATATTGAACCCAGTAGAGAGTAATTGGGGTCGTGTTATGGGGTTAGATATGGAGTCTGAAAGAGTTAAGCTTGCCATGGATATGTTGTTGGGACATGATGAGTTTTGTATGAATTTCATAGGTGCTTTTAGAGAGGGCAGACTTGGGGGGTAATTCGGAAGTTTTTGGTGTATCCCCAGTAGTCCAATAAACATTAATACTTATACCCTTTATAAGCTGTATTGCCTGTTGGTATACTTCGCATCACGAAACTCGAGTAAATCAAGCTAAATTGTTTTCAGGGGAGAAAATATGACGACTGTACAGTCTAGACAAGAAGCAGTCCAAATGGCTCATCTCCTACGCCGTGCGGGATTTGGCGCAACACCCGGTGAGATGGATGATGCGTTGTCCAAAGGATATGAGAAGACTCTGGATGAACTTCTTAACCCGGATCACCCTGACATAATTCCTGATGATTTGATTCGCCGATACCATGTGGACCTATCTGACTTAAGATCTGGTGGTGGTCCTCACTGGGTTTATAGGCTTGTTATGACAGACACTCCTTTGAGAGAAAAGATGTGTCTGTTTTGGCACAGAGTCTTTGCAACCGCCTCTACAAAACTTATTCAAAGTAGAGTTGTGACAAATCAGATTTCAATGTTCCGAGAACATGGGATGGATAGCTTTGATAATTTGTTAATTCAATTGTCAAAAGACCCGGCAATGATAATGTGGTTGGATAATCAAGATAACCATGGTTCTAACATAAATGAAAACTATGGAAGGGAAATCCTTGAGCTATTCGCAATGGGTGTGGGCAATTACACTGAGGAGGATATTAAGGAAACCTCTAGAGCGTTTACAGGGTGGAGAATAGTAAATCCAGACTATATGTCGATACGTATGCGTAACAACACTGCTAGGCCGTATGGATACATGTCATGGCAGTTCGAATATGACGATGATGACCACGACCATGAAGAGAAGACAATTTTGGGACAGACAGGTAATTGGAATGGGGAGGACGCGGTAAGGATCATATGTGAGCAGGAGGCTACAGCTAGATTCCTCGCCCGTCACCTTTATCACTTCTTTGTTGCTGATGAACTCCCAGTTCCGCAATGGCCCCATGAAGATCCTGTAAATCCGACGGCCATTGATGAATTAGTCGAGACATATTTCAATAGTGGACATAGCATAAAAGCGATGCTGAAAACCCTTTTTGAAGCCGACTTTTTCAAGGATGCATCTTCTAGGTTTGCACGAATAAAAAGTCCAGCGGAAATGGTTGTTGGTACCATGAGACTTGCTGGACCAGTTGAACTTCCATCAGACGATATATTTGCTGCAGATGCAGCTTGTGGAAATATGGGCCAAGGGTTGATGAGGCCTCCAAGTGTTGAAGGTTGGCAGGGGGGGGTTGAATGGATTAATACTGGAGCATACGTTGAAAGAGTTAATTTCGCGGGTAGGATTTTAAATGATCCCGGAAAAGTGGGCATAAGAGATATAGTTGATAGGATCAAATCTTTGGAGCCCTCTGGAAAGATGTCTTTTAACGACTTGGTTGACCACTGTCTAGATGTGCTAGGACCACTCGATGTGATGGAAACAACGAGAAAAGGGTTGAAAAATTATGCCTCTAAATTCGGGAATATGTCTTGGTCTGATGAAGAATCGGCTAATATATTTGATGAGGCTGCTTTAGCAGTAATACAGTTGGTTGTTTCTAGTCAGGAATATCAAACAGTTTAGGTGCATTACGTAGCTTTGGTGAGGAGATACCTATGACTACCGCAACTTTTAATCTGGAATATCTGACAAACGTTGGATTTGCTGCAGATTTTGGTGGAAGAGGGTTTCAGTTGCCAACCTCTATGGCTATTAGATCGGATGGTACTATTTTTGTTGCCAGTCGAGGTAAGCCTTCCACTAAGGGCTCCAATGGTATTCAAATTGTGACAAAAGATCACGAGTTTTTAGGTCAGATTGCCACAAATGACAGCGCTTTGGGTGGAATGATCTGGCCAACTGACATAGTCCTAGATAGTGACGAAAACATTTATCTTTCCGATGAGAAACTTCATCGGATCACAAAATTCGATCGTGATGGTAATCCGGTCAGTTATTGGGGTGAGAAAGGATCACAGCCCGGTCAGTTTAATCAACCTAGTGGTCTCTTGGTGCAGGACGAAGCACTTTTAGTTGTTGATTCTAGGAACAATCGGATACAAAAATACACCTTAGATGGACAATTCATTGAGCAGTGGGGAAGTCAGGGTTTAGGAAATGGGGAATTTGATCTCCCATGGGGTATCTGTGATGATTCCAATGGATATATATATGTGGCTGACTGGAGAAACGATCGTATCCAAAAATTCACATCTGAGGGTGTATTTGTGGCAGTTATTGGACACTCGGGCAGTGGCGATGGTCAACTTAACAGGCCCGCGGGTGTTGCCGTAGATGAAGAAGGGAATATATATGTTGCAGATTGGGGCAATCAACGTTTGCAGGTCTTAGATTCGGATGGGAACTTTTTGGATTCTCAACGTGGAGCAGCTGAATTAAATCCATGGGCTGTAGAATATCTCGCTTCTCAGGACGATGAGAGAGAAGCCCGTGCCACTTACCAATCAGTTTACGTGGCAGACACCGATGATCCTTCTGAAGTTTCTGCAAGAATGGAGGCGTATTTATGGGACCCATGCTCGGTTCGACTAGACGATGATGGTAGAGTCTACGTGCTGGAAACAGGACGACACAGATTTCAGATTTTCCAAAGAGTGTAAACTCAATTATTAACTGACTTATAGGAGTTCTTTGATGGCTGACAAAAAAATAGTAGTGGTACAACTCTCAGGTGGTAATGACTATTTGAACTGCGTTATCCCGTACAACAATCCAGACTATGTGGACAACAGACCTAACGTTAGGATTACAGAGGATGAGGTTATCCCAATAGGTAACGGCCTAGGTATGAATCCTGCTATGTCCCCTATCAAGGACCTGTATGATCAAGGAAAGGTTGCAGTTGTACACGGAGTTGGTTACCCGGTGCCGAACCGATCCCATTTTAGATCGATGGATATTTGGCATACTGCGGAGCCAACCAAGGTAGGAAATGAGGGGTGGCTTGGCAACACAATAAATCAGCTTCACCCCAAGCACGATAACGTCGTAGCAGCTGTCAATTTTGGTTCAGGTCTGCCAAGAGCATTGGTTTCGCACGGTGCTCCGGTTGCGTCAGTGACTGACCTGGAAACATACGGTTTGATGAATCATATGGGTGATTCTTCTCAACGAGATGAAGCTCTCCAGGCATTCAGAGATATGTACACTCAGGCATTGGGAAGTGGACCCGTGATGGATTACTTGAGTCAGACTGGGTTGGATGCTTTGAAAGGAGCGGATATTCTCGGCACTGTTACAGAAAAATATTCCTCCGATGTTGAATATGCGACAAACTCATTTTCCAAGGCAATGAAAGGCGCGGCTCAGGTCCTACAGGCAGATATAGGGACACGTATTTGTTATACCCAACACGGAAGTTTTGATGCCCATACCAATGGGATTGCGTTACAAGAAGGGCTTCTGACAGACGTTGCGGGTGGCATTTACGATTTTTATACCGATATGAAGCAAGCTAATAAGAGCGAAGATGTGATCATGTTTGTTTTCTCCGAATTTGGTCGGAGAGTTAAGGACAATGGTAATGGAACTGACCATGGCTCCGGGGGTGTGGCATTTGTAATTGGAGATGCCGTAGCTGGAGGACAGTACAGTGAATATCCATCTCTACGTAGTGAAGATCTATTAGAGGGAGACCTACATTTCAATCTGGACTTCAGAAGCTTATATACGGAAATTATGGAAGATTGGATGGAGGTTGATGCGAGGCCTGTGGTTAAAGGGGAATATGAGAGAGTTGGATTTCTGAACTCTAACTAGAAATCAATTACATGCTGTAGAAGAAGGGAGAACATATTGAGGCTCTCCCTTCTTACGGCTCAGATGACTTTACTAAACAGCTCTTTCCTCCAGCCAGTCTAGGCTGACTTCTATTCCGAAACCTGGTGCGTCTGAAGGTTTGACGTATCCATTTTTAATGACTGGTGTTCCTGGTAGGGAAACCATTTCTTCCAGTGGAACCCCTGGGGGAGATACCCCTTCAGATCGTTCTCCCCACGGAATCACAGGCATTGCATATGCCAAATGTTGACCGTATGGATAATTCATACCTGCGTGTCCGATGACGGTCAATCCATGAGCCTCTGCTATATGGCAAATTCTGATACTAGCGGTCATTCCCCCTACCCACTGAATGTCTGGTTGTAATATGTCAACCAATCCCCGACCTGCTGCGTCTGCAAACGGATGTATTGTGTACCAGTGTTCGCCAGTAGCTAGAGTCTGTCCAGGGACCCGAGACCTGAGCTTGGCGTAACTGTCCATATCTTCCGGGAGCATATAATCTTCAAGCCACTTGATATTGTATGGCTTTAGTGCTTCACACACCCTAACTGCATACTCTATGTTGAGTGAAAGCCAGGAGTCTACAGCGAGTTCAACATCCGGTCCGATCTGTTCCCGAACATTTGCTATTATCTCAACATTTTTGTTCAAACCGGCAAGTCCTTCTTCAGGTCCGTGACGCAAAAAGACTTTTACAGCTTTAAACCCCAGATCCATGAACCAATCCATGTAATCACTAGTTTTATATTTGAGCATTGTGTTTGATGCGTAGCAAAATATCTGTTCTTTTACGGGACCTCCCAGCAATTCGTATACTGGTCGATTTAATAATTTTCCTTTCAGATCCCATATCGCGTTGTCTACGGCACTAATTGCGTAACTGGCAATACCCGCTGTACCGTGCGCGGCTGATGCTCTTCTCATCATGTCCCACAATTTCTCGGTTGCCATGGGATTAAGCCCAACTATGAGTTCTGAGAAGTGATCATTTATGATCGAAGTGACAGGGCCAGCTGCTATGGACACGCCCAATCCCCATGTTCCGTCATCTGCAGTCACTACACAGGCAACTCTGTCCCAATTGTCAGACCATGTTCTTCCAGGGCGGTCGCTTGCATATCTATCCATTGGGCTGGCGAAATAGCCACCATTTGGGTCTTCCTGCACTCGAGGCTTTGTTGTAGGGCGTGGTGCAATATTTATTGGAAATGCTTTTACACTCTTTATTTTCATATGGACTCCTTTTCTATGTAAGCATTAACTTTTTTAACTGTTTAGGCTAGAGGCAGTGGAGTGGTCCCATGGAATTATCCATTCCTCTTTAATTTCCATTCCAAATCCTGGTGCGTCCGAAGGTTTTATGTAACCATCCTTTGGCATTGGCATGCCAGGGATGGGACAAAGTTCCTCCAGTGGTATACCTGGATCAGATCCCATCCAAAATTCGGCCATGGGTGATTCTGGCATGGATATGGCAAAATGTTGTCCCCAAGGAGAGGCGGCGGCGGCGTGAGGTATGGTGACTATGCCAGCTGCCTCACCTATAGCGTAGATCTTCAAAGCTTCTGTTAGCCCTCCACACCACTTAAGGTCAGGCTGTAATACATCGACTGCCCTGTTCTCGACCAGTTGTCGAAACGTCCACCTCCCATGATGATCTTCGCCGGTTGCCAGTGGAACCCAGTTTATCGCCTTTCTAAGTTCAATGTGTCCTTCTAAATCAGTTGGAATTAGAGGTTCCTCCAACCAGCGCAGACCATATGGCCTCAGGCGTTCAGCCATTCGGACAGCGAACTCTACATTGAACGACATGACCGGGTTGTACATTAATTCAGAATTATTACCAACAATATCTCTCGCTGAGGCAATTTTTTCCTCCACGAGATTAAGCCCATCAATTCCCATATCGTAATGGGCAGGATTAGAGACTTTGAAATGTTTGAAACCAAGTTCTATCGACCAATCAAGATCATCCGATGTTACGTAACACAGGGCCTTATCTCTGCAAGGGCCTCCTATGAGGCTGTAGACCGGTTGATCCATGAGTTTTCCTTTTAGGTCCCACAAAGCTAGATCTATACCTGATTGTGCTACTGTTGCTAGTCCTCCTGCCCCGAATCTCTGGGTTGATCTCCACATAAGATCATTAAGAAATTCAAGTGCGAAGCAATCACGCCCTTCCAGTAAGGGTGCAAAATGAAAATCTACTACTGCGGCTGTTATTTCTCCAAAACTAGTTTCACCGAGACCCCATGTACCGTCCTCTGCTATCACTTGAACCCAAGTACTGTCAGATGTGTTTGCCCCAGGCATTTTCCCATGTATTGTTTCAAATTCAGGATATTTGTTAATTGGAAGTGCTCTGGGAGATGTGTTATTCCAATTGGGTCTTCTTGACTTAGATGTGGGAGGGTTCTTGGGAATATCGAGCGTGACAGATCTAACTTTTTTTATCTTCATAAGAGTCTCCAGAATAGAAATTGATTATTGTATAAATTAACGTCCCTTGATGACTTCTTCATCCAAGAGAGTGTCTATCTCAGCTTTTGTCATGTTCAAGACATCGCTCATAACTTCTGACGTATGTTCGCCTAAAAGAGGCGGATGTCCTTGAGGTGAAGCAGGAGTTCTGCTCAGGTGTTGTAGTGCAGAGCCTAGGAGCTGTATGTTTCCTAGTGAGGGATGATCTACTTCCCATAATGCATTGCGGGCCTCAGCCTGGGGGTCTTTGAAGACATCTTCGATAGTATTTATCGGGGTAACGGTTAAGCCAGCGGACTGCATCTTTGACATCCAGTGAGATATCGATTTCTCCCCTATTTGGATATTTAAAAGTTCTTCAAGATCGATGCGATTCTCGACTCTAAGTGCGTTTGTAGTGAATCTGGAGTCTTCAGCTAAATCAGGTAATCCAACCGTTTCACAAAGTCTTCGAAACTGATCGTCGTTATTTGCGGCCGTCATGAAATTACCATCAGAAGCTTTGAAGTCCTGATAAGGGGCCACCTGAGGATGTGCGTTTCCGATTCTACCGGGAGATACCCCGGTGGCTAGAAAACTCTGGGCTATATTCGCCATGCACGCTATACCCACATCGAAAAGAGAGACATCAATATGTTGTCCTTTACCACTTATATTTTTTTCATGAAGTGCTGAAAGTATGCCTATAACTGACGTAAGTCCTGTGAGTATGTCAATCCATGCAGCCCCAACTTTGGTAGGGCCACCGTCAGGTTCACCGGTGACACTCATGATGCCTGTCATACCCTGTAGTGCTGCATCGTAACCAGGCTCTTGAGCTCTGGGGCCAGTTTGACCAAAGCCAGTTACAGAGGCGTATATCAATCCTGGGTTAATTTCAGATAATGAACTATAGTCAAGGCCGAACCGCGCGAGGTTGCCGACTTTGAAATTTTCAACGAATATATCTGCCTTCTTTGCAAGGTCTTTTATAATCTTTTGTCCTCTTTCTTCCCTGAGATTGACGATGATACTTTTTTTCCCTCGATTTGCCGATAAGTAATAGGCACTCTCATCTCCCACAAAAGGAGGACCCCAACTTCTTGTGTCATCACCCCAAGGAGATTCCACTTTCCATACTTCTGCCCCTAGGTCAGCTAAAATTTGTGTACCAAAAGGTCCCGCCAATATCCTAGATAAGTCGAGCACTTTTATGTCTTTTAAGGCAGTCATATTTCCCCACTTTCTTTTAATGTTTCGAGCAATGTTAAATGGCAACATCTTTACTTACAATAAGGTAACGGTATATGTGTAGTTACTATGATGGGCAGTAGGTTTCATCGTATGATCAAATTCTGTAGGGAATTACGGAATGTGCGACGGATTTCTTGGGATATTTCTATACAAATAATTATTTGCAGGATTAAATTATTGTGAAAACTGGAATCGAGAATAGTGGTATGTCCTACGACAGGCTCTGTCGGATTGATGACCACATTTCACGAAATTACATCGAGACAGGGAAGCTTACAGGATCTCTTGTTGCAATTTACAGGAAGGGTAGGTTGGCACACTTTTCTACCCTTGGGTTGATGGATAGGGAAAGAGACAAGCCTGTTCAATGGGACACTATTTATCGTATTTTTTCAATGACGAAACCGGTAACTTCTACAGCTCTAATGATGTTATTTGAAAAGGGACTGTTGCAATTGGATGATCCTGTTCATCGCTATATTCCCTCGTTCAAAAAGTTACAAGTGTATGTTTCAGGAATAGATGGATCATTTGAGACTAGGCCTCCAGACCGTTCAATGACTATTAAGGATCTTTTGTCTCATCAGTCTGGCTTCACCTATGATTTTCTAAAGGAGAACGAGATAGACGCAGCTTACTCAGCTCGTGGTATAGGAGGCGGAAACCAGAAAGATTTAAAGAGTATGATCGATTCCCTCTCAGAGATTCCCTTGCTATTTTCTCCAGGGGACAAGTGGAATTATTCGGTTTCCACAGACGTATGTGGGTATTTGGTGGAGCTTATTTCTGGCCAAAGTCTAGACACATTTTTTTATGAAAATATATTTGAGCCGTTGGGCATGGTTGATACAGGGTTTTATGTGCCACCTACAGAGATTCATAGGTTTTCAGCGAACTATCTTTATAACCTCAATGGATCTCCAAAACTGTTGGATGATCCACAAAGAAGTAACTTCACCAAACCTCCAACATTTTTGTCAGGTGGAGGTGGCTTAGTGTCTACTGCAGCAGACTACTTGGCTTTTTGCAGGATGATACTGGGAGGAGGTGAACTTAATCAGAAAAGGATATTGGCGAGAAAGACCATTGAGCTTATGTCCGCCAACCATCTGACGGATGGAGTTGACCTAGCGGAAGTGGCATCTGGCAGATGGAGTGAGACCAGTTATCATGGCATTGGATTTGGATTGGGATTCTCAGTAGTGAAGGATCCATCGATGACTTTGGTCCCCGGGTCCTCAGGTGAGTTGGCATGGGGAGGAATGGCTAGCACTGCATTCTGGATAGACCCGCTTGAAGATATGGCAGTGGTTTTTATGACCCAGTTGGTTCCATCCGGTACTTATAACATTCGGAGGGAGCTTCGAACACTGGTTTACAGTGCTATAGAAGACTAATGTAGATTTGGGACATAGGGTTTTTTGCTTTCCCATGGTTGAGCTATTTCAAATATTCTTGCACACCTGATTACTTCGTAGTCTGATGCGTAGGGTCCTATTATTTGGAGTCCGGTCGGTAGCCCGTCACTATGAAACCCTGAGGGGAGCGTAATTGCTGGATGTCCGGTTAAGTTAAACGGATGGGTATAGGGATACCAAGCCTGACGGACTATTCCAGCTTCCATTCCCGCGACGGTCACCTGATCGTATAGATCATTTCCGGTTTCTAAAGCTGTTCTAGAGAGAGTAGGAGTTACAACAAAATCGAATTTATTGAACCAGCCTTGGACCTTTCTAAAGAGTTCGGTCCTCTTATATATTGCTTCCTGGAGTTCTGCACCGGTGTAGTTTTCTGCCTCATTTAACGAGCGAAGAAGTGACGGTGTCATTTCCTTTTCCCATACTTTGATGTATTTCCCGAATCTGGCCTTCCAAGCGGACTGGTTAATAATTCTCCAGAAAGGCTCTGGGGATTCGAATTCATCAGTCATCTCAATTATTTCTGCCCCTGCTGATTGCAAGGCGTTCAATGAATATTTCGTGATGCGTAATACTTCCGCATCGATAATAGAATTTCCCATTAGATGTCGCCAGCCAATCTTCTTACCCTTCAAATCACCAGGATTGATTGCGGCGTTTAAATAATTCTCATCGATGCGTCCCATCGAGTGGACGTCGGATGAATGATTGCCTGCCATAATCGTTAACATCGCAGCTGAGTCGGATACGGTACGTGTGATTGGACCCGTGTAACTGTAATTTCCAAAGGAATCCGGGTTCGAATCATTTGGGACAGTTCCCAGTGTAGGTTTCATACCGACAACGCCATTAGCAGCCGCTGGGATTCTTATGGAACCTCCTCCATCTGTTCCTACATGCAAGGTACCAAGCCCTGCTGCGGCTGCTACAGCAGCCCCTCCACTTGAACCTCCTGCAATGCGATTTTGGTCCCAAGCGTTGAGCGTCTGACCAAATATTGGGGCGCTTGTAAATGGTTTGTGTCCGAATTCAGGAGTGGTTGTCTTGCCAATAAGAATGGCACCTGCTTTATTTAGTCTTTCTATAGCCACTGCGTCAGCGCTAGGGAAATTCTCGTCGAATATACGTGACCCCATAGTGGTTCTCACCCCTGAGGTGTTTATCAAATCTTTCACGGTTAAAGGAACACCGTGTAGAGGGGACAGTTCTGCTGAGGCAGAAACTTCAGAATCAGCTTTGATTGCCTTTTCTAGTGCTTTGTCCCTGCATATTGTAATAAATGCATTTAGAGTCTCTTGGGTCCGCTCTGCTCTATCGAGAGCGGCCAATACAACCTCCTGCGATGATATTTCCTTCTTGGCTATAGCATTTGATATTTCCAAGGCAGGTAAAAATGCGAGGGTTTCTTTGTCCATATTCATGTTATCTAGGATGCTCGTGGTTGTTCCAGTCGTACTCTTGACCTGGGAACATGTTCTTTACAAGATCCACATTGGTAAATAACTTCGACAGACTTACCACATTCATCATGTATTAATTCTATTTCCCCTTTGGTATGACGGGAGCCCCATACCGCCAATGCTCCCGCTACTACACCTAATTCATGTCCTTTACGGGTAAGTAAATATTCGGCTCTGGGAGGATGTTCGCTATAGAACTTCCTCTCAACAATTTGGTGCTCTTCTAGATTTTTCAATCTTGAAGAAAGAACGTTTGGTGATATTCCTTCGACCGTGTTCTCAAGATCTGCGAATCTACTTACGCCTTTCAGTAGTTCCTGTAGAACTAAGAGAGTCCATCGTTCCCCCACCAGTTCAAGCGCCCTAGCGATTGGACCTTCTTGTGAATAAGTTCGTGGCATTTTCTGACTCCACAATTAATCTGACTTGTATTAAGATAGTCACTATGTATTTAATATTAAATTGATTTTAGCTGATGATTTTTTAATTGTGACGGTATTAAATTGGAATCTATTCTTTCTTGCGCTGGTGTGTCTGTTTCGTACACACAGAATAACTCAAACGTACCGGTAGTGTCAGATGTTTCATTTTCTGTAGCGAGGGGTGAGATTGTATCTGTCATCGGGAGAAGCGGAGTAGGAAAGACTACTCTTCTTAGGTTGGCGGCCGGTTCCCTTAATCCTAATGAAGGATTGGTTACCGTTTGTGGTACTGCTCCTGAGAATGCCAGAAAAGACAAATTAATAGGATTAGTATCCCAGGAGGATTCACTACTTCCATGGCTAAACGTGGAAGATAATATACGGATTTCTCTTACGATGGGTCGGACATTACAAGAATCACATATTGATCCTATAGAGGTGATGCTAGAAAGTGTAGGTCTACTTCAATATGCTGGCCTCTATCCCCATCAACTGTCGGCTGGGATGAAGCAGAGAGTTGCTATTGCCAGGGCATTCATTCACAAACCAGACCTGATTCTTCTCGATGAACCCTTCGGTCACTTAGACGAAATTACCAGGACGGTTTTGAGGGAGACACTGATCGGTCTATGCAGAGAAACCAAAACTTCGGTATTGCTAGTCACCCATAGTATAGATGAAGCCCTTGCTGTTTCAGACAGGGTCCTAACATTGGCTGGTATTCCGTCCACCCTCACCAACCAAATGAATATAGATGAAGTTTCTCGATCCGATTTGGCCTCAAGGAACCTCCTTTTGGAGTCTCTAAGTTTTGAGCGGGTTAATTGAGGGTTTTATGTATCGTCTGATTCCAATATCGCTAGTTTTGCTTATTTTGGTCATTTGGCAGCTTGTTATTCAAGTAGGTGATGTGCCGGTGTATCTTATGCCCTCACCCGATCGGATATTTATTACTTTGGTCACGGATTCCTCATCATTAATTGAAGATCTTGCTTACACCTCTATTGAAGCGGCGGGAGGCTTGATGGTTGGAGTAGCGGTGGCTATTATCGTGGGTTTATTTTCTGCTCGGTTTGCACTTGTTGAGACAACGGTTATGCCCCTAGCTGTTTTTGTGAAAGTGACACCTGTTTTGGCAATTGCTCCCCTTTTTGCAATTTGGTTTGGGTTTGGTTTTTTCCCACGATTTCTTATCGTTGCGGTTGTTACTTTTTTTCCAATTTTAGTAAATACTATCGCAGGTCTTAAATCGACCAGCATACCTATAACAGAATATTTCGAATCCCTGGGAGTTTCAAAATGGGAAATCCTTATGAAAATACGGATACCGTACTCTCTTCCATATCTTTTTGCGGCCTTAAAAGTTTCTATTCCCTTATCGATAATTGGAGCTGTGATAGGTGAATGGTTTGGCTCTAGTAAAGGCTTAGGTAACCTCATTATGGTGTCACACGGGAATCTCGATACCGAGACCCTGTTCGCATGCATATTTTTATTGGCTATGTTAGGTGTAATTGCGACTGCAGCTGTCGTCATTATCGAGAGGCGTCTTATTTTTTGGCACCCTTCCGTCGGAACTTTCTGAAGATAAATTGTACTAAAGGAGTTAAAGTGAAAAGGCTATTATTGGTTGTTGTAGGGCTTATAGGTTTCCTCATCATTGGTTGTGGGGAGTCAGAGCCACAAAAAGTTACATTTATGGCTGGATTTAAACCTCAAGCCAATCTTCCTTTTGTAGCGGCTTATGTAGCCCAAGAAAAGGGCTATTTTTCCGATGAAGGTTTAGAAGTAGAAATTCTTCATTCTGCGGGTGGAGGCGAGAACATGACACTTCTGTTAGCTGGCAAGGTAGACTTCACCACCGCGGACGCAAATTCTGTTCTCAAATACAGAGCCTCGCAACAAGCCCCAGTTAAGGCTATTGCCTTGTTTGGTCAAAGAGGGCAACAAGCATTTATATCCTTAACTGAGTCGGGTATCAAAGGTCCTGAAGATTGGAGCGGGAAACGATTTGGATACAAGATCAGTATCCCACCCGACTACCTTGCGATAGCTGACTCAGTGGGGCTCGATAGGGATTCTGTAGAGGAGATACAGGTTGGATTTGATCCTCGCATTTTACTACAGGATAAGGTAGATATACTGGCAGTATTTAAATCAAATGAACCAAATATTATAAGATCGATGGGCCACGAAGTTGAAGTGTTTGAGGCAGCAGATTACGGTGTACCCACCTTAGGCCTTACATACATAGCGACAGAAGAGACGATTGATTTAAAAAGTCAGGTCACAAAAGATTTCATTAAAGCAACTATGAGGGCAACCGAATTCATTGAAAATAATCAAGATGCGGCCTTAGACATAGTCATGAAATATGCAGAAAACGAGAATAGAGATCATATGAGATTTATGTTGGAAACGGAATTATCCGATTCTATGTCTGCAGCTACAATGGCTGGGGGCATAGGAGCTATGAATTCTTCTCGATGGAACGAATTGCGTGACGTTCTTTTAAAATTTGGGGCCATTGAGAAAAGTGTGAACATTGAGGATGCTGTAGACGATAGTCTTAGATCATCCCTTTTTAAAGATGGCAAACTGAAATAGGTAAGTGAAATAAGCTAAACCATTCACATGCGGAACACGGAGTTTATTAAAATGCTTCGGGCTGTAATGCAATTTTAGCTAGGTCTTTTCTCGTGTAGGAACCCAGACTTCTGAAGTTCATTTCAGTGTAGTTTTTAATCCATCGCAGAGTTATCTTTCTCGCCGCCTTGTATCGAGATTCTGCTTCTGATAATTCCTTACCTGAAAATTGGGTGGCTCTTATATTCAATATGTCAGCAGTCTCTGAGTCGATCACACGGCGAACTGAGTCAAGGGTGTGTGTCTGTTCGGTGTCCTGCCCAACAGCAGAGTGAATTATTCTTTGGGATACTTGCCCAACTGAAATGCGGGCCGTGGCAAGGTCTTCCATAAGGGCAGGTTGTTTTACGTCGCGGCCTTCCATGCTGTTTATTCCCTTAGCCCCCCTTCCGTTCAGCCAGCCTTCCACATACTCAATTATGGTTCGTATATTTCGTCTTGTGCCTTCTGTTGTTATCGCTCCTGTCGGAGTTTCAATATTTAATGGGTAATTTGAAGGGTCTTTTAGTTCTTCTGGTGGAACCCAGCCAGTATTCCACCATTCAGTGAATGGGTCAGACGCCGTTTTCATATGATAGATGTGAGCACTCCATCCTCTCAGAAATCCTTGTCTTGCCTCCCATTCTTTGTCTGAACGAATAGAGTCTGCTGCGACTTCATTTATTTCTTCGTCCCTGTTGGGTAGCGCTGTGGCCATGCCACCGATTGCGACTGCCCCATGTTTTAGGCAAATTGCTACGAGCCTCCTGAATATATTTGATATAAACGTTGTGGTTTTTACGTCAACATCAAACCTATCAGGCCAGACAGATTTATCGTCGGCCATAATGTATTCCAGTATGCTTGCTTTCAGGTCCCATCTAGCGGCGTTGAGGCCTGCTGCATAGGACCCAAGTGCATAGAGCATATTTTCCATTTGGAACACCGTGGGAAGTGACTCTACCAAAATGATGGCTTTTATAATCGCATTTTTAGGAAGTTTTAAGAGCTCCCGACTTGCTTCAAACATGTCGTGGTAGATAGTAGTTTCCTCTACGCTCTCCAATTTTGGTAAATAAAAATAGACACCCTGATTCAATTTAAATTGCTCGGACCCAGCGTGAAATAGAGTTAGAGCTGTGCCTAAGATTGTTGCAGAGACTGGATTCCCATCTATTTCCACGTCTGGCTCGTCAAGGTGTAGCCCCCTCTCCCTGTGCATAAAAAATGGTAGAGGCCCTGGCTCAATCTCGTAAACTCGACCC
>CEUS01050659.1_pt1 | contig 20337 bp, 19 predicted proteins | sample 427031 | NCBI WGS metagenome assembly CEUS01 (sample SAMEA2622837, study PRJEB7988) | marine metagenome | biome: marine biome (ENVO:00000447); feature: marine epipelagic mixed layer (ENVO:xxxxxxxxx); material: "saline water (ENVO:00002010), including plankton (ENVO:xxxxxxxx)" | depth 140 m | reverse complement strand
ATTTTCGTCACCTTCAAATAATCCTGGTTGTCTATCAGAAATTATTGATGCATTTGAATTTTTAATTATTTCTGCATGATCTCTATATGCTTTTGTATATATTGGATGTTGGAATGTTTTTTTCTCTTTACTTGCAACAGTATTATCAGTATTAGTAAGTGAATTTTCTAAACTTCTTTTCCAACCAACATGAGCAAAACCTTTACCTGCGGCAGTATGATCACCTTTATAGTTGTTACCATGGGCTAATATTTCACTATGGTTAGTTTTTTTATTAGTAAGATCTTCGCCGCCAGTAACAATAGCTTCTGCAGATATACTATTTTTATGATTAGCTACCTCGGCAAATGCTCTAGGTTTATAAAATTTTCCATCTTTTATAAATCCACCTCTAGTTCGAACACCTCCCTCGATTTTACCCCAGTTTGGGTTTTCAGTCACAACCTCATCTTTCTTTTTATTTTTTTCTTTGTGTGCTGGATGTTTATTTTTTCCAAAGCCAACCATAGTTACCTACCTTATATTTTTTAATTTAGGAATTCTAATTACTATACCTGCTCTAAAATCTTGAATAGGATCAATTAATATGTTTTCATTTCTTACAGCAAATACCCACCAATAGTCTACAGTTCCATATTTATTGTTTGATAATAAATCTGGTCTTTTGTCATATTTTGATTCAATAACATAAGACTCATCTGACTCATCTTTAATAATATATTTTGGATCCATTATATCAAGGTAATCACCTTTAATTGATGTTTTACTATATGGACTTGTAGATTTATATGATGCCATTAATAAAATCCTTTATCTAATAATTTTCCTGTACGGAAATCTTCTAAATTAAATTCGTCTCTTAATGCTGATGGATTAGGACTTACAACCAAATCAACAAACACATTAAGAATTAATGGTACATATGATTTTGATAGCATTTCTTGAAGTTGTGAAGTTTCGTTTCTTTGTTCTTGGATATTCATTCCTTCATAATCCATTGAAGAACCGCATGGAACATAATCAACATCTTGGTCTAAACCATAAGCAACTGATCTTATATATACTGGTGTTCTATCAAACATTGCAGGACCATAAGCACTAAAGGCTAATTTTGGAGGTGGTGTACCTCTTTTTTGACGGTCTGCTTTATCTGATTCAACTCCACCAAAAGCAGATTTTGACACCACTCTAAAAAAATGTAAAGCGGCCATCATATATGATGCTTCTTCTTCAGTATGAGCACCAAAAGTTCCTGTAACAGTCATTGATGGTGATTGTGTTCTTGAGTATGCTAGATAATCATAGTTTGTGTGTGGTAGTTCATATTGTCCAAAACCAACGTTGGCGTGTTGTACTTGAATCATTGGAGTATATGGAAACATTAATCCATTTGTTTTCCATAATGGTCTTATTAAATTACCTGGTTCATCTGGACCATAAATTAAGGCCTTATGTTCAGGTAATTTACCCATTGCTTGAATTTTTGCTCTATAATCTGTACGTGCCATTATAGTATTATTTATTGGAAAAATTAACTACACACATAATAAAAAACATTCTTGACTTTTAGCCGTTAATATTATATTATATTATATAAATCAAAGGATATAGTGTGGCTAAAAGAGTAAATTACCTTAATAACAAAGATATGTTGGCTGAAATTCATAAGAGTAAAACCTCTTATTGCCATTATACAAAGCCAGAATATCAGCAATATGACATAATTTTACCAAGTATTTCAAAGATTAATAGGCTAACAATATCACAAGCACGTAAGAACCATGCAGAAAGATTACTTCAAATTAAAGTAGATGAGCTTGGGCTAAAAAGATCACAATATGATGAATATAGAGTTGATCATAAAACAATACCTGTAACTTCTTTAATTTTTAGAGTAATGACATATGATCATATTCCAGATGAACCGGGGCGTAAATTAAATCCAAAAACTGTTGCTGACACAAAAGTTAAATTAAATTTTCCACCATTTAAACATTATAAGTTAAACAAAAATGGACAACCTTTTGAAGTAGGAAAAAGCCATTATAGAAATCATAATGAATTTTGTTTAGATCATGGAAAAATTACACCAAAGTTAGCTACTATGTTTATTAAGTTATGCCATAGATATGGTACACGAGCTAACTGGCGAGGATATACGTATAACGATGAAATGCAAGGACAAGCATTGTTACAATTATCACAAATTGGTTTACAATTTGATGAGTCAAAATCACAAAATCCATTTGCTTATTATACAGCAACAATTACAAACTCATTTACAAGAGTTTTGAATATGGAAAAGAAAAATCAAAATTTAAGAGATGACTTGTTACAAGAGGCAGGAGTAATGCCATCCTTAACAAGACAAATGCAAAACGAAGAAAAGCAGAAAGAACCACCCAAGGAAACTAAATGACGTTATTTAAAAAGGCGGCGTGTTTTACTGACATACACTTTGGTATGAAAAACAATGCTAGGCAACATAACATAGATTGTGAAAATTTTGTCAAATGGTTTATAGAAGAAGCTAAAGAACGTGGATGCGAAACCTGTTTCTTTTTAGGCGATTGGCACCACCAAAGATCCGCAATTAATATTTCAACATTAAATTATTCAATATCAAATTTAAAAAGATTAAATGAATCTTTTGAAAAAGTTTATTTTATTGTTGGTAATCATGATTTATTTTATAGAGATAAACGTGAGATATCTTCAGTAGTATTTGCTAATGAACTTGCAAATATTAAAGTAGTTGATGAATGGATTGTTGAAGATGAAGTTGCTATTATACCATGGTTAGTAGGTGATGAATGGAAACAAATTAAAAAAATGAAATGTAAGTATATGTTTGGTCATTTTGAATTGCCACATTTTAAAATGAACGCAATGGTAGAGATGCCAGATATAGGAACAATACGAAGTGACCATTTTAAAAATGTTGGTCAAGTGTTTACAGGACATTTTCATAAAAGACAACATTCAGGGAATATTTCTTATATTGGAAATCCTTTTCCTCATAACTTTGCAGATGTTTGGGATGATGACCGTGGAGCAATGTTTTTAGAATGGGACCAAAAACCAGAATATAGAATTTGGCCTGACGCACCTAGATATAGATCAATTAATTTAAGCAAGTTATTAGAAGACCCAGAAACAGTTTTAGAACCAAATTCTTATATAAGAGTAAAAGTAGATTTAGATATTTCATATGAAGAAGCAAATTTTATTAAAGAAAATTTTGCACAAAATTATGATATTAGAGATTTATCTTTAATACCGCAGAAAAAAGAAGAACACGCACAAGAAGTAGAAGGTGAGATTATATTTGAATCAGTTGATCAAATAGTAACAAATCAATTATCAAAAATAGAATCTGATACTTTTGAAAATAATGTGCTAATTGAGATTTACAATAATTTATGATTAAATTACAAAACATAACTATTAAAAATTTTATGAGTGTAGGTAATACTACTCAAGCAGTTAATTTTTCCCATGATGGACTTACACTAGTTCTTGGTAATAATTTAGACTTGGGTGGTGAAGGTTCTAGAAATGGTACTGGAAAAACTACACTTATAAATGCTCTAAGCTATGCAATATATGGACAAGCACTTACAAATATTCGTAAGGACAATCTTGTTAATAAAACTAACAATAAAAACATGATTGTTACTGTGGATTTTGAAAAGGATGGTCACAAGTATAGATTAGAGAGAGGACGTAAGCCTAATAAATTCCAATTCATTGTTGACGATGCCGTTGTAAACGAGCAAGGTACAGATGAAGCACAAGGAGAAAATAGACTTACGCAAGATGAGGTGTTGAGGGTATTTGACATGAGCCACACCATGTTTAAACATATTGTTGCCCTCAACACTTACACCGAACCATTTTTAGCAATGAAATCAAATGACCAACGTTCTATTATTGAAGAATTGTTAGGTATATTAAGGTTAAGTGAAAAAGCAGAAGTATTAAAAGAAAGAATTCGAGAAGTTAATGATGATATAAAAACTGAACAAGCACGATTAGAACAAATTAAAATATCAAATGAAAAAATTGAAGATACTATTAGAAAGTTTCATATTAAAAGTATTGCTTGGGAAGAGTCACATAAAAAAGCAATTACAGAACTTACTAATGGTATTATAGAATTAGAAAAAATAGATATTAATAGTGAAATTGAAAAACATAAATTACTAACATTATGGCAAGAACAATCTCAAAAAATTAAATCATATACACAAAATCTAAACTTTAATAAAAGTAATATAGTTGCTGTACAGAAGCAAATAGACTCTTTAAACACACAATTAAACACACTTGATGGTAAGCAATGCCCTATGTGTGAACAAGAATTGCATACAGAGAAGCATACGCACTTGGTTGATGACGTTAAGGTACAACATACTGCTAAACTTGAAGAAGAAACACAAATACAATCAACAATAGAGTCAATTGAAAAGCAAATTGCTGAACAAGGAGATATTGGTGAAAGGCCGGAAACAGCATACAGTTCAGCTGATGAGGCATATCAACATAGGCAAAATCTTGCAGAGTTAAAAACACAATTAGAAACAGAACAGCAAAAAGAAAATCCTCATACAGAACAAATTAATACTTTAAAAACTAAAAATATAGAAGAAGTTGATTATGCACAAATTAATTCTTTAACAAAACTAAAAGATCATCAAGACTTTTTATATAAATTATTAACATCAAAAGATTCATTTATACGTAAAAAAATTATTGATCAAAACTTATTATATTTGAATTCAAGATTAAATTATTATTTGGATAAAATTGGTTTGCCTCATGAGGTTGTGTTTAAATCAGATTTATCTGTAGAAATTACTGAACTAGGACGAGAGTTAGACTTTGATAACTTATCTAGAGGTGAACGTAATAGACTTATACTTGGTTTAAGTTGGGCATTTAGAGATGTGTATGAATCAATGAATACTACTGTAAACTTATTGTTTATTGACGAACTTGTAGATTCTGGTATGGATACAATGGGTGTAGAGTCAGCAATGTCGGTATTGAAAAAAATGTCTAGAGAACGTAGTAAAAATGTTTTCTTAATTTCACACAGAGATGAGCTAACATCTAGATGTTCTAATGTATTAAATGTTGTTAAAGAAAATGGATTTACATCATTTGCTACAGACATTGAAACTGTAAGTCATAAATCACATCCTGATTTGTTTAAGGAAAAAGCAAATGAGCACGATACAGTTAGCACCTAATAATTTAGCATATAAATTTGAAAGTCCTGGAAGATATGCTACTCATGTAAATTATCTTAATGGACATAATAGTTATGATATTATAGAATTTAATTCTTATTTAGATAAGCCATATCATCTTAATGATAGTTTTAAATTTGTTAATTTAACTAAATTAAAAAATCCAAATACCAGAGTATTAATAAGTCATATAAGAGAACGTTTAAATTCTGATAGTAGTATATTACGAGGCCAGGCAGTTTTTATTGATTGGTTAGTGCAAAGCGAAGTATGTAAGGCAGAGCAAATTTTATATATTGTTGGATGTCAAACTGAACAAGATTTTTTACAAGAGTATACACAGGCTTGTTTAAAAGAACATACATTCCAACATAAAATAAAAATATTATCATATCCTCATTTTGAAACTGATGCTGTTTGGCGTATGTATCAAGAAGGATTATCTATTGCAAATAGAAATTATGATGAACTAAAAACATTTGTTAAAAAAGATTTTTTATTTTTAAATGCAAAAATACATAAAGCTAATAGAATTAATTTAGCAGTTGATTTGTTTCAACGTGGAATTTTAGATAATGGAATTTACTCTTTAAATACAAGTCATACAAGTACTGAACTTTATCCTTTAGTACAACACTTAATAGATCAATATTCATTTGGTCATTTTTATAGTAATATCCCACATAGTCCAGATAATATTGAGTACGATAGTGAGTCGGACCATTATTTAGGTTATCCTTTTGATTATACTTTATATGAAAAAACAAAATATAGTTTAGTCGCAGAAACTCATTATGAAAATAATCCTTTTTTATTAACAGAAAAAACAGCAAGACCTATTTTAAATAAGCACCCTTTTGTTATAGCCAGTACGGTTGGTTTTTTAAAACAATTACATGAATTTGGATATCATACTTTTAATGAACTATGGCCAGAAGAATATGATTTAGAAACTGATACAACAAAACGTTTAAGCCTTGTTGCAGATACAGTTGAATACATAAACAATAATACTGTTGATTGGATTTACGCATATCAAATCTCTAAGGAGAATTATACAACCCTGCAGAGGAGATATGATAGAAGTGTTAGACTATTAACAGAATGCCTTAGCGGTTCTTTTCGGATTTAGTTACCATTACCTAAGAGATAAAATCATTTTGATTAATGATTGTATTGCATCATACAGAACCAGTCATAACTCACCCTGTTACGGGATGAGTCATTTTCGGCATCATACGAGACCACGCCATTCTAACTTTACAATCCTAAGGAAGCGGTTGGCCGGTACTCCCATCAATTGCGTCTCATCCAACGGAACTAAAATGTGTAAAGTAAGTTAGCACTACACACCTAGCTGAAGTTGTATCTTTTTCACAGAGCTTCATCGTTTAGCAGATATTAGCCTTTAGTCGCAACATCAGATTCACCATCATGAAGACGCATTTCTGAGATATTTCTATCAAGTAAGGTTGCTATGTAAGTTGATATTAGTTGATATTAGCCTTTATTAGCCTTATTGTTATTAAAGTATAAGATTAAATTGGGTGTTTTGTCAAGAGGAAAATTAAAAAATATTGACTAATTGTGAAAATAGTTGTATAGTATTATTATAAATGACGAAAGATACAGTAATATCTAACATATATGGTGAAGATGAAAATGGGAATCCTATATTCATAGATAGGATTTATGGAGATAAAAATACACAAAGACTTATACAAAAAGATGGGTCTGAATATAAAGGTAGTATAACTAAACGTAGAATTATAGTAAAAAGAAGTAATGGAGATAGTTTTACATCACACGTACATGAAACAGCAGACGGAAGATGGTTTGATAGAGGTGGTATGCCAATTGATAAACCAAAGAATTTAGATACTAGAAAAAAAGAAGAGGAAACACAAGAGTGAGTGGAGCAAAATCTAAAAATAAAGGTAAAATATACGAAAGAGATGTAGCAAATTTTCTTTCTGAATTATACAAAGAACCTTTTACAAGGGTTCCATATTCAGGTGCATTTATTGGTGGACAAAATATTAAAAGAATAGATAGTTTATCTGAAAATCAAACTAGAGGTTTTAAAGGTGATATTATACCACCTGATACATTTCCATTGTTAGTTATTGAAGCAAAGAACTATGGAGAGTTTCAATGGCATAATTTAGCATTAGGTAAAGAAGTAAAACAGTTAGATGAATGGATCAAACAAGCACAAGATTCTTGTGAAGATAAAGACAAATGGATATTAAGTGTTAAAATATCTAGGCAAGGTGAATTTGTTTTATGGGATCCAACTTTATGGAGTGATTTAGATACAGACAATATGTATAAGCAATTCTTTTATACTGAAGCTTCAAAGTTTTGGCAATTAAATAGTGATAAAGTTAAACAACAATCTAAACAACTACTTGACCAGCCTTCTTAAATCGTTCTGCATTTTCACCAACATACTTAATCATCTCATTACGGTCCACATCGGAAAGTGACCATGCTTCTTCCCAAGTAATTGATCCTCGCATATACCAACAAATTTCTGTTATTTGTTTTTGTATTGCAGAACGTTCTTTAGCTAACTGATCAAAGTAGGCATTTATTTCTTGAGGCTCAGCCCTTAAGAGCCAGCTACGAAAAAATCAGTTGGATTAATGTCTAACGTAGTTTCCCACTCATGTTTACATTTTTCATTTTGACAAATTAACGATATTTTTTTGTCAACGTCTAATGCATTAATTTCTGCTAATTTACTGTCAATTGCCTTAGCGGCAGTTGAATCTATATTTTGTAAAAATGCAAAAATTTCATTTGCGTGAGTTTCTTCGTCACCATCTGGTGTTACTACTTTAACAATACTTCTAGCAAGTAGTGATACACTAATGTCAGCCATTTTATTAAAACTTTTATTATACACAGACATAGCGTCAGCACTAATGTCAGCAGTTTCTTTTGTCAATTGCTGTATTGCTTTTGTTTCATCAAAAGCCGCAAGTGCCGCCTCTGTTTGCATTGTGTAAGTATAAGGTTTAATATAAACTTTAATGCCAGTCTCTAATGTTACAACGTATTCAGTTTCTAACATTTTAGCAGTAGCTAACAAGTTACGCATATTAACAGTAACTCTGTTGTCAGTTTTACAGCTAGGACATTTAGCAGTAACTTCGTGTTCATCTCCACTAGATGCAATTTTAATTGCAATTAAAAGAGTATCAATATCTGTTATTGGAATGTTTTTAGGTTCGCCAACTCCAGGAACACAACTTTTAATAACACTAGTAATAGCTTCGCCATTTAATAATGCATCTGGGTTTTTAGTTAATACTTCATCACGACCTGTCATAGCCATAACAGCTAATTCACCACTCATTGATTGTTCCATCTCTGGATTAAAAGCACCTTGACTTGGTATTTTTACATACAGTTTTGGAGCTCTATAATACTTCGATAGTTTGCTTTCGGTTTTAGTTTCTGTTGCCATTTTTATTAGTTTCCCATTATATACGTAGTTTTCTACTACGATAAATATTTATAATAATAGTATTTATTGAAGTATTTATATAGGGTTTTAATGAAATGGCAGATGGCGATAGAATTATAGTTGATAAGATAAATTGGAGTCCAGATCTTCCGGAATGGGCTACAGAAGCCACTCAAGCTAAAATTTTAGAAAAATTAGGTGGCCAATTAGATATTGTTAAAAAGACAGCAACTAAAACTACAACTAATTTAAAAGATAATACTAAAGCCCAAAAAGATACAACAACAATGCTTGAAAAAGGCTTTAAGTCGATGAAAGAAGCGGCTAGAAACCAAACGTCAGCCTTTAATAAATTTTCAGCACAAAAGCTAATACCCAAAACACCATTTAAAGCATTTAATAATGGAATTCAAAAAGTTGCAGGTAAATTAGGAATATTTGGTGCGGCACTAGGTGCAGTTGGATTTGTTATTGGTGGAATTATTGGTAGAATGAAAGCCTTTAGTGATCAATTTAGACAATTGTTTGCCGTAGGTTTCAGATTTGAAAAAGGTTCAATAGGTTTAGCACAGGCGGCTGTTAGAGCTGAAATGAGTTTAGATCAGTATAGTGAAATTTTAGGAAGATATTCAACTACAATAGGAGTACTTGGTACAAGAGCATTTTCAGATTTAAATGTACAGATGAGGGAAACATTAATGGAAGTTGGATTACTTGGTATGAACTTATCTGAGTTAACTGAGTATACAGCTGATTATTTAGATCAAAGAAGATTGCTTGGTATATTAGAAGAAACAGATAGAGCGGCGTTGGCACAACAAACAGAAACATATTTAAAAAATATTTCTGCAATGTCTACTTTACTGAATGTATCTAGAGACCAAATATCACAAATAGTTAAATCATCTGTAACAGTAGCGGCATTTACAAATGCATTAAACAAAGCACCACAAGAGTTACGAGAGCAGATGTTAGCTACAGCACAGGTAGTTACTGCCGGTTTTGCGGCATTAGGTAATGATTATGGTAATGCTTTAGCAAATGCATTTACAACAGCAGTTGGACGAGGTGGGTTATACTTCACAGAAGTAGGTAGAGAACTATTAGCAATAAGTCAACCATTGTATCATGCAATGTCTGAATTAGCCAACACAGTTGGTCCACAAGAAGCTGGTGCTAAATTTAGTGCAATGTTAGATATAATGGCAAATGTATCTGATGCAGAACGTCAACGTTTAATGATTTTAGAACGTTCTAATACTCAATATGCACAAGGTGCCAGAAATATGATTACATTAATTAATCAAGCACAACAATTAGAAGAAGAGCAAATTGCGGCAATTAGAAACATGGAAAAAATGAGAGAGGCTCAAAGACCAGATGATACTACAAGAGCATTTACAAATTTAGAAATTGCAATGCAAAAATTAAGAGTTGTTTATGATAAGTTTTTTACAACATTATTTGGTAACAATAGAATATTAAATCTATTTGAAAGAATTATGATTAAGTTATCTAAAGCAGTAGTTAAGTTTGCTGATTGGATTTTAGAAAGAGCAGAAAAAATTGGTGATGCTATTGCTAATGTAGTTACAAGATTAATGGATTGGATTAAAGGTTTTGAAGGAATGGGACTAGGAGCGTCAATTGCCAGAGCATTAAGCGGTGTGTTTGGATTAATGTCAGATATGATTGTTGGTGCAATTGTTAAAGGAATGAAAATGGCTCTACCAGGTGGTGGAGCGGCAAAAAGAGCTGAAAGTCAAAGACAAATAGCAAATCAAGATATTCAAAGATTATCAGGTGGTGGCTTAAATATAGATCCTAATAATACAACATTTAATAAAGAATGGTTAAAGAGATGGTCCGGACCTAACGCAACAAGATTTGATTTTGATAACGATATAGTATCAGGAATTGCTAACGAATTACCACCTACTCTTGCTAAAACGTTTGCATCAATGTTTCCAGATGGTGACGTAGATACGTCAGCAATAGAAACAATGCAATCTAGAGAAGGTGTTTTTGCAACAATACTTGAAGAAGTAACTAAAAGTGGAAATAAAGATTTAATTGAAGCATTAAATAAATTATTACTTTCTCAAGCAGTTCTAGTAAGTAATACTGCAAAAGCAACACTAGATGACGAACTAGGTGTTAAAACAACTACTATGTCTGGTACTGACATTGCTAATAATTTAGCTGGCAAACAAGATGATAATGCAGTATTAACTGGTACAAAAACACCAGCTGAAATTACTGAAGCTAAATTAAAAATAATGAGACAATATTTGCCAATGGCCGGAAAAGGTGATCCAAATCAGGACGCAACTGGTAATTATTATGAACAAATGATTGCTGAATTAAAGATTTTAAACGGTAAACAGGAAAAACAAATAAAAGAATTAGAGTCAGCAAACGCCAAATTATAATGGTTGCTTATTTTATTAAAATACTATATAATTTATATAAATACTGTTATAAAGGTACATATATACAATGAGCTGGAAAAAACATTTTACAGAATATAGCACAAAATTAGGTCAACAGTCAGTAATTGGTAATGCTGGAACGTCATATGGTAGTTCTTCACAATCAAAATACAGCACATGGTTACCAGAAGTATATGCAGGTCAACCAAATCGTATTGAACGTTATTACCAATATGATCAAATGGATTTAGATACTGAAATTAATGCTTCATTAGATACTATTGCAGAATTTGCCACTCAAGTAGAAACAAAAACAGGTACCCCATTTAAAATATTTTATAAAGATAAGCCAACAGATACAGAAACAGAAATTTTAAATCAATCAATTAAGCAATGGACTAATATAAATGATTGGGACAAAAGATGCTTTAAGTTATTTAGAAATGTTATTAAGTATGGAGACCAAGTATTTGTTAGAGATCCAGAAACTTATAAATTACTTTGGGTTGATCAAAGTAAAATTGAAAAAATTATTGTTAATGAAGGTAAAGGTAAAAAACCAGAAGCATACTTTATTAGAGATTTAGATTTAAATTTACAAAACTTAAACTTAACAACAATGAGTCAATATAAAATGTCGGCTCCTATAGCATTCCAAGGTGGTAGTATGCCTTTTGCCACAGATGCAAAATATCAAGGAGTGACAACAAGTATTAGTACGTCAACAGGTGGTAGATTTATGCAAGAAACTCAAACAACACCTGTAGATGCTTCGCACATAGCACATATAAGTTTATCAGAAGGTATGGATAGATTTTGGCCTTTTGGTACTTCAGTACTAGAAAGTATTTTTAAAGTTTATAAACAAAAAGAATTATTAGAAGATGCAATTATAATTTATAGAGTACAAAGAGCACCTGAAAGAAGAGTGTTCTATATTGATGTAGGTAATATGCCAACAAATAAAGCAATGGCATTTATTGAAAGAGTTAAAAATGAAATACACCAAAAACGTATTCCAAATAAAACAGGTGGTGGTGCTAATGTAATGGATGCCGCATATAATCCATTGTCAATGATTGAAGATTATTTCTTTGCACAAACGGCTGAAGGTAGAGGATCAAAAGTTGAAACATTACCAGGTGGACAAAACTTAGGCGAAATTGATGATTTAAAATACTTTAATAATAAGTTGATGAAAGGCTTAAGAATTCCATCAAGTTATTTGCCATCAACACCAGAAGATCCAGGGTCAGCATTTACTGATGGTAGAGTTGGTACAGCATATATACAAGAATTTAGATTTACAAAATATTGTAAACGTTTACAATCAATGATTATGCCAACACTTGATAAAGAATTTAAAATGTTTTTAAAACATAGAGGTATTGAAATTGATTCAGGATCATTTGAATTACAATTTAATGAACCACAAAACTTTGGTAAGTATAGACAAATTGAAATTGATAATCAACAAACAAGTATCTTTACACAATTACAACAAATTCCATTTATGTCAAAACGTTTTGCAATGAAACGTTATCTTGGACTTGATGAACATGAAATTTATCAAAATGAAAAATTGTGGGCAGAAGAAAATGCAAATGTAACAGGTCCAGCACCACAAGGTGATGATATAGCCGGCGGAGCAGGATTAAGTGATGTTGGTGCGGCTCCAATGCCAATGGCAGAACCAGAAGCAGATGCTGATGTAACTGACCCAGATACAGCAGGTGAAACTCCACCAATTAGTGGTGCTGAACCTACTCCAGACGAAACAGCATAATATTAACGTCAATATTTTTATTATAAATAGTATTAAAGGTATAGTACTATGAAAATTTACGAAATTAGCAATACAGATTTTTATTGTTTTGAGCCAGTATTAGGCGAAGCAAGTAGAAGACAAGGTGGAGCATTCCAAATATTTGGTAGAAGTCCAGGTAAATTTGGATCAGGTGCTAAAAAAGGAAAACTAACTAGAAAATTTAGATGTCCTACAGGTCCACGTAAAGGACGTATTGTTGCTAAACCTGAAACTTGTAATGCACCGTTAAATGTTAGACAAAGTACTAGAATGAAAGGCACACGTGCCGCGAAAGCTGGAATACATGGTAAAAAATCAAGCTATACTAAAAAATATAGTCCAGCATCAATACGTACTAAAAAAATGAATAAAGGCTTAAAGAAATTGCGTGGTAGAGCAAGAAAAAGTATTAGAAGAAGGTAAATATTAATATGCGTTATAGAGAGTTAATTAAAGAGAATTATTTTCCAGCAGATGATCAATATCATCAAGCAACTGTTAACGATAGTCGTAAGACTAGATTAACTTTAGTTCATTTAAATAAGTTGCGTAAAGTACGTGAAATGCGTAAAGCAGATAAAGAAAAAAACAGCGAATTTGTAGCTACAATGTATGCTCCAGTAATGCAATAGGCCAAATAAAGCATATTTTAATATAAAATAGGTTCAAAAATGGCTCAAAATAGGCTTCTTTACCTTAAATTTCCTATAAATCTGTTAAATAATATATACGATGGGTATCTTATAGGTATCTAAACTATTCACGTGAATAAGATTTAGGAGTATATATTATGTCTACAACCAGATCAAAACTAGAACAAGTTCTAGAATATCTAGTAAACAATGAATCTGAAAAAGCTTCAGAGCTTTTGCATGATGTTATTGTTGAGAAAGCTAGAAAAATTCATGAAGAGTTAATCGATACACAGACTGATGAGATCGAAGAAGATCTTACTACTGAAACAAAAGACGAAGCAGTAGATGAAACTAAAGACGAAGCTAAAGACGAAGCTAAAGAAGAAGTAGCTGAAACAGAAGAATCAAAAGATGAAGAAGCTGTTGAAGAAACTACTGACGCTGAAGCTGAAGATAAAGCTGATGTTGAAGAAACAGTTCTTGGTACAGGTGACTCTGAAGAAGATTTAATTAATGCTGTTAAAGACGAAGCTGACACAAATGCTGAAGAAATTGAGCATGAAGAAACTAATGAAGAAGGCGACGATGACGAAGCATCTGATGATGCTGAAGCACCAGCTGACGACAATGGTGACGATGAAGGCGAAGTTGAAGACAGAGTTGACGACTTAGAAGACGCTTTAGAAGATCTTAAAGCTGAATTTGAAAAACTTATGGGCGACGAAGAAGCAGGTGACGATGCTGAAGCGGCGGCTGATGACTTAGAAGGTGATGCAGAAGTTCCTGCAGAAATTCCAGTAATTGGTGCACCTGAAGAATCAGTTGAAGTTGCAGACGAAGTTGCTACTGAAAGCGAAGCTAAAGAAGATTCAAAAGAAGGCGAAGATTTAGAAGAAGCAACTGAATTATCTAAAGTGGCAGTTAGCCATTCAGATGGTTCTGATAGTACTAAATCACCAGTTGCGGCAGATGGCGGAGCTAAAAGAATCGACGGAGCAGATCCAGTTGATTTTACAGGCGGTGACGAAAAAGGTGGAAAAGCACCAGCAGTTAAGGACAATCCAAATAGTTCTAAACAAGGCGATGCTAAATTGAAACCGGCACCAAAAGCTAAAGCACCAGCGAGTGATAAAAGTAAATCACCAGTTGCATCTAGATAAGGTGTAAGGAAGTTAGAAGATTAGGAGATCGTCAAATATGGTAAAACCGTTACTAGAGAGTTTAACTTTTGACCAAGCCGGAATGCAAGTATTACATGAAGGCGAAGGTGATAAGAAAAACTTATATATGAAAGGTGTTTTCATCCAAGGCGGAGTGAAAAACCAGAATCAACGTGTTTATCCACTTGAAGAAATTCAAAAAGCAGTTTCTTCAGTAGATGAAAGATTGAAATCTGGATTTTCAGTTTTGGGAGAAGCCGATCATCCTGAAGAATTAACAGTCAATTTGGATCGTGTGTCACATATGATAGAAAATATGTGGATGGACGGTCCGAATGGAATTGGTAAACTTAAAATTTTACCAACCCCAATGGGGAATATTGTTAAAACACTTTTGGAAAGTGGAGCGAAATTAGGTGTAAGCTCAAGAGGAACAGGAAACGTTAATGAGTCAGGCAATGTGTCTGATTTTGAAATTGTTACTGTTGATATTGTAGCTCAGCCATCGGCTCCAGATGCTTATCCGAAAGCAATATATGAAGGTCTTATGAACATGAGAGGCGGCAGACGAATTTATGGTCTAGGCGCTGAATCCGTATATGATCGTAGGGCTGAACGTTACCTTAAAGAAGAGGTAATGAAATTAATAAAAGAGCTGAAGTTATAGGAGAACGACTCATGGCAGATATTTTTACAGGTATTCTTGAAGCAGACGGTATTTCAGAAGAATTGAAAAATCAAATTCAAGAAACGTGGAAAACTAAATTAGATGAAGCCAGAGAAGAAATCACAGCTGAACTTCGCGATGAGTTTGCTCAACGTTACGAAAGTGACAAGAGCCAAATTGTTGAAGCAATGGACAAAATGTTAACTGATAGACTTGTTTCAGAAATGGAAGAGTTTAAAGCTGACAAAGAAGCTTTAGCGACAGAAAGAGTTGCATACAAAACTAATGTTGCAAAACATTTAGGTTTGGTAGACAAATTTGTTGCTGAGCACCTTGCTAAAGAAGTGAAGGAATTACACGCTGATAAGACTGATTTGAAAAACAATTTTGCAAAATTGGAAAACTTTGTTGTTAAACAATTAGCAAAAGAGTTAACTGAGTTTGAAAATGACAAAAAAGCAGTTGTAGAACAAAAAGTTAAATTAGTAGCAGAAGGCAAGAAAATGATTGCTGAAGCTAAAAAACGTTTTGTTACTAAAGCGGCTGGTGTTGTTGAGAAAGCAGTTGAAAAATCACTAACTAGCGAATTATCACAACTTAAAGATGATATTAAAGTTGCTAAACAAAACAACTTTGGTAGAAAAGTATTTGATGCATTCGCAGGCGAGTATATGTCTTCTCATCTAGCCGAAGGTACAGAGGTTAGAAAACTTCAAAAAGAATTAGAAACTGTTAAAGCAAATACTACTGAAACAGAATCTAAGATTAAAGAAAAAGACGCTGAAATTGAAGCAACTCAGACTAAATTGAGAATTGCTGAAGATAAAAACATTCGTGAAAAAACTCTAGTAGAGTTAACAAGTGCTTTATCTAAAGATAAGCGTCGAGTAATGAATGAATTGCTTGAATCTGTACAAACAAGCGATTTAAAAAAGCAGTTTAACAAATACTTGCCAGCTGTTTTAAATGAATCTGCTCCGGCAGAATCAAATAAAACAATTGTTACTGAATCAGCTGATTCAAGAACAGAGGTAACTGGTAACAGAGAAACACCTGCTGAGCCTAGCTCAGAAGCTGGTGAAATTGTTGAACTTAAAAAACTAGCAGGTCTAGGAGTTAAGTAAAATGACTGATAAAGTAATCACAGATCAATGGGCTGATACAAAGAAGGCTTTAACTGAAGGTCTTGAAGGCCAAAGAAAAGCTTCAATGGAAACAGTTCTAGAGAATACTAAATCATACTTGGCAGAGGCGGCAACAACAGGTGCTACAGGCGCCGGTAACGTTGCGGCTTTAAACAAAGTTGTATTGCCAATTATTAGACGTGTGATGCCAACTGTTATTGCGAACGAAATCATTGGTGTGCAACCAATGACTGGTCCAGTTGGACAAATTCACACATTAAGAGTTAGATATGCAGAAACAGCCGCTGGCGTAACAGCAGGTTCGGAAGCATTATCACCATTCGACATTGCAAGATCTTATTCAGGTTCTGGCACGTCAGACGATGGTAACCAAGGAACAGCAGGAATGACTGGTGCAACTACTTCTACTTTAGAGGGTGCGGCAGGTTCTAAGATGTCAATTCAAATCTTAAAACAAACTGTTGAAGCTAAAACAAGAAAACTATCTGCAAGATGGACATTTGAAGCGGCGCAAGACGCAAGTGCTATGCACGGTTTAGATGTTGAAGCAGAAGTTATGGCGGCTTTAGCTCAAGAAATTACTGCTGAGATTGACCAAGAAGTTTTAACATCATTAGATAGATTAGCGGCACCAGGTGGTACTGCAGATGCTACTTATGATCAAAACTCTACAACAGGTACAGCAACGTTTATTGGGGACAAACACGCGGCTTTGGCTGTTATGATCAATCAACAAGCTAACTTAATTGCACAAAAAACAAGACGTGGCGCGGCTAACTGGGCAGTGGTATCACCACACGCATTAACAGTTATCCAATCTGCGACAACTTCAGCGTTTGCAAGAACAACTGAAGGTACGTTCGAAGCTCCAACAAATACTAAATTCGTTGGTACATTAAATGGCGCTATGAGAGTTTATGTTAACTCTTATGCGGCTTCTTCAGCAAGAATCCTTATTGGATACAAAGGTGCTGGTGAAGTTGATGCGGCGGCTTTCTATTGCCCATACATTCCACTAATGTCTTCAGGCGTTATCGTTGATCCGTCAACTTTTGAACCAGTAGTAAGCTTCATGACAAGATATGGTTATGTTGAGTTAACAAACACAGCATCATCACTTGGTAATTCAGCTGACTATGTGGCTTCAATTGCGTTATCAAACGTAACATTTATCTAATTTATATTAGATACTTGAAGTGCAAATTAATTAATGAATAACTTAAACCCCCGGGGCAACTCGGGGGTTTTCTTTTATAACAGCATATAATACATATTGGCCAAATCTGCTAAATAACTATATAGATATAAAAGAGAGATTATATAATGGCTGATCTAACTATTTTAAAAGCAGATGATTTAGTAATTTCTGGTAACCTTACAGTTAAAGGTACAGAAGAAGTTATTACTACGACACAAACAGATTTACATATTAAAGATAGAATAATTACACTTAATAAAGGTGGTACTTTAGGTGGTAATACAGCAGGTATTGAAATAGAATCAGGTGGTGGTATTGTAGCTACAATGGGATACACTACAGCATCAGGATTTGATTTTGGTAATAAAAATATAACAACAAGTGGTACTATTGCTGGTACTTTTAATATAGCAGTTAATTCAATTAATGATACACACTTAGATTGGGGTACTGGTGCTGATCAAATTAGTACAGCAGATATTCCAGAAAATACAAATTTATTTTATACTCAAGCAAGATTTGATGCGGCTTTAACAGCAAAAGATACAGATGCATTATCAGAAGGTTCAACGAATTTATATTATACAGTTGCAAGAGCAAATTCAGCCATTGATGCTAGAGTATTAACAACGTCAATTAATTCATTACAAGATGTTGATACATCAGGTGTAGCAAGTAATAACACTTTAAAATGGAATGGTACAACTTGGGTACCAGGTGATCCAGGACACTCAACAACAGATACTTTAAATGAAGGATCAACAAATCTTTATTATACAAATGCAAGAGCTGATGCACGTATAGCCGCGGCAAGTATTAATGCATTATCAGATGTTAATACAACTGGAGCGGCAGGTGGTAAAGTTTTAATGTGGGATGGTACAAATTATGTACCAAATGAAATTGCAGTAGGAGCCGCAAAAGCACAAAAAGGAACGTTAGCATCAAACCTAACTCATACAGCAACGTCAACAAGCGCCGCTGGTGATCATGGCACAATTGTTATGTCTGGTCCATTAATAAATTATGTGGCTGGACAAGGAAAATTCTTAGTAAGTGTAGATATGACAATTAGTCAAACACACTCACACTTGGCAGTAAATGGTAGTGGTAATGGTACTGGACACGGAAACAAATATGAATTTAAAGTTCATAAAGTTCAAGGTGGTGCGGCAGTAAATTATGCATCACCAATTTATTCATCAACAGTTTCAGGTTGGGAAGAACATATATCTTTACAATTTATTGATGATGGTTCAGTTGTAGGACATGGTTCAGCTCCAGATGGAGTTACATACCACGTTACAACAAATACAATATCAAATGGAGCAACAGTATATAATACAGCTGGTACAAGTGCGGCGGCATCAACAATAACAATATCAGCAATAAATGGTTATGCAGTTGAATTAAATGATAAAGATTTTAATATAGGTGAATTAAAGAATGTCTTAATAACAACACCAGCAGAAGGACACCAATTGTATTATGAAAATGCAACGTCAAAATGGAAAAACCATTTACCAACTTTAAGTAAACTTTCTGATGTAGATAGTGCTTTAAATCCTGCAGGTGGACAAATTTTAAAATATACAGCAGGTGCAACAAATAAATGGCAACACGCAGACTTTAGTTTAAATGATGTTTCAGATGTTAACACGGCCGGTGTAGCAAATGGATCTATTATAAAATATAATGGTTCAAATTGGGTAATTGCTTCTGATGTTGATACAACAACAGATGTTGTTGATGATACAACACCACAACTTGGTGGTGATTTAGATGTTAATGGTAAACAAATTGTTACAACGGCAAATGGTAATATTGCTTTAACACCAAATGGTTCAGGACAAGTAATTATAACAGGTGACTTAACAGTAACTGGTACAGCAACAACAATGGATGTTCAAAATATGACTGTTGAAGATTCAGTTATATTAGTTAACAAACATGACTCACAACCAGCAAATAATACTAATGATGCTGGAATTATGGTACAACGTGGTTCAAGTGAAAATAATGCGGCTTGGTTCTGGGAAGAAACTACTGATCGTTGGATTGCAACAACTACAACAAGTGCGGCAAATGCCGTAGATATTACAGTAACAGCAAACGCAGATATACAAGCAGGAACAGTTTACGCAACAGCAACAACGGCTCAATATGCTGACTTGGCTGAGATATATGAATCTGATTCAAATTATGAACCAGGAACAGTAGTTGTATTTGGTGGTGAAAAAGAAGTAACACAATCAACACACTTTACAGATCATAGAGTAGCAGGAGTTGTATCATCTAATCCAGCATATTTAATGAATAAAGATGCTGAAGGTGTTGCAGTAGCATTACGTGGTAAAGTTCCTTGTAAAATTGATGGACCTGTTAAAAAAGGTGATATTATAGTAACTGGAACACAACCAGGAACAGCAACAGGATTAGCAGAAGATAGTGCTATGCCAAGTGCTGTATGTGTTATTGGTAAATCAATTGAAGATGACAGCGGAACTAGTGTAAGATTAATTAATATTGTTGTTTAAAGATAACGATTTTTAATATCGTCTTC
>CEUS01034126.1_pt1 | contig 20345 bp, 16 predicted proteins | sample 427031 | NCBI WGS metagenome assembly CEUS01 (sample SAMEA2622837, study PRJEB7988) | marine metagenome | biome: marine biome (ENVO:00000447); feature: marine epipelagic mixed layer (ENVO:xxxxxxxxx); material: "saline water (ENVO:00002010), including plankton (ENVO:xxxxxxxx)" | depth 140 m | reverse complement strand
CTGTTCTCTTCTGTAGAGGTATCAACCAGTAGTGCGTTGTATATCAACTCCGCAAGGTACACTGACACGAATGCGATGCAAAAAAATGAGAGTCCGACATGTATATTGTCGCTCCAACCAATTAGAAAAATTGAACATGCTGCCAGGATATTCAATAATGTAAAAGTTTTTATTCGGCTTTTCAGTTGATCAGTCAGGGCTCCTAGGAATGGACTGATTAACAAGACAATAAGCATAGAGAGGGCTATTGGAAAACCTAGATCTGCATCAGTAGTGCCGCGGCGTTGATTAATCCAAAGGGGAAGGAACAGGCCAACCACTCCCAGATAAAAAGCGGTGTTGGCTATGTCGTAAACTACCCAGGAAACAAGCGATCTATTTAAGCCTGACAAAAACTCCTCCCCGGACAAGGTACCAGCAGATTTTGTCAATATCAATATTTTTCCGTGCTAGCTTGCTTATATCTAGGTGTTCGTATAGTTTGATTTTAACGAACATGTTTGCAAATTGATTTGAAACAAGATCAGCTAGTATATTGTGAAAAGACGCCAGTAATGACCACATAATGATTTTGGGAGTAAACCATGGTTCCTATACCGACTACAATAGACGAGATTCAACATCTTGCAGAAATAAACATGTCATCACAGCATGGCCAATTTGTCCGCAGAGGCTCATACGGGAACTGGACAAGGGATCGCAATAGGGAAAAGCTAAATCAACTGGCGCTCAATCCCCGTTTATTGAGGGATACAACAAAAAGAGATTTATCAACTACAGTTTTAGGTAGCAAAATAGAATTTCCGATAATGTGTGCACCGGCAGGAGCACAATGTGCGTCTCATCCAGATGGGGAACTAGCTACTGTTAGGGCAGCTGGTGGAATTGGAACGTTGATGGCTTTGCCAGTCGGGTCAGGACACACAATTGAATCAGTTGGGCAAGCTGCCTCAGGTCCAATATGGTTTCAGCATATACATTACAGCAACGCTGTTAGTGAAATATTGTTACCTAAGTTGAAAAACTCTGGATTTTCAGCGGTAATATTAACTGTTGATTGCATAGGTCCTTTTGAACTCACGGAAAATCTTCACACCCATGAATCAAGAGGGAGAATGTTTGGTAGTCTCGAGGGACATGATGAAATTTTAGATGAGCATGGCTTAGCCAGATGGATACCTCCTAACCTCACCTGGGATAGACTGGAATGGATACGATCTTTATCGGGAGATTTGCCACTTGTAATCAAGGGCATAAGGACTGTTGAGGATGCACTGAAATGCCTTGAGTATCCAGTAGAAGGTATAGTTGTTTCAAATCATGGAGGCAGGCAATTTGATGGAGGGCGTAGCTCTATTGAAATCCTGCCAGAAATTGCTGATGCAGTTGGAGATAAACTAGAGATATATTTTGATTCGGGAGTGCGCTCTGGACTTGATGCTTTTAGGGCGATCGCTCTTGGGGCCCGAGCTGTGTTTGTTGGGCGGCCTGTCCATTGGGGATTAGCTTATTCTGGTGAAGAAGGGGTTTTGCTCGCAATGCAAATATTGAAAGCAGAATTCGATAAGGTACTTGCCTATAGCGGCTGTACGAGGATTGATCAAGTCACGAAAGAATTCATTCATACAGCCCATTTTAACCAGTTTTAAAGGCTTATTGACACAGATTTATTTGTGGTCTAGGGCGGTTGAACTTTGCCGAAGGTGGTTTTTGGCACCCAGCCTTGGAAACCTTTCTTTCCAACCAGTTCTATTCTAGACCACCCTGTCATCTCATAAAGGACTCGAGTTTCTGTACCTTCCGTGACTTCGAATTCAACAAGATAATTTTTCCCTGGTCCACTTCTGACTTCTACTAATTCAGATAAAATCACAGCTCTTTTTTCTGATTCATCATCGATAATTCTCATTACAAAGGCAGCACTAAATATTATTAGTAGGATTACTGAAAATATGCTTAGGTAAATTGAAGTGAGGCCAGCGAATTTTCTCTGGTAGAAGATCCAAATCAATAAAGAAAAAAATAGCAGATACCACAAAAACAATATTGATAGAGCGAGTTCTGTTGTGGAGAGTCTATTGAATAAGAGGATCTCGTCAGTCAAATTCGACCCCGCACTATCTCTTGGAGAGTCTGGCAGGTGGCTCCTAGCAATACTAAGGTTAGTTTTTGTATCCTGGTCACTGGGATCCAGTTCCTGAGACTTCAAATAATTGAGTATAGCGGCGCCTAATTTGCCCTGTTGATAGTACGCATTACCTAGGTTGTAGTAGACGATTGGATCATTGAATCCATCGCTAATTAACATCTCATATGCATCAGCTGATTTACCAAAAACTCCTTTGTCGTACAGGTTGTTTGCGATTAAGAAAAGGTCACTATTTTCAGGCGACTGTGCATTTACAACAGACAAAGTTATGATGAGCAAGCTAGGTATAATAATTGCTAATTTAAATATCTTAGGTGCCGAGATTTGTTTCAAACTCAGTCTCCAGTTCTTCTATAGCCGTTTCTATTTCATTAATTAGCATTGTTGAGGAACCAGCTTGTATTTCTGTTGGTGCGAACCTATTGATGTCGCACTCATTGAGACAATTTTTGATTCTCTGCCTTAGACTAGCACTGATCCCATGTTGATCCAGCAAAATTAACAGTTCATGTTGGGTTAATCCTGCTGTTTGATGTTGTATTTTGGCACTGATGTAATCATTGGTTACAGTATTGATACTGGTGTAAACCATAGGACTCTCATGCTCTGTTGCAGACAAGGTTCGGATCGCTTTTCTGTATGCGGTCGATTTGCTAGCAAATTGGTTGTTCCTGAAAGGCAGTTTTGTGCCTTTCAGGAACATAAAAACCGCCAATAGTGCCGGTAACGGTAAACCAATGACCAACCAATAGGCAGGGTGTTTGAAAATTGGCTCTCTATTGACATCCAGTTTGTCAGGTTTCGGCTTTATGTGTCTTATGTCGGTTGCTAGCCGTGAGATTTGTTTGTCAACTGTCACAGGATCATCTTGGATCCATGCTTGGTTGGACTTGCGATTTACAGATACGGGTATTTCCTTTGACAAAATTGTCCGATATGTACCTGTTAAGGTATCAAAATAAGTAAATTCTATGGATGGAATAACCAACTCCCCTGTTTGCAAGGGTAGAAGTGACGTTCGATACGTTCGCGTACCGATCAGCTTATCATTCTCAATTTCAAATGAAGTGCTGACCTGATCATCTACAGAACGCCATTCCCTGTTTTGTGGAAACTCAGGTTTTGCCAGCAGCTCCACGTTACCTGATCCTCGAATCATTATAGAAAGTACTACTGGTTGATTGTATAAAGAAGATTGATTGTCTACAGATACGTTGATTGCAAAATCACCAACTGCCCCATTGAATGAGCTGGGTGCTCCGGCGGGCAAAGGTTGAGTTGTGACTGTGTTAGCATCTGATTCCAATGTGACTGTGTTGCGTCCGTATCCGCCCGGGATAGTGAGTTTGGTGGGTTCAATTGTACGACTACCGACCGTAGTTGGAAATAAGAAAGTTCGCACTTCGGTGACCAAATATTTTCTGCCGTATTTTACTGTATCGTAACTCCTTTCTTGTGTAGAAATTCCAATTTTGTCCAGAGTGGAGCTGTCATAGCTCCAGAAACCCGTCATGGAAGGCCATTGAGGGACTGGGCGCGGCTGGAAAAATCTTCTGCGTGCCGAATTTCTGTAAAATCTGAAAGTATAAGTAATCTGTTCACCTAAAAAAGGCACAGGGTCGTCGATTGTCGATTCTACGAGGTACTCTTGGTTCTGTAAATTTTGGTCTGCGATATCATCTTGAGCTGATGGCTTGCTGGTGTTTCCAGATGTATTACCAGGATGAACCTCTATCGTGATGGGATTGGTTTCGGCAGCTTTGCCATTAATAATCACTTGGATCGGATCTATTGTTAGGGGGCCATCAACTGTCGGTTTTAAAATATATTCGTGAGTGAGTATTGAAGATGATTGACCGTTGATGAGGCTCACTTTTCTTACAGTTTTGTGGCTTAGAATCCGAACCTCGTTTAATGACGGCAGCACTGGTTGGGAAATATTGCCTTCACTTTCGATGGTGATCGTAAGAGTAAGAGTTTCATCAGTGGTCAGATCAGTTTTGTCGACGGTAGCCCGAATCAATGGCGCCTGCGCAATAATCACCTCGGTATGTATTGCATCTAATGATAAAAACGCTAAAGTGCCCAGTAGAACAGAAATGAAATATCTTAGATTCATAAAATAAACTACCAATCCCGTCCTCTGGGATTTCCAGCAACTTCTAACCTGTTTCCTAGTTGGCTTTGGAGTGTATTTGTTTGATTGCCGATCATTTCTAGAATCTGCCTAGCTTGTTCTTCGCTAATTTCAGATTTAGGTTCCATGTCCATTTCATTTGATTGTCCGGTAGTCTGATCTTCAGTTCCTAGTTGGCCGTTCTCATAACTACTCTCGGATTCATCTAAAGGATTTTCAGGCGGTTCACCTCCTTGAGGGGAATCAGAGGCATTTGTGAAGTCTGGATTAGCAGGGTTTTGTTGTGAGTCTTGGCTACTTTCGTCCTGTTGGTCTTGATCATTTTCTAATTCTCGCATATGGAGAAGGGCTATTTCTAAATTGTATTTAGCGTCGATATCTTGATGGTTGATTTTGAGCAACTCCTTATAGGATTCAATAGCCAATTCCAAGTCTTCTAATTTGTAAAGAGTATTCCCTAGGTTAAATAGTCCATCCTGGAACATTTTTTCCGTTGCACCAAGTATAGCTTCTTCATAACTTTCCCTTGCTGTTAGGTAATCCCCACTTCGATAGTAAACATTTGCAGAGTTATATGTTACTTCTGGGATATGCTTCGACTCAGAACGAACTTTTTCGTAAGCGTGAAGAGCCTCTGTATATTGCCCATTATCGAAAGCAATATTACCTTCTTCAATCGCACTGGAAGCTTCAGAATTGCAACCAATAGTCAGCAAAAATAATATTAAAGTACTCACTTTAATTAGTGGAGATACATGGTGGGTGTTATTGGACATCGTAGATGTTTTGTTCACCGAAATTTCTCCCTCGTCTTGAGTTTCCGATCGGGTATGATTTCTGAAATTACCAGGGCTAAAATGGCAACAAAAAGAAATATTTGGAACCTATCTATTTTAGAAGATTCGGTCTCACCGTGTATTATCGAATCGGCATGACTGGATATGGCCTTAGCTAACTTCTGGGTTCCTCTATTATCGAGCTCGGTACGAAAGTAGATACCCTTTGTTTTCTCGGAGATCAATTTGAGAGGATCTTCGTTTAATTTAGACCGAACAACATTGCCTGTGACGTCTTTTATATAATCCACAATCCTGCCATCATCATTTATTACAGGGATTGGTTCCCCTGATGTTGAACCGACACCGATGGTATGTACGATTATTCCCTGTTGGTATGCTGAATCAGCTACAGTGATCGGATCTGTTTCATGGTCCTCTCCGTCAGTTATTACCACCATGATTTTTTGGCTGGGTTGGTCATGATCGAATGCGTCCATAGCTGTTTGAATGGCTGGAGTAATAGCGGTTCCTTTCCTGGAGATCATTGATGGATGAGCGTTGTGTACAAACGTAAGTGCAGATGAATAGTCAAAAGTTGGAGGAAATTGAAGGAATGTAGCACCTGAAAAAAGAACTAGCCCTACTTCGTCACCAGTCAGCTTGCTGAGTAGATCTGTAATTTCTATCTTAGCTCTTTCCAATCGGTTTGGTTTGATGTCTTGAGCGAGCATACTCGGGGATATATCAAGAACGATCATGATTTGAGAACCAGTTTGTTCTATAGGTTGTATTGCAGTGCCCCATTGTGGACGAGCTAGGGCGAGCAACACCATACCAACTGATATGAACCACAGCATTAAACACAAACGTCGGCCAAAATAATTGACTGAATTGCTGAGGTTTCTGATGAGATCAGGATTGCCCATTCTGTCTATGTCGGACTTTTTACGCGCTGAACTCCAATACAACATAGATGCTGCTGCGGGCAATAACAAAAGGCTGTATAAAATATTATAATCTTCAAAAATCATTTCAAGGAATCTTCCGGAGAAAAGTATTTTTTGACAAAAATTCGATTAGTAGGAAAACGACTCCTGGAATTGTCAGGTATGCCATAAGTTCCTTGTATTGGATAAAAAATCTTTCTTCAATTTCCGATGTTTCAAGCCGATTAATTTCTTGGTAGATAGCTTTCAAACCATCTGGATCACTAGCTTGGAAGTAGAGTCCTCCAGTTGTATCGGCTATTTCTTCCATAGTAGTTTCGTCTATGGTGTTTCCTAACAAATTCATATATAGACTTGGAATCCCTGACCCAGTAAGGGACGTGGTGATTTGGCCTAAGCCTATTGTGTGGATTTTGATTTTTAATGCTTTTGCTGCTGCTGCTGCTGTAATTGGATCTAATTGTCCGGAGTTATTCATACCATCGGTAAGTAGAATTACTAATTTGCTATTATTAGGGGAATTTTTTAGCATGTTTGCGGCACTTGCAAGTCCTAATCCTATAGCGGTGCCGTCGTCAATGAGCAATTCTGGTGCAGGTTCAAGATCTACCAATAATTTTTTGAGAACTTCGTGATCTGTAGTTGGTGGACTTTGTATGAAAGACTCTCTTGCGAACACAACAAGGCCGATTCTGTCGTGCTCTCGAGCGGAGATAAAGTCACTGATAACTGTTTTTGCTGCATTAAGCCTGCTTAGCAATTTCATGTCTGTATTGGCCATGCTTCCTGAAATATCCAGTGCTAGTACTATATCTACTCCCTCGCCCGTGATAACCGTACGGGCATTGACTATTTGTGGTCGGGCTGCAGCAATAATTAGCAACCCAACTGATATCAATCTAAGGAAAATTAGAATAGGTGACAGTTTCAACTTCCATGAGCTGTTTGGTGTTTGTGTATGCGATATGTAGGAATATCGCATGCTGGCGAGTTTGAGATTATTAAAACCAGACGTCGCTGCAAGTAATATTATGGGTAAAATCGGCAATAAGACAAGAACCCATGGGGTTGCGAACCGCATGTCAGCACTGCTCCTGTCGACCATTTCTATTGGCCAGATTCTCTGTATCAGTTATCAGTTGAATGGTTTCTGATGTACATTTCAATGCTTCCTGTATGGTTGGATTCATGCTAGTGAACTTTACCAGGTCGCATTCCTGCAAAATTGTCATTGCTTTGGTGGCGTGAGGATCTATGAATTCTGATGTTTTCAACGCATTGCGAATTTCCGATGTGGTCAGATCCATCGCAGGGATTCCAAAACCGTTGCTTAGATAAATCCTTATGCACTCTGTAATTAGAGTAGAGTGCTCTTTGAATTGTCCTGATTCTGGCAAATTCAGATCTTTGATCCGCCAAATTTCATCAATTGCGATTTGATGCGGTGTGCGTGGTTCTGTATCGAGGCCTGTTTTAATTAAAGTCTGGATTTTGTTTCTTATCAACAGAAAAATGCCAACGACCATAGATATCAAAATTAGGCTTGTACCTATTATCCATTGCCAGGCATAGTGAACTGCTACAGATGCTTGTGATCGGATATCTCGTATGTCCGTATCTCCCTCTTCCAGGATAGAGGAAACTGTTATCAATGCTTCATGGGATATCTTTTTATGCAACTCCCCGTCTGGCCCCGCCAGATTTATCTCAAAGCTAGGGGTGAAGTACTCTCCTGGTTTGAACAGGACTAACTCAACTATTTTAGAAGAAGTTGTTGTGCCGTCATCATTTCTTCTGGAAGAAGGAGGATATTGCCTGATGAGTTCAAATTCCCCCCATTTCCCAGGTAGTGAAGGGAACAACACGTTGGATCCGTCTTTATGTATTACCAGTATTTCAAGAGCAATAGGATCTCCAACTGTTAATTTAGAGGATTCCACCTCCAATGATATTTCAAATAGAGGTGATTGAGCGATTGCAGTCCCAAACCCAACGACTAGTATTAATGTTGAGGTACCCAAAACCATTATTAATCTTATTTGGGAAGTTAATACAAAAAACGGTGCTCGTTCGGGCTTAATGTTTTCTCTTGGCGTAACTAGGCTTCTCATAGCGAATTCCAATGGTTTTATTGGGTTTACTTTCCGAGCTAACTCTTGAATTTCCTGGCACGTTTTCTGAAAAATAAAGCTAAGTCATTGATGTAATCATTTTCTGTGTTAACTGGTATTCTATCCACTCCAGCTTTGTGAAAAACATCTAGTTTGGACGCAGTAAAATCCGTCACTTTGGCTGTAAATGCTTTCCGCCAATCTGGGTCACTAGTGTCGATAGCATGGAACTCCGAAGTTTCAGAATCTTCCAGCATCATTAGGCCCATACTTGGGATGTTTTTTTCTAAAGGATCATGTACATCAATTGCTATAATGTCGTGGCGGCGATTTGTTATTGAAATTGATTGGCTATAATTTTCCGCACGGGTCAAGAAATCAGATATGAAAAAGATAATGCTGTGTTTTCTAAGGACACGATTGACTGTCTCTAGAGCTAATGCAATGTCAGTGCCGGCACCACTAGCATTGAAAGCAATCATTTCCCTGATTATCCGTAGGACATGTGTACGTCCTTTCTTTGGGGGTACGTACAATTCGATTTTATCTGTAAAAATTATCAGTCCCACCTTGTCATTATTATTTGTAGCTGCGAAGGCTATTACTGCTGAAATTTCTGCTGACAACTCACGTTTGAATCGATATGCACTGCCAAAGTTGGATGACTGGCTGGCATCGAGAACAATCATCACTGTTCGTTCTCGCTGTTCTCGGTATTGACGAATATAAGGACTTCCCATACGTGCTGTAACGTTCCAGTCAATGAATCGGATTTCATCTCCGGGATTGTAGGGCCGGACTTCTTGGAATTCCATTCCTTGCCCTTTAAAAACTGATTGATATGCACCAGAGAAAGTATCCCGTACCATCTCTTTGGTGGTTATTTCAATCTGTCGTACCTTGCGGTAGATTTCTGAAGAGATCATTTATGGTACTTCAATGTGATCCAATATTTTCTGGATGATTTCTGAACTAGTTATTTCCTGAGATTCGGCTTCGTAGCTAACGATGATACGGTGCCTAAGTACGTCGGCTGATAACTCTTTGATATCGTCCGGATTCACATAGCCACGACCATTGATAAATGCGTTAGCTCGTGCGGCATTAATCAGGTATATTCCTGCCCGTGGTGACGCTCCATAAGAAATTAGTTCTTCTAGCTCAGGAAGGCCAATTGCTGTAGGTTGTCTTGTGGCGCTTATAAGGTCTAGTACGTATTCTTTCACTTTGTCGTCAACATATATTTGCTGGACGATCTTTCTGGCCTGGAGAATAGTCTCTACATCGACCACTGGATTCAAATCGATTTTTGAATCACTGGTTACACGGTTTATTATCAATCGTTCTTCATCTCGCGATGGGTACTCTACTACCACCTTAAGCATGAAACGATCTACTTGCGCTTCCGGGAGCGGATAAGTCCCCTCTTGTTCGATCGGATTTTGAGTAGCAAGGACAACAAACAGTTCCTCTAAAGCGAAAGTTGTATCACCGATAGTTACTTGGCGTTCCTGCATTGCTTCCAAAAGAGCGCTCTGGACTTTAGCTGGTGCTCTGTTAACTTCGTCAGCTAGTATCAAATTGGAAAAAATCGGTCCTTTGTGAACGCTAAATCCGCTGGATGAAGGGTTATATATCTGCGTACCTACCAGGTCAGCAGGCAATAAATCTGGCGTAAACTGGATTCGAGAAAATCCGGCTTGAACGGTTTCTGCAAGGCTTTTGACTAAAGTTGTTTTGGCTAAGCCTGGAACGCCTTCTATTAGAATATGGCCATCCGTTAATAATCCTATGATGACACGTTCAACCAGAGTATCTTGCCCCACAATAACTTTGCGCAGTTCGGATACCAGCGCTTTTATGAAAACAGCTTCATTTTCGACTGCTGCATTCATCTCGTGAATGCTGTTGTTTTGCATAAGTTGCTCCTGAATATGAGTGAGCCGCAGAGGTACAGTGTGTTGAATGCCTTGTGGTTCGACGATCGTACCGATGTTTAGTATAACGATTGGAACCTAGTTTAGTTAGGTGCGGAACGTTCTTTTATCGATTTGTCAGCTTCAGGTACTGAATTGGCTAAGATTTACCTCTTCTCAATACTTTTCCTGGTGTGGCACCTGTGTGAGTACCGTTTTTCACAACCGGAACACCGTTTACTAGTACGTGAGGTATCCCGTTTGGATATTGATGGGGATTTTCCCAAGTAGCATTATCTATAACTTTCTCTGAGTCAAAAATAACTATATCTGCAACCATCCCTGTTTTGATAATGCCACGTTCTTTCATATTCATCCGGATGGCAGGAAATCCAGACATCTTGTGTACGGCTGTCTCCAATGACAAAACATTTTCTTCCCGTACATATTTACCAAGAATCCTTGGATAAGTTCCATAAAACCTGGGGTGAGGTAAAGCATTAGCATAGGCTCCGTACGGTGATACTGCACGGCCATCGGAGCCTATCATGGACAGTTCATGGCTCATGAAATATTTCACATCTTCTTCTACCCGATTGTGAACTCTTGTTGGAACTGATCCATTTTCTTCTTCCATTACTTGTAGGACTGCCTCTGCGGGTTCAATGTTGCGTTCTAGGGCAATTTCTTCCACATTTTTCCCTACGAGATGTTTGTTTTTATCAGAACGTATGTAAGCTACATACCAGGTGTTCCATAAAGGAGACAGTCCGTCTAGACCTTGAGCAACTTCTTCTCTTATACGGGGCCGGATTTTGGGATCTTTTATCCGTGCAACGAATTCGTCCACAGATCCGGCTTGTGCCCAAATAGGTATTGCCTGATTCAATCCTGCGCCAGCAGCTGTGTATGGGTACATGTCGTAAGTAATATCCAGCCCTTGTTCACGTGCATTAACCAATAAATCGACCATTTGTGGGCCTTCACCGTACACACGGCGATCGATTATAGCCATGTGCGAGAATTGTACAGGGATGGAACCTCGTTGGCCTATTTCAATTGCCTCCTCAATGGAGGACAAGTGTTTGCCATTACCTACTCTAGCATGAGTGACGTAAAATGCCCCTTCATACCTATTTACTACACTGCAAAGCTCAATCACATCGTCTGTGGTCGCGAAGCACGAAGGCGCTACGGATAGCCCCGTTGAAAGTGAGAACGCACCCATTTCCATTGATTCAGAAGCAAGTCTTTTCATAGAGTCCATCTGCTCGGGAGTTGGGGGCTCATCTTTTGTGGCTCCTGAGGCGACCTGTAAAGCGGCTTGGCCTAATTGAGGAGCCACGTTTATGCTGATGCCTGCTGATTCAAGAGCATCTGCCCACTCGTCAAGAGTGTTCCATGTCCATTCCGTGTGGGTTATAAGTGTTTTGCCAAGATTCCGTTGTAGGGCAGACGGACCATTTTCCCCCGCAGGGAAAGGGGAATAGCTACAGTTACCCGTGACTTCGGTCGTCACTCCTTGGTAGATCTTACTTTCTCCACCTGGATCATCAAATAAAGTGACGTCGGAATGGCTATGCATATCGATAAATCCGGGCGCTACGATTTTGCCAGACGCGTCGATATGATTTTTTGCTTGTGTATCACTAAGAGAGCCAATGGCTTCTATTCGACCATCGGAAATTCCTATGTCTCCTTTGAATCTCGGAGAATTGGAGCCGTCAATGATTGTGCCGTTTTTTATTAGAGTGTCAAAACCCATGCTTGTGCTCCTGATTTCGGTTTAGTTACTGAACTTGTGATATTAGTTCTTCAATTTATCGCATCAATCTGGGAGGTTTTCTTCAAAGAATCTTTGCCAGTTGCGCCACATAATATTCTCGATGTCCGCGGTACTGTATCCTCTATTAGCCATAACCTCAGCAACCTTCTGGTAATCTACAACCGTGTCAATTTCAAGAGGAGCGTTGGCCGCACCTCCCTGTCCATCTGTGTCTCCTCCTATTGCCGAGTGCAGGGAATTGCCTGCTAATTGGGAAACGTGATCGATATGATCGACGAAATTGTCTAGGGTAACGTCTTCTTTGGTGAAGGGCGGTTGTTCGGGGAGATTTTGCCAATCAACGCCAGTAGGCCAGAGCATGTGAGAATCCATGGAATGGCCGATCACAGCACCTCGTTCAATTATTCTCTTGATCTGGTGGTCTGGGAATTGTCGTTCTCCGGGGCAAACTGACCGACAATTTTGGTGACTCGCCAGCACAGGCCCGTTCCACATGTCTAATTCCTGACGGACGGCTTCGTCTGATGTGTGGGACACATCGAGTATCATGCCAAGTGACTCCATTTCCGTTAACAATTCAGTTGCAGGAGGTAAAAGGCCTCCATCGATACCTGTACCTGTTCCGTGTGAATATCTGCTTATTCCGTAGTGTGACAGGCTTATGACGCGTAGTCCCAAGTCAAACCATTCGTGGACTTGTTGAGGCCAAGTTATTGGATCAGCGCCTTCCATACCCAACACCATCCCCACGGGTAATTCACTGTAATTAGCTGAGTTTTCCCAGATCGACATATGCTTTTTAAATTCTGATGATGTATTTAGGAGACTTACGTACCCACTGGCCTCTAAAATCTGATAATACGCGAGATGTGCTTTTCCATTGGCATAAGAATGATGGTCTGTTTTGACTGCCCCATGGTCGTGCCCAGGTCTCAGAATACAGTTGTCTCCTATTTTTACTAAAGCCACCGCCATTTCAGATTGCCGCATTTCTGGAATGGATGCCATTGTTCCGTCCCTGTATGTGTCCCAGTCTAAAGGCCTGTGGGGCAGTATAGGATCTTCACGAGTTTCCCCTATCGGCAAAGTAAGGTCCCGTTCCAGGGAAATGGCTCCATAAGCCATAGGATAGTCTCCGTCAATAATTAACATCAGGTGTACCTCCTTGGTATCTGTTACCTGGGGTGTCTAGACATGCCCGCGTCTAAGCGCACGGCCTGCCAGAACACCAGTATTTTCCCCTTTTTGAATAACTGTCTTACCGTTGACTATGACATATTCAATCCCTACGGGATATTGTTTAGGATTTTCTCTTGTGGCAGGAGCTTTGACCGTATTTGGGTCGAAAATAACTATGTCTGCTTTGTAGCCGTCTCTTAAAATACCCCTGTCTGGCAAGCCAAGTCTTTGTGCGGGGAATGAAGTCATCTTACGAATAGCCTCAGGCAGTCTGAGATGTTTCTCGGCACGGACGAATTCGGCGAGGACAAGTGGGAAACAGCCATAGCTTCTCGGATTAGGGTACTCGCCAAACAGTATGGCATCAGAAGCAATCATACCGTACGGATGAGACACGAAAGCCGGCAGGGTATGTTGATTTGTCCCGAGAGAAACGACTGATATACCAAGGTTTTCATCGATCAAAAGATCAAATATGGCATCCAGTGGTTCCTGACTCCTCATTTCAGCCACATCAGTGATAGATTTGCCTTCGTATACTTTGTTGTGTGACTTAGTGAAGTTAGTTAGCCAATTGGTGTGGAGGACTTCAGTAGAAATTTCTTTTTTCATCCGTTCTCGGTCAGATTTATCTTTGAGTGCTGCCATTATTCGCTCTGGACCACCATCCTTGGCCCAATCCGGTAGAGAAATGATAAAGTGCGTGCCGGAATACGGATAGGAATAACAGTCAAATGTGACATCTAGACCTTCTGCACGGCCATCTTCAACCAGATTGAGATAGTCTAGATGACTGCCGACCCCTTGAGCACTTTGTCTGTAGTGAGTCAGATGGATGGCAATCCCGCTGCGCCGGCCAATTTCCAAAGCTTCTTCCCATGGTGCAAGCAGACCCTTGGATCTGAGGCTTGCTCTGGTGTGAGTGTGGTAGAAACCTCCATACTTGGCAGATTCTTCAGATAGGGCTACCAACTCATCAGTGTCGGCATAACTTCCAGGAGGATAGTCCAATCCAGTTGAGATGCCCCAAGCTCCTTCCTGCATTGCTTCTTTGACCACTGAGCGCATATTGGCTAATTCTTCACTGGTGGCTGGTTTGGATGTCCATCCAGAACCCCAGATCCGAACGGGGGAATTGCCAAGGATATATGCCACATTGATTGCCACACTGTTGTCATACTTGTTCAGCAAATCAGCAACTGTTAGCCAATCTGCAGGCATAGGAGGGTAACCATTTAGTCCAGAATCAAGCCAAATGTAGCGGTGAAGTTCGTCTTGAGTCTTGAAAGGCGCGTGGGAGATACCATCGATACCTACTAATTCAGTTGTCACTCCCTGTCTTATTTTAGGATCGTGATGCGGGGCTCCTAATATGGTGAGACCTGCATGTGAATGGAGGTCTACGAAACCTGGACAAATAACATTCCCTGTGGCATCGATGGTTTTAGCGGATTCAAGATCAGAAACATCTTCCCTTTTTATTGTAACTATCTCGTTTTTGACCAGAACCGAACCATAAAATCCCGGACTACCAGTCCCGTCAATGATCATGCCATTTTTGATAATTAGATCAAGCATATGAGCCTCAGCGTGTAGTTAGATTGTTATAAGTCAACTCCAAAGAAGCGATGTATCAAACTGCTGGAATCATATGGGCGTGCAGTGTGTGTGTCAAACGTGGATCAATGTTCTGAGACCATGTGACTCGTTGTTACGGAGTGTAAACCGTAGGTATAATCTAGGCTGGTTGAATCATTGGGAATTAAAGGAGGGATTGTAATGTTTGAAAGGATAGCAGTATTTGGAGTGGGAGCGATTGGTAGCGTTATTGGTGCATACCTGACAAAGAGTGGTCATGATCCATTGTTGATTGATACTTGGGCGGATCATGTAGATGTTATGAACGATAGAGGATTGAGGGTTACAGCGGTGGGCGATGAATTCACAACCAATGTTCGAGCAATACATTTTGGAGATATGGCCATGACAGGGTCTTTTGATCTGATTTTTCTAGCCATGAAATCTTATGATTCTGTTTGGTCGGCAAATCTACTGAAAAACTATTTAAACCCGGGAGGAGTGATAGTATCTGCTCAAAATGGAGTTAATGATGATACGATCGCTTCAGTAGTAGGTTACTCGAACGTCATAGGGCTGGTAATTACTATAGGAGCCGGAATATACGATCCAGGCCATGTTCAACGTACAAGTGTACTTAACAGACCAGCGTTCACTCTTGGAGAGTTGAATGGAATTAAAACAGCCCGGATCGAATGCCTGAGTGGAATTATGGACAACGTTGGGCCAAGTAAAGTGACTACAAATCTTTGGGGTGAGAGATGGGCAAAACTTGCTACTAACTGCATGTCTAATTCGCTAGCTGCTCTCACTGGTTTAGGATCAGCAGATATTAGACAAGAACCTGGAGTCGTTGATCAGTACATTAAAATTGGATCCGAGGTGGTCAATGTAGGGACCCAGATGGGACTCCAAGTAGAGCCGATAAATGGTATTCCTGCTGATTTATACAACAAGGCATTAACGGACCAAGTAGTTATGGAAGAGGTGAAAACAAGACTCGCTGAAGGAGCCTCTCAGCTTGGTGATGGTCGCCCTTCAATGGCGCAGGATCTTATGAAGGGCAGAAAGACAGAGATTCAATATTTGAATGGATATGCTGTCAGTACAGGATTGGGCATGGGAGTGGGAGCACCAGTTAACGAGAGGATGACACAATTAATTCAAAGAATGGAGCAGGGATTACTAGAACCGGCGGTAGGAAATATAAACTACTTAGAGTTTTAGACAACAGTCATTAGACTATGTGTTGCGGGAGTCTAAAGTCTGTAGTTTATACAGTGGACGTATTTGATCAACCAGTTTGGGAATAGACTTGTATTCGGTGGCGATTAGTTTCTGTGACGTATAGTTTTTGTGCAGAATCCAGCTTTACTGAAATAGGACCCCAGAAGTAAGGTTCAGTACGAGCAGATATTTCATAAGCACTTCGGATTGTTGGCGGTATTTCGGGGATTAATTCAAATTTGTCACGCTGAGATTTCTCATCATCATTCGCTTCGTAAAATTCTTCAGCCCATACAGATAAATCAGCTTGCCCGCGCAACTCTTGCACGAATCCACCATCGGGATCAAGAATTTGCACTCGCTCGTTGCCCCAGTCGGCCACATATATGTACCTGTCTGTGTCTACTGCTACGCTAGAGGGCCGATAGAATTGACCAGGTTTGTCACCGGTTTCACCGAAACTGGCGACAAATTCTCCGTTATAAGTGAATTGCTGGATACGGTCATTTCTCCAGTCGGCTACATATATGTATTCTTTAGAGGCGGTTATACCCCAAGGTAAGTCTAGGCCAACACTTGCATTTCCATGTTGACCCCACTTTTTTATGTAATCGCCATCAGGTGAGAAGCATACTATTCGATTGTTGAGGTGGTCACTGACGAAAATCTCATTATCTTTTCCAATTGCTATACCTGCAGGTCCATTCAATTGACCATCACCTGTTCCGTATGTGCCCCATTTGGAAACAAAGGAACCGTTTGTGTCGAATATGGTGACGCGATGATTGTATTCATCAGTTAAATAGAGCCTGTCGCTTTGATCGAATGCTAGTGCTGTAGGCCAAACGAAAGCTCCGTCACCATCACCGAATTCGCCGAAATCTCCAAAATATTTCCCGTCGATAGTACATATGCCTATACGGATTCCAAAAGTTTGGAGTGTATTGGTCCTGCTAACAACATAAATTTGAGATTCGCTTGAGATAGCCAAATCAACAGGGTTGCTGAACCCTCGACCTTCCATAGCTACTATTCCAACTGTCCTATCGTATGCTACCTTCAAGTTTTAGCCCCTATTCGCTATGATGACGTTCTGATTACTCAGATTACGTACATAAACATAGCGCAGATCAATTTTATGCGCAATTTCATAACATGTATCGTGTCAATAATTCATATGGTGATTCGATTTGTCTAGATTAGTTTGGGGATTAGAATTATGGCCTATCAGACATATAAGAGGCTAATTAATATCAAGATGTGTTGATTGTTGTCAATTTAATTGAAAGTGAGTGTGAAGTTAAAGTGAGAATCGGATTCATAGGTGTTGGGAACATAGGTCGACCGATGGCTTATAAGATTTTAGAGGCAGGTTATTCGTTGATGGTATACGATCTTATCAGAGATTCTGCCAAGCTTTTGCTCGAAGATGGTGCTATTTGGGCGGATTCTCCTGCTGAATTAGCTACCCAGTGTGATGTGATTTGTACCTGCTTGCCTGGTCCTGCCGAAATGGAACAAGTAGTCCTAGGGGACAGTGGTGTGATTGAAGGTATTAACCCAAACTCAATTTATATAGATCACACTACAAATTCTCCCAGTTTGGTGAAAAAAGTTCATGAAAAAATTGTTGCAAGAGGCTCTTATATGTTGGATGCACCGGTGAGTGGCGGTAAGGAAGGAGCTGAAACTCGCGACTTAACTGTTTTGGTTGGAGGAGAGCCGGATGTATTGGAGAAAGTCTTACCAATAATGAATGCAATGGCTAAAACAGTCATGCATGTTGGAGGGATAGGGTCAGGTTGTGTAGGGAAGGTCACTCATAATTGTGCAATATTTTCACTCGAGCAGGCTATGCTTGAATGTCTCACTCTTGGAGTTAAGGCGGGCGTGTCTCCGGAGTCAATGGTGAAAGTTTTTCAAAAAGCTGCTTTGGGTCGGAATATGGGTCTTCACGTTAGGCTACCGGACACTTTGTTCAAGGGGGATTTTGAGGCTAGGTTCGCTCTTAGCATAGCTCACAAGGATATGTTGTTGGCTAAAGAGATGGCGGAGACTCACGATGTTCCAATGCCGGTTACCGACGTTACTGAGAGAGCAATGAAGGAAGCTGTCGACAGGGGTTGGGAAAATTTGGATAGCTCGATATTTCTTACATTGCAAGAAGAACTGGCAGGAGTTGAAATACGGATTTGAGGAATCCCTTTCAGAATTCAGACTATACTTTCTGGAATTCTCGTGTGGAAGCTATCAAACCGAAAATATCTGCAATTCGCTGTTCTCCTGAAGGGTCATGCAGGTCTATGGGTCCGTCTTTAACCACGTGAGTTAACAAACCATCCCTCGTGTCCGTAGATGGTTTCAATGGGCCCAGTAGGCTGAGGCATTTGTCAACCGTTTCAACGGGGTCAAGGTTGCTTTCAGTATCAGATTTAACACGATCAACATAGTTGCGGATGCCAGGGTGTGTCATGTCACTCATGTGAAGGGATCCAAAATTAACACGTTCTACCATAGTTCCACTGTCTATCCATTCAGTCCCTTCGTGCCAACCTTCAACAGAAGGCGGGTTTAGAAGTTCCTGCCCCATATATTCTATAGCTACAGATGCATCCCATATTTCCCTCTTAGGAGCGTTGAATTGTCGAGTGATTTTTAAAATTCCTGCGACCAATTCGACCGGGCTTTTAACCTTTGCGAAGCGAGCATGAGCTGATTTGAAATAGTTTGACATGAAAAGGTGCTTCATCATATCCCTGATTTCAAAACCAGAATCCATGTATACCAGGGCAAGCTCTTCTATAAGTAACTCGCCTAGTTCGTCCACGTCATCTGAAACAAAGAACAAAAATAGTCGCCAAGCCACAAATTTGGCTGTTGCGGGATGTGCAACAATGATGTCGATGATATCTTCTCCGTTGAAATTGCCTGTCTCTCCTAGAAATGTCTTACTGGAGCCATCGTGATCATCAGGGCGATATTCAAATTGGAATGCAACACGACCGTAAGGCCAGATGGATGCTTTAGTGCTTCTTAGAGTCATATATTCAGCGGCCTGAACGGTCCAACCTGTAAATGCTCTGGCACATTCCTTAACATCTTCTTCAGTGTAGTTACCAATGCCCATAGAGAATAATTCCAGCAATTCACGACCGTAGTTTTCGTTAACCGCATCTTTATGGTTTTCATTGTTATCCAGCCAGTAGAGCATCGCAGGATCTTTAGATAGCTTAACCAAGAGAGTCTTGAAATTTCCTAGTCCGTTTTCCCTGAACATGTCAATTTGGTTCACCATGGTCTTCATATTGTTGACCTTCCGCTCACCAGTAGCGAACAGGCTGTGCCAAAACAAAGCCATTTTCTCAGATATGGGAGAATTGGTAGATATCATTTTGTATAACCAGTTTGCTGCGGCAGCGCCTTGAATGCGTAATTCAGACTGATCCACATGATATCTACGAATTAGATCGTCAGGCATTGTTACTGGAACAATGTTTTCCAATAGATTGTCTACTACTGATTCATATGAGTTTTTGGCCAAATCGTCTAGCTCATCCTTCGTTGCGCCAAAACCTGCTCTACGCATCAGGTGAGCGAGAAGTTCTATATCTTGAGTTGCCATCGGACCATTTGCCCCCTCTGGATGGAAGTGGTGTCATTAGGTGTGAGACCAAATGTTAAATAGGACAATAGTATCTGTCAAGAAAGGAAATCAGTCGAGTATTGATCCGGATCAATACTCGACTCTAGGTTGTATGCAGAATAACTATATGCTAACTTGAGTAATTGTGAATTCTGATTTCGTGTAACCATGATTATGGGATCGTGGATAATTTGAGGGCTACCCATCTGGGTAGAGATGGGTGTCTACCTGCAATTTCTGTTAAAGGAATTCATTGGTATTTTGGAGACAATTTCTACATAGGCAAAATGCTTAGGAGTTAAGAGTTTTATATGTATGAACACGATATTTTGATAATTGGAGCGGGCCTTGCTGGACTTCGTGCTGCAGTAGAAGGCGTAAGGAACGATATGGATGTTGCAGTTATTTCAAAAGTTCATCCAGTTAGAAGCCATTCAAATGCGGCCCAGGGAGGGATTAATGCTCCTTTAACCGATCGAGGAGATGATTGGGAAGGACATGCATACGATACAATAAAAGGTTCTGATTTTCTGGCTGACCAAGATGCGGTGGAGGTAATGTCCAGAGAAGCAGGGGATGCAGTAATTGAATTAGAAAGAATGGGAGTGATTTTTACCAGAGGTGAAGATGGGAAACTTGGTACTAGAGCTTTTGGAGGCCAAAAAGTAGCAAGGACATTCTTTGTAGGAGCAATTACCGGATCGGCATTACTGCATGTTCTGTATGAACAGTCAGTTAAGCTTGGGTTAAATGTATACGAAGAATGGTTTGTCACCAAGCTTATATTGGAGGATGGAGTTTGCAAGGGAGTGGTGGCTTACGATATCAAAAATGGGGAACTACATACGATCAAAGCTAAGGCTGTTATTATGGCGGCCGGAGGTAATGGTAGA
>CEUS01011666.1_pt1 | contig 20367 bp, 17 predicted proteins | sample 427031 | NCBI WGS metagenome assembly CEUS01 (sample SAMEA2622837, study PRJEB7988) | marine metagenome | biome: marine biome (ENVO:00000447); feature: marine epipelagic mixed layer (ENVO:xxxxxxxxx); material: "saline water (ENVO:00002010), including plankton (ENVO:xxxxxxxx)" | depth 140 m | reverse complement strand
GGGAGTGCCCTGTGGCCGTTTGTGCACCATATATCCGGATTTGCAGCGCAACGACACGGACTTAATCCAAAATTAGCCCTCTCTTCTTCCTGAGTCGCTGCTTCGACTAAGTCAGCCAAGTACACCTCAAAAGCGCGCTCACTATGAGGCACAGGAACCCGATAAAACTCCTTGCCGAGGCCTTCTACGAAGTGGCGAAGTTCGTGATCAATCTCCGAGAGTGTCTCCGATTGTTCATGCATGAAAGAAATCGGCACCATGACCAGGCGATTTTCGGGCCTCGATTTGATCTCGATCTCATTATCCGGTTGGGTCCATGCGATCGGGCGGTTCGTATGATTTTGGAACCCAACAGCGTACCGAGCCGTCCCCAAACGCTGCGCGACCATGAGGCAGTGTTCCTCCACGTAACGGTCGTAGCGATTTCCTTCGTCCAGGTATTGGATGGGTGTTCCATGGACGGTGAAGTAGAGAACTGTGTCAGGGTCGTTGAGGTTGAGGTCGTTTTCTTTAACGAAGTGAGAGATATGGCGTGCTCGCATATCCATGTAGTTCTCGTGATAATGCCAACCGGACAGACCTGCAAATCGCGGAGCCCACTCAAGTTCGTTTAACGCTACTCTTACGTCCTCAAGGGCCTGGACCGTCGTTGAGCGACCGCACAAAGGATACACGGGCAGAGCCACTAAAGTCTCAATGTTGTCAGCTTTAGCCTCTGAGACCCTGTCCTGAATGAAGGGTTTTGTGAACTGGAATGCCGAGTACGTTTTTGCATCATGCCCGCGTGCGCGCAGGTCAGTCTCGAGCTGCTCAGACTGGGCATCAGCCTGCTGATTAAGGGGCGACCCTCCGATCTGGAGGTACTCTTTGATCAACCCAGGTGCCCTATCGCTGGCGAGCCTACGTGCCCGTTGTACCGTCGCCTCATCAGGTTCGAGGCCGGCATTCTGAAGGAAGATGCGTTCTAGGAATGGTTCTACTTGCTCTCTAGTCGCTTGTTCAGGCTCTCCAAAGTTGATCACGAGAACGCCGAGTTTTTTTTCAGCTACGCTCATTGATCTGCGTCCGATAACTCAGCTGCGTACAGTCGTTCTGAAGACGTGTGCACACGGTCGATGAGAAAAGCGACCTGACTGGGGTCAGTAGTGCGGTGGATGCCGTGGCCAAGATTGAAGATATGACTCTTGGCTGCTAGTCCTTCGGAGAGTACTAAGTCGATCCCGATCCCTAGTTCCTCTCTCGACGCGAAGAGCATCGAGGGATCGAGGTTTCCCTGAACGACGGTGCCGGGTCCGAGTCGTTCAGCCGCCTGGGAAAGAGGAAGGGTCCAGTCGACGCCCCAAGCGTCCGCATGCACCTCTGAAGCTGCACGTAAAAGGTTGCTTCCACCATTCGCGAAGTAGATCACCGGCTTGCCGGAGTCGGCCTGAACACGGGCGACGATTTCCTTCACCACAGGCAGTACATGGCGACGGTAGGAGCCCTCATCGAGCAGGCCGACCCACGAGTCAAAGAGCATAAGTGCGTCCGCTCCAGCTTCTGCCTGTGCCGTCAGATAACGTGCCATCGACGTGCCCAGAAGACTGAGAAGCCGGTCGGCCACTTTTGTCTCATACCTCAGGAAGCTACGGGCCTCCATAAAATCCTTCGAGCCACCCCCTTGGACCATGTAGCAGAAAAGCGTGAAGGGTGCCCCTGCGAAAGCGATGAGCGCACGATCTTCAGGAAGCTCCGACCTTACAGCACGGATGGCATCTAAAACGAATGGTGTGCCTTCTTCTGGGTCCAGTAGTTGGAGGGCGTCAGCCTGTTCGGATGTGCGGACGGGGTCCTCGATAACTGGTCCGGGCGCAAAGTGCATTGCAAGGCCCATGGGCTCGAGCGGGGTCATTATATCCGAGAATAGGATCGCTGCATCCAGGTCAAATCTTTTCATTGGTTGCAGGGTGATCTCAGCGGCAAGTTCAGGTGTCTTGGTTGCGGTAAGAAAATCCACTTTTTCTCGCAGTGCGCGGTATTCAGGCAGATACCGTCCTGCCTGGCGCATGATCCAGACTGGTGCATGCTTGCCACGGATTCCCCGCAACGTCCTTTCGAAAAGCGTGCGCCCTTCAGGCATGGACTGTTCCCCGTGTACGAGTCAGCACATGCTCCGCCGCTTCGATAGTTCTTTCGATATCTTCGGACCGATGTGCACTTGACCAGAACCAGGCCTCAAACCGGCTAGGTGGCAAGTGGATTCCCTCTTCTAGCATGCCATGAAAGAACGAATTGAACGAGGATTCGTTCGTGTTAGTGGCAGATGACCAATCGACAACCGGTCCCTCAGAAAAGAAGAGTGACCCCATCCCTCCGACTCCATTCCAGCACAGTGGTATCCCAAGTCTTGCAGCCAGGTCGTCAAAGCCTGTCGCGAATCTCGCGCCGCAGTCTACTAGGTGATCGTATACGCTTCCATCGGCTTGAAGAGTCTTGAGAGTTGCGAGTCCAGCTGCAACCGCTATCGGATTTCCAGACAGAGTGCCTGCTTGGTAGACTGGGCCGTCGGGTGCGATCAGCCGCATAAACTCCTCTCGTCCTCCATATGCTCCAATAGGCAGTCCTCCGCCTATAACCTTGCCGAGCGTGGTAAGGTCGGGGGTAATTCCATAGAGCTCTTGGGCTCCGGCAGGTCCAACTCGGAATCCTGTCATTACCTCGTCGAAGACCAGCAAGGCACTTGTGTCGTCGCATAGTCTGCGAAGCCCTTCAAGGAATCCCGTTACAGGAGGGACACACCCCATATTCCCAGCCACCGGCTCGACGATGACTGCGGCTATCTGCCCGTCGAACTTTTCAAATAAGTTTCGGACCGATTCAAGGTCGTTGTAGTCAGCTACGAGTGTGTCGGCCGCAGTCCCGGCTGGGACTCCTGGACTTGAAGGAGTTCCAAGAGTTGCCGAGCCTGATCCCGCTTCTACCAGGAATGAGTCACCGTGACCGTGATATCCGCCTCGGAATTTCACGATTCGGGAATGGTTTGTCGCGGCCCGGGCTAGTCTGATCGCGCTCATCGTGGCCTCTGTTCCAGAACACACCAGGCGGACCACGTCGATGCCCGGAATGAGCGACACGATCAACTCGGCCAGCTCTACCTCCGGTTCGCTTGGGGTGCCGAATGAAGTACCAAGGCGAGCAGCTTCGTGAAGTGCTTGAGTTACATTCGGGTGGGCATGGCCCAGGACCATGACTCCCCACGATCCTACAAAGTCGAGCAGCTGGTTTCCGTCGACATCTTTGAGAAAGGCTCCTTCAGCAGAAGTTATGAATCTGGGTGTGCCTCCCACTGACTTGAACGCTCGAACAGGGCTATTTACGCCTCCTGGAATTACCCGTCGAGCGCGGTTAAGCAGTGCGGCACTTTCTAGGTTGCTCACTAAGATTCCTCCACCGAGACTGAACTGGGGGCTACCCCAGCCCATTCGCAGTCCAGAAGAGAAGACGCCCCGATTTGTTTAAGGAGTTTTTCGGCCACGGATTGTCCGAGTGTCTCAGGATCCCAGGGAGTATTAACGGTCTCCTCAGCCCGCACGAGTTCATACGGAGTGGCTACTCCGGCTCGAAGTCGGAGCGACTTGCCCTCCAGGTCAGCGAATGCCCCGACTGGCGCCTGGCAGCCTGCTTCAAGACGACGTAGGCATGCGCGCTCCGCCTCAACAACAACTCGTGTTGGTGTATGGTCTAACTGCTGCACGAATTTCCTAGTTACATCGTCGTTGTTACGGCACTGGATAGCGAGCGCACCCTGGCCAGCAGCGGGCAGTAGTTCGCTCGGTTCAAGAAACTGAGAGATGTATCCACTCATGTTGAGTCGTAGTAGCCCAGCAGCAGCCAGAATAACTCCATCAACGCGTCCCTCCTCAACCGCACGCACCCGCGTAGGGACGTTTCCTCGGAGGTCGGCAAACATCAGGGACGGGCGGCTGAATCCGAGAAAACCTCGCCGTCTAGGGCTCAGAGTTCCAATTGATGCGGTCGCCCCCTCTTCTAGGACTGACTTGTTACCCACGACCATCACATCGCGCGGATCTTCTCGACAGGTCAAAGCAGTGATCTCTAAGCCGTCCGGCAGTCGTGTTGCAAGGTCCTTACACGAATGAACGGCTACGTCAATCTGGTCGGTCAGTAATGCTACTTCAATTTCCTTCGTGAAGAATGAAGAGCCTAAATGAGGCTGGAGAGGCCTGTCCTGAATCTGGTCTCCTGAGGTCTGATAGTGAACTACCTCAACACTCACTCCGACCTCATTCTGAAGGTTGGCGGCGACTTTCTCCGTTTGCACGAGTGCTAGGCGAGACGCCCGTGTCCCGATCCGCAGCGTGGTCATCTGCGAGTCTGCCGTTCAGTCCGACTGTGGTTGGACCCCGAAGAGCACAGGAGCACTCTCGAGCAGAAGGCGACCGTCACTCGTGACAGGATCAGCTGTTCTCAGTGCGATTGTCGGGTGATGAAGGAGTGTTCGGGCTAGAGAGCGGGCGAGGCGCCGCATCTGTTCTTGCTCCTCATCAGTTCGACCCCGACTGAACCGCTCCGCCTCGTCCATTGCTAGTTCGAGAACGTGCTCCCGCACTGCGCGGAGAATATTGATGCTGCTTCGGGATCGAAACCATGTGTCGAACTCCTCGACTTTAGCCTTCACGATCATTTCAGCCTGAGGCAACTGAGCTGCGCGCGCAGCCTTCGCCTGTTCCACGCGATCGAATACATGATCGAGATCAATCAAGTGCACGCCTTCGATCTCCGCGATCTTTGGATCGAAATTTCGCGGATGTGCTAGGTCGAGAAGGCGAAGAGGTCCTGGGACTGCATCGTCACCAGATCTGGTAAGCATATCCGGAGTGAGTACATGCCGTGACAGCGTTGCTGCTCCAATAGCGAGATCAATCTCAGAGATGTGCCCTGGGATCTCCTCAAGTGCGATGCCCTCGCCATCGAGCGGTTCCGCAACCTCGCAGGCGGTTTCCGCAGTCCGATTAGCGATAATCAAGCGTCCCACCCCAGCTTTGCGAAGGAGTCGACTCACTAAAGCACCGGTGTCACCCGCACCGACCACCAGCGCGGTGACTGAGGAAAAGCTGCCGATCTCCTTACGTAGGATTTCTAGTCCGGCGCTTGCTAAAGAAGCTCCGCCCCGTCCGATATCCGTCTCTGTGCGCACCCGCTTCCCTGTAGTTAGTGCTGCGTCGAAGAGCCTGTGTAGCATGGGTCCTTTCCATAGTGTTGCTCGCTCTTCATGAGCTGCGGCACGCACCTGGCCAAGGATTTGTGCTTCTCCGTGGACGACCGAATCGAGTCCAGCCGCGACACGAAAGAGGTGACTGACTGCTTGTGGTCCCCTGAGTACGTAGGAGTGTTCGAGCACCAACTTCGGCGAGACACCCGTGTGCCTTTGAAGTAAGCGTGTCAGGAGTTTTGCAGCTCGTTCAGGCTTTGTAGAAACGCCATAGAGTTCAAGCCGTCCGCATGTCGCGAGTGGGACTGCTTCCTCTAGCAGGTCAGTGCCGGATACGTATGCATCTAGGACTTCATAGATCTCATCGATCTCAACGTGTAGCCTCTCGCGCACTGCCGCAGGGGCAACGGCCTGGCTTGTGCCAACGACGAAGATCTCTGAATTGGACACGTCAGGAAGTCGCCGGTCCACCAAGAGAAGCAGCCCATTCTTCAGCAGAAATATGAACCGCAGTGTGCAGTGGAGTGTCACCCTTAGTGTAACGACGCGCTTCTGTGTCTCTGAGGTCGTAAACGAGTCGTGAAAATAGAGTGAGGTCATCGGTTTCGTAGACCACCACAAACTCCTGATCCTGAAGCCCAAAAGAGTAGAGAAGTAACTGTGTGATCTCTCGAAACTCTTTTCCAATCCGGATATGCTCATTCATCATGCCCTGCCGAGTATCACGGCCGAGCAAATACCAATCAGCAGTTTTCGTGAACGGGTACATTACGAGATAAGGGCTTCGCTCATCCGAGTAAGGATCAACCTCCTGAGTGGACTTGGCACGGCTGTAATCTGATGGCCGAGTTACGCCCCACAGAATATGGGCCGGCTCGATTATATCCCGGAATCCATTCTCAGCCGCTGCTCGCTGGGTGAAGTATCTCCCAGGTGCGGAGACTTCATCCACGGTGACCGTACTCCAAACGAGGACATCACTATCGGTCTCGATTCCCTGGGTCAGGTAGAGGTGGGCTCGGTCCGCGGTTGCTCGTAGCGCACTGAACCAGGCACTGGCCTTAGTAGCTCGTACTTCTGGTTCAAGTCCCCAAAACGCTGACGTAAGCCGGTAGGTAGTGAAGTGACCCAATACGGGATGTGGAGTGTCCGACATCGTGAGTGTATTTCGGTAAGAGGGTTAGTTACTCGTCGGCCGCCGCCATCCAGGCAGCTGCGTCGAGTGCGTGGTAGGTAATAATCAGGTCCGCCCCGGCACGACGGAAAGCCAGCAGGGACTCTAGAACGACTTCTCGTTCATCCAGCCAACCTCGCTCTGCCGCTGCTTTCACCATGCTGTACTCACCGCTGACGTTGTATGCCGCGATTGGGTAATCCGGGAAGTTGTCTCGCGACTTTCTTAGCACATCCAGATAGGAGAGTCCGGGCTTCACCATTAGCATGTCGGCGCCTTCGGCGATGTCTTCCTGGTGTTCCCGGAGGGCTTCCCGAGCATTTGCTGGATCCATCTGATGGCTCCGGCGATCACCGAACTGGGGTGATCCGTCAGCAGCGTCACGGAATGGTCCATAGTACGCAGAAGCGTATTTTGCAGAGTAGGAGAGGATCGCCACCTCCTTGAGCTCCTCGCTATCTAGCGCATTTCGGATCGTGCCAACCTGGCCGTCCATCATCGAAGAAGGGGCGACGATGTCAGCTCCTGCGTGACCGTGGGATACTGCAATCTCTCCCAGTCGGTCGAGGGTTGGATCGTTAAGGACAGTGCCGCGCTCATCAACAAGTCCGCAGTGCCCATGCGTCGTGTACTCGCACAGACACACATCAGTGATCAAGACTCCCGAGTACCCAGCGCCTCTGATCTCGCCTATAGCACGTTGGACGATCCCATCAGCTGCGGAGGCGCCGGTACCGTTCACATCCTTGTCCTCAGGAATCCCGAAGAGAAGCACGGCTCCGAGCCCAGCTGCGTCTGCTTGCATCGCTGCTTTCCCGATGTGGGATAGTGGCCAGCGGTTCACGCCAGGCATCGACACAACCTCGACAGGTTCCACATCTACTTCGGATACAAAAAGCGGAAGGATCAGATTCCTCGCCGCAACTTGAGACTCACGGGTGAGACGCCTGAGGGACACAGTCCGCCTAGTGCGCCTAAGCCGCGCGAATTCCGGCTGCAGAGTAGTAGTCAAGTTCATCATGAGCTTGGAAAAATCGACCGGAGCAGGACTGAGGACAATTCGGGAAAATCCCGGATCTCCATCCGTAGAAGAGCGGACCCTTTTTCGAGGAGTGTTTGGCGGGCTCAGCTCGTGAACACCCTCACTGCCAGGTTAAAACAGTCAATCATCAGGTCAGGTTTCTGAACTTGATAATTTTGGTGATGAAGCGTGAAAGGTTACGGGTCCCGGTCTTGGGGCGTCTCCGTGATGTTCATGGGAATCGGGGCCACGCTGTCCCGGAATTCAACTCCTAACTGGAAGAACCCACTCGCGTGAAGGGTTACCGTCACGGTGTCGGTTATGCTTTCGTTCAGCCAATACCAGCCGTGGATACCTGGGAAGGGAGCGGTATAGCTGCCATTTCGGAATAGGGTCCGTTCTGCAACCTCAAAGAATTCAGCTGTTCCCGGCGGAGATCCGTCAACTTCGGCATGCATTTCTGAACGAACCCAGTAGCTGGCTTCCCATGAATAGAGCATAGCTTGCCCTGCTTCCATTCTGTATTTGTACTCAACGAACTCTTCAGGTCCCAGAACGAAGGTTTTTCGGTCTACATGGTACGTACTTTCCTGCGGACTTATTCCATCGGAACGGACTGGAATAGGCGCTTCAGCGCCAGAAAGGACGACAAGTCCGAGAGCCTCTCCCGTTCCAAGTAGATCAATGTTGTATTCGGCGGGCAGTACCACCGTAATAAGCACTGCGCCTGCCAGTGCAAGAGCTGCCAGAGTAGCCCAAGCGAGTTTGGCCTTAGACACATCTGGTGGGTAGGGATCTCGGCCCAATTCGTGGTCGGTCACGAGGCGTTTACGAAGAAGCCCACGATTTGGTAGCCCATCAGTATGAAGCCGCCAACCATTAGTGCCGCATTCGTCACAAAGGCGTGCCTGAGGAATCCCTTTCGAGTGCGCCAGTACGCGAGTCCAATTAGGACACCTGTAAGCGCGAAAATCTGGCCAAGTTCAATGCCCACATTGAAGCTCAACATGTTAGTGAGTAGGCCTGCCTGTGAGAGTGTGTACTCCTGCAGTGTGGTGGCTAGTCCGAATCCGTGGAATAAGCCGAACGTTAAGACAGCGTACTTAGTGTTTGGTTGGAAGCCGAGGTAGCGGCGAAAGCCATCCATGTTGTCAAAGGCCTTGTATACTACGGACAGGCCGATAATAGCGTCCACAACAAAAGGATTTGCCTGAATGCCCCAAAGTACACCAGCCAGAAGTGTCAGGCTGTGTCCCAATGTGAAGAGGCTTACGTAGACCACAACATCCCGCAGCCTATACAGAAAAAAAAGGACTCCGACCAAGAAAAGCAGATGGTCGTATCCTGTGAACATGTGCTTTGCTCCGAGATACATGAACGGACCAATCGCGGGACCACTGTTGGTCAAAAAGAAGGCTGCGTCATCCTGAGCTACCCCGTGCGCAGCAGCGACTTGTACATCCCCGATGAGGACCAGCCCGAGCAGGAAGCCCCAGCTACAGACCCAATACTTCCAGGTATCATAAAGAAAGGTCATATTTACAGTTGCCTGCTTCCGCGCATCGATGTCCGACACGTTGGGACGTGGCTGGCCAAAGCTCAAGCCCTTAATTCTTCTTGCTCTTTGGTCAGCCGTGAAGTAATCAGTGCATAGCAACGCTGTAAATGACCAGGAGGAACCGATGGAAGAGCAAGTCAACGAGATTCTAAATCATTTTAAGCCTTTCTTTCATGCTCATGGCGGTGATTTCGAGGTGACAGAGGTCACTGATGATGGAACAGTTAAGGTGCATTTCATCGGTGAATGCGTCTTGTGCGTACTTCAGGAGAAAACGACTGCGGGTATGGAGCAAGCCTTGAAGAATGCCGTGCCTGAGTTTACCCGGGTTGAAGCAGTCTAGAGCAAGAGATTGTAGGACTTCTCAAATTTTGTGGCTGACCTAATCTGAGTCTAGCGAGAGTGGCTGAGGGGTAAGCCATCTGCAGTTTGCTCTTAAGTCTTGCTTAAGATTCGAACAATCGGGGTACAGTGAGTTGCGTGATCTAGGCCTACGCGGCACGATGCCCGGTCGGAAGATCGCTGCTCTCAATATAGGCGGCAGCAGGAGCCACCTCTATCTAGCATGAGCGAGCATAACCCAAGAGCGGATTTAGTATTGGCGCAGAATCTGGCCGACTAGCTTATCCGCTGAACTGCCTGGAATAGGTTGGAATTTTTGGACCCTACCGGCAAAACAATCCGCTATATAGAGGTTCCCATCCTGGTCAGTGGTCATGCCATGTGAGCAGGCGAGTCGTCCGGCCGGAAGCCCTGTAGCACCCCAACCGTATAGCCAGTTTCCATCTGAATCGAACTTCATAAGCCGCCCGGAAGGGACGTCCGCGACCCAGATGTTGTCATCCGTATCGATAAGGTGATTGACCATCAGTGTATTCTGGCTGTCGGGCCAGTGGGGCGAGCGTAGCGTCCACATATCTAGAAAGTTGCCGTCTTCGTCGAAGACCTGCATCCGTTGGTGACCGCGGTCGACGACGTAAAGCCTACGGTCAGAGTTGATCTGGATGCTGTGGGGGTTGTTGAATTCACCTGGTCCTGGATTCTCAGGATCCACAGGTGCTTGGCCCCAGTCCATGATGAAATTTCCGTCCGGATCGAACTTAGCAACACGTTTGCCATCATAGCCGTCGCTAATGAAGTAGGTCCCGTCCGGTAGCCAGGCGATATCAGTAGGTCGAGCGAAGTTGTTCGGTCCGCGGCCGGGTACGCCGAGTTCGCCGTGCGAGTATACGAGTTCGCCAGCGTAGGTGAACTTGTAGATCATGTGGAGCTGATCATCAATGATCCAAACATGCTTTTCTTGGTCATACGGGCTCATCTTGATCTTATGAGGCCCACGACCACAGGGCTGCTGGGCGAATAGGTCGTTCAGGTGATCCCAATTCTCAATCAGGTTCCCCTCAGCATCGACTACGAAGATGCTGTGCTCCCAGCGGCGTTCATAGCCCCGACGATTCTGTGTTGGCTGGCATCTGGAGCTGAGCCCATCTGTTGTCGGTGGCGCGTTCCCCACTACGTCTGTCGCACCGTATGACTGCCAGGGCTCCATCCCAGATTGAAGTGGAAGTTCACCTCGCATTGCAATCCAGATTCTGTCCGGACTCTCCGCGTAGACCCCTCCGAAAGAGCCCCATGTCCACCCATCGTGTGCGTGCTCGTCATCGGGCAATGGCCTCGGCCAGTCCTCATCAACCTGATAGGGTCCGGTGGGCCAGTCATGGTAGCTCCAACGCTCCCCCACAGCCCTGGCATCAGGGTTTGCCATGTCACCATTTCCCGAGGGAGCGCAACTCGCGAGTCCTATCACTGTCAGTAATGGCGTCATCACAATTAGCTTCGACGAGTAGGTGGGTGTACTCATGAGACACCTCCATCTGTTAGGATCGCGCTCAGGTGCCATACCGTGATAGCCAGGAGCACGTGACATCGCCGCGCTAACGGCAGAGTAGAGGACAGGGTGACTGCCAGCAAGCTGCGCTCCTATCTTCATAGAAGAATGCCAGCGCACGGAGTGAGAAGAGTTGCACGATACATCTAAAGATTCTTCCGGGACGGTTTTAGAGCGGTTACTTCGCGAGCCGCTTGTGCATTTCTTGGGTCTTGCAGCTGCACTCTTCGTGATGGCTGAGTTGGTTGGTTCTGGCGACACCACAATTGAGATCACGCAGGATGAGATCGAGTACCGAATTATGCAGGTCGAGGCGGAGGAAGACGCCCCTCTTACTGAGCAAGAACGGCGCTTGGTTGTGGAGGCCTACATCGATGAGCGAGTCTTAGTAAGAGAAGCCCAAGAGATTGGTCTCGATGTTGACGAGCGCATTGAAGACATCTTGATCCAGAAGATGCTTCACGTGCTGAGTGGCGATGTGATCCAGCCTTCCGAGGAGGAACTAGCTGTCTACTATGAGGGCAACATAGAGCGCTACGTTATGGAGCCTTCAGTTACTGTCGATGAGCTCATTCTTCCTATCGGGGTCCCACTTCCAGAGTTGATTCGGGATGGCGGACTCCCCAGTGAACTTTCAGACGAACAGCTTGTAGGGCACCGAGTGGTGCCTGAACTTACCTTGAGTGACCTTTCGCTCGTCTTCGGAGAAAGGGCGGCTCAGCTCGTATTTGAAGCGGAAGTAGCTACGTGGACTGAGGGCTTTGACAGCTCACGTGGAAACCACTGGTTTAGGGTGCAGGAACGGCATGAAGGAGGACTTCAGCCGTTCTCGGTGATTAGAGACAGGATCCGTCTAGACTGGATTACAGAACAGGAGGACCGCAGGCTCCTGCGCCGTGTTGCTGAGCTTCGCGAGCAGTACACGGTCATTATCGAAGAGATGGGTTCGTGAAGCCTGCTCCGCTAATAGCGTTGTTGGCGCTGCTTGCAATGCCAACCGTGGGTGCGGCCCACGATGTCGATGTTACATCAGTGGCTCGTGTCTTTCTGGAGGAAGTCGGAGAAGGTCGGTACTTGTTATCCGTAGTAGATGCGCAGGCACCACCCATCATCGACCGTCGTGGTGTTTTACCAATCCGTTGTGTACCAGTCCCAGAGCAGGAAGTCGAAGTACGTATCGTCTCGGGATTCGCCTTCGAGTGTGAGACTCCGCTGACAGAAGGTGATGAGCTGACTTTCCCGTGGGCTCTAGCTGGCGTTGTGGCTCTCGCCCGGTGGGCTGACGGAACTGAGTCGTCGGCCTACTTCCGGGGATTTCAGGGATCAGTGCCAGTGCTCATTGGTCAGCTTCAGGCAGGGAGTCAGTCACGGTGGAGGGTAGCAGGCACCTATTTAATTCTTGGCACCGAGCACATCCTGCTGGGCATTGATCATCTACTTTTTGTGCTAGGGCTCCTCCTTCTCGTCCGGGGTTTCATCCCTCTGGTTAAGACCGTGACTGCCTTCACGGTAGCGCACAGCTTCACGCTCGGAGCTTCTGTGCTCGGTTACATACCACTCGACCGGTCAGCGATCGAGGCAACGATAGCACTCTCTATCGTACTCTTAGCTCGCGAGATCGTGGCAGCCGATAGAGGGGTCATTCACTTGACGCACCGTAAGCCTTGGCTGGTCGCGTTTGTGTTTGGTCTCCTCCATGGCCTTGGCTTCGCTGGAGCACTGGGGGAGATAGGCTTGCCGGATACAGCGATCCCACTGGCCCTCCTCTTTTTCAATCTTGGGGTTGAGGCGGGCCAGTTACTTTTTGTACTCTTGCTTCTCGCAGCGCACAGCCTACTGAAGGACGTAATCCGCGCAAGGCTCCCGAAAATGGAGCCGATACTAGGTTATGCGCTTGGGGCACTTGCCACGCTTTGGTTTTTCGATCGCTTGCCTGGAATTTGGGGCGCGTAACATTGAGAAAATTAAGTAGGTCAAGTGACATGCCTACTCGGTTCATTCAAGTGATAGGAGTATATCGGATGTTGAAGAACTTGTTCTGTTTCATGTGTGTCATTGTGTTGGGTGGTGCCATGACTGCTGTAGATGTGGCAGCACAGGGATTTTCTCTGCCCCCCCTTTTGATGGAGAGTGACGCGTTCGAGGACGGCGGGGTAGTTCCTATGAGGTACGCCGGACGTGGCGATAATGTGCAGCCAGGGTTCACTTTTTCGAATGCTCCTGATAACACTGCTAGCTACGCTATCATTTTTCACGATTTAGACGTAGCTCTTGGTGGAATGACTGGTGATGTGCTCCACTGGCTTGCATGGAATATCCCAGTCTCAGCCGGAGGTATACCAGAAGGCTCACTGCCACCTGGGTCCGTGCAGGGCACCAACCTTATGGGCCAGACTGCGTACTTCGGCCCAGGTGCACCTCCAGGACCGCGCTACCATCACTACGTGTTCGAGCTATACGCCCTAAGTGAGAACCTAGACCTCCCCACAACCGCCGGTCGCGACGAATTGCTAGCGGAAATGGAAGGTAAGGTTGTAGCGAAATCAGCCTACGTGGGTCGCTTTCGGGGTGAGGGCTAGGGAATCACGCCAGAGGTAGTAAGCCTAATCCTGTAGAGCCCTGTTCTAGCGGTCATATAGAGTGTGCTACCGTCGTCTCCCCAGGCGACATTTGCAGGAACCTCATCGGGCTGGATTGTACCGAGGTGCTTCCCAGTTGGATCGAAAATCCAAACGCCGCCCGGGCCGGTGGCGAAGATGTTACCGGCCCGGTCGACCTTAATTCCGTCTGCCGCTCCCGTTGATGTTTCTGCGTTAACGTCAAAGAAGACTCGTCCCTCTGCTAGGGTCCCATCTTCGAGCACTGGATAGGCGATCCAAACCTTGTTGCCCCCGTCTGAGTTAGCGACATAGAGGGTACGCTCGTCGGGCGAGAAGGCGATTCCATTAGGCCGGGTCTGCCCCGCTTCGAGGAGGGTCAGTTCACCATCCGGACTCAGCCTGTAGATGCCATTAAATTCGAGCTCTCTTGCTGGATCGTTCTCCTGTCCTGCCAGCCCGTAGGGGGGATCGGTGAAATAGAGCGACCCATCGGACCGGAAGGTGCCGTCGTTCGGGCTATTGAGGCGGCTTCCTAGGTAGCTTTCTGCTAGAACCGTAACCGTGCCGTCTGACTCAATCCGGGAAATGCGACGATTACCATGCTCCATTAGGACTAGGCGACCCTGTGAATCGATTGTGAGTCCATTCGATCCGACTGAGCTCCCTGGTGGATACTCGCCCATGAAGACCGAGTCCATGACGGTCGACAGCCCGGACCGCTCATCCCAGCGATGGATCCGATTGGATCGTAAGTCACTGAACAGCAGGTATGAGCCACGTTGGACCCAGACAGGCCCTTCGGTGAAAACAAAGTCGCCGGCTAGCTTCTCGATTCGGTAGTCATTGGGTACTAGGGCATCTAGAGCCGGATCGACGCGCAAGACGGTCCCCGCAGGTGGGCCGTCCGCGGTCTGAGTTATTCTGACTCCACCACAGGCGGTTGTGAGAATGACGAGCAGTAGCGCTACTAGCACTCGGTCAGCAATGGTCCGGTCATCACACATACTTGCCTCCTCGAACGTGCTCGGCAGGTCCTAGCTCGCATTCAGCATACGACCAGGACGCGGAATTTGAGACTTTCTCGCACCTACGCCCCCCTCGAGGGTAGCGGGACGAGATATGGCTCTAGGCCCTTTAGGTTGTGCTCGATTTCGTCGATCTGGACTTGAGAAAATGAGTATTCACGACCGCGTTGCACGTCGGTCTTGAAGATGCCTCTTCTCTTGAGCATATAGCGGCCCGCACCTGGAATTTCGGTCTCGCAAGTCAACATAACGAGCACCTTTCCGTGAATGTTCCGTACTTCATCCCAATCTTCTGCAAGGTACGCATCCCACATCCGAGAGAAGATGTCGATGTACATGGACATACCACTGACTATCCCGTCCACTCCGAGACGCAGATCGTAGGCGAAGTACCGGCCACGCATCGCCGAAAAGACTCGTTTGATCTGAGGTTGACCCACTAGTGCTTGAATCCGATCGAAGACGGGTTGGGCTTCCTCTTTGACGTAGCCCAAATGGGGATACCGGTCTGCAAGTTCTAGAATGAATTCTGTTTCGAATTCAATGCCCGGTAAGTTCGGCTGCGTTTGCAGCATCACAGGGCGTGACGTCGCTTCGGCTAGTGCACTGTAATACTCACGGTAGTCCTGAAGTGAGCTGCCGACCTTCGGAGGCATGGCGATCATCATATCAGGCTCTAGCTTTTCAGCGTGTTGAGCCAGTCGCACCATGTCAGGCGTCGCATCTTGCTGCACGCCTAGGCAGAGGGTCATGGAGCGGCCCTGATTGGCGTCAGTCAGGACTTCCATGCCTTGCATGATCTCAGGGGTTGTGAGTCGCGTGTAGTCACTTGAGTTTTGCGGCCAAACAAGACCATGAGCACCTGCGTGATCAAGCCACTTTACTTGAAACGCAAGATCGTCGAAGTCTACTGCTCCCGACTCGGTATACGGAGTTGCCAGAATGACAAAGAGTCCACGCATGTCTGCGTCTCGAAGCTCTCGGGACGTTGAAGGGGCCTGAGCTGCAAGTGGACCGACACCACTTGCCACCTGCGACCCGACCGCGGCAGAACCCATGAGCTTAAGTGTCTCACGACGGGTATAACTCTTGGTCATGGTCCTCACCTCACCGATGATTCAGCATACTTGGGTGGCCGCAGGACTCACGGTAACTGCGCTGAGGTCAGGGGGCTAGTTCAGGGAAGACGGTATGCAACGACCTCGTCCGTCGCGACTATGACGACGTACTGGCGGCCATCTGATCCTTCATAAGTCATCGGGTTTGCGTTGCCCCTACGGTCTAGCATTGACACCCAAACTTCAGATCCAGTTGCGGCATCTAGGGCCCTAAATCGGTTGTCGTCTGTCGACGCGATAAATACAACCCCGCCGCCTGTGACTATTGCAGCTGCTCGTCCAGGGCGGCCCGTGTTCTGTCGATCAGTTGGGAGTCCTTCAGTGACTCCAACCGGTACCTGCCAGGAGACTTCCCCAGTAGCAGCGTCAACAGCAGTCAAACGGCCCCATGGCGGTTTCTGGCAAGGCCAACGAGAGTCACTCATCGCAACATCAAAGTTTCCGGGCCTTGGGGAAGAGCGGCGATAAGGGACCGGAAGGTCGCCTGACTCGTCCTCCTCAATCCAGCCAAAAGTTCCGACGTCTCGACTGAACACGATGACGTGACCTGAATTCGGATCGAAAGCCCCGCCACCCCAGTTGTGACCGCCGAGCAGCCCAGGGAACAGCAGTGTTGTGCGAGCCGGCGCTTGGGGTGTCCGGTATGCCCACGGGGTGAAAGGGCCAGCGTTATACACTTCCCCTACGTTGTCTAGCAGCGCCATACATGCAGCAACATGCTCGGCAGAAGTGTCATCAGCCGTCACCAAATCTTCTGGAGCGTAAGTGGTGCGTGATGTTGTCAGCCCCACGGGAATGGGTTGGGTTGGATAGGTTTCTTCTCCTGGTACGTCGCTCACGGGGACCGGCTGTTCTTCAATGTCAAAAAGCGGGTCGCCCGTTTCGCGGTTCAGGAGATACAGATATCCCGACTTGGTCGTTAGTCCCAACGCCGGAACGGTTCCCGTCGGTAGGGGTGCGTCGAAGAGAACGGGTGGTGCTGGTGGATCATGGTCCCAAATGTCGTGATGGATAGTCTGAAAGTGCCACCGGTAGTCACCGCTCCGGATGTCCACTGCGACTACAGAGTTGCCAAAAAGATTAGCCCCGTGCCGATCACCACCGTACCAATAGGGAATCGGCGACGCCAATGGCAGATAGATTAACCCTCGTTGCTCATCCATAGTGAAGTAGAATGGCCAAGCATTAGCACCCAGACGTCCGTCCCAACTATCACCTTCCCAAGTCTCATGACCTAACATTCCCGGCTGTGGTACAGAGCTGAACTCCCAGAGCTTATTGCCGGTACGGACATCGAATGCGCGCGCATTTCCGATACCTCCGATCGCGCCCCTAGGAGTATTAGCGCCAACAACAACAATGTTCTCGAAAACGAGAGGAACTGAGTTGTAGGGGATGTCCATATGGATTTGACCATCTTGCCCAAAGCTGGTGACAGGCTCGCCTGTCACCCCGTTGAGTGCTACTAGACGTCTGCCTGACGTGAAGATGATCCGTGGCTCTTCTGTATCGCTCCCAGCCCAGTGTGCTACACCGCGCCTGGATGGTGCTCCATCAGTGACCGAATGGCGCCAAATTTCATCGCCGGTAGTAGGGTCCAATGCAACCACGCGATCGACACCGGGCAGATACATTACCCCGTCGACCACGATCGGAGTCACCTGAGAGTTAGGCTCACGAGGGTCAGGGCCGCCGTCATTGCGAAGCGAGTACCTCCAGGTAGTGCTTAGGCTGCTGACATTGTCCACTGTGATCTCCTCGAGAGGAGAGTAGCCAGTTCCGGCCAGGTTCCCTCGGTACATAGGCCAGTCTGTGCCTTCGGGTTGCCCTCCTCCGACACAAGCAGTGCACGCGAGGGCAAGCAAGCTTGCGCTATGGACGATTCTGAACGGATTCCTGCACATCAAGTCATCAGTGGTGATGATGGTGAGCTGCTGCTTCTTCGGCGTGAGCTTTTTCATCCGCCGTCTTCCGAGCTCTGGCCTTAGCGCCCGCGAGGTTCCGCTTCCGGGTGCCGTCCGAGCTGACCGCCGATGTTGAGAGTTTCCTTTCTAGGTCAGCGCTTTCACAAGTGGGGCACTCAGGAGTGTTGGACCTGAGCACCAGGAGCTCAAACTGGGCCTTACAAGCGCAACATTGGTATTCGTAGATGGGCACTGGCTTTTACCCTACTCGTTTGGTGTGTCGTTAACTTGAAGCAGCCAAGAGATCAACTGGGCCATAGGGTGTCAGGTTATGTGCAAGTCTTCCAGATAAACAAGTGCATGGCTCTGATTATGACCTATAGCGTGCGCATCAAGGTAACCGGATTGTTGTTCAATTTGGCAAGCAGTGTTCCGCCCGTCACTGTAAGATCCTTCTCCCAGGCGGCTCCTAGTGGTCGCTTGATCTAACACACTGGAGATTTCCATGCGGATTATGGCCGCTTGTCTAGTTGCTGCTGGAATCATGGTATTTACCCCAGAGACTGTGCACGCCCAGCAGCGTCCCGTCGTTACGGCTGAGATGGTAGACCAATGGATGGTTGAGCTGTCGAATGCTGGTCGTTGGGGTGCAGATGACGAGTTGGGCACTCTGAATCTCATCACGCCCCAACATCGTGTAGCAGCTTCGCAGCTGGTGAGGGCTGGAATCCCGGTGTCACTCTCACACGACTACTTGAAAGAGCGCGCGGAAGATGTGACGTCTCCTTGGCAGCAGGACCTGCTCGGCAATCCTGCTGGCGGTTTCCTCAGCGATCGCTACACGATTGCTTACCACGGATACGCCCACAGTCACATGGATGCTCTCTGTCATAACTCGCTAGATGGCATCATGTACAATGACTTCACTCGTGAGACCGTGGATGCAGAGAACGGCTGTGTACGGTTAGGGATCACGAATGCGAAGGAGGGGATTGTGTCTCGCGGGGTCTTGATGGATATCGCCCAACTTAAGGGTGTCGATTACATGGAACCGGGAACACCTATCTATGTAGAGGATCTCGAAGCATGGGAGGTCGAGGCGGGCGTGCGCGTTGGGGAGGGGGATGTGTTATTTATTCGCGGGGGACGGTGGGCTAGACGGGCTGACGAAGGAGCTTGGAACACAGGACAGTCGTCGGTGGGCCTGCACGCTTCTGTCGTTCCATGGCTCAGGGAACGCGGAGTTGCAATGCTTGGCAGCGATTACACGAATGACGTTTACCCCTCCCAGGTAGATGGAGTAGCACAACCTGTCCATCTGCTGACTTTAGTAGCGATGGGGCTGTGGCTCTTTGATAACCTAGATCTTGAGGCTTTAGCCGAAGAAGCGGATCGACAGAACCGTTGGGAGTTCATGTTTGTGGCTGCTCCGCTGGCTGTTCCGGGCGGCACGGGCGCACCACTGAACCCACTAGCGATTTTCTAGGAGGATACTAGAAGACAAAGACCGACATTGCCCCGTCTTACGGATCTACAAGGGTTCCTAGGCCTGATTTATACAGAAAGGTCGGAACCTACAGTCAGGGCAAATAACAAGCCCCCGGGGCCGCAATTGCGGCCCCGGGGGCTCTCCTTGTCCTCTAGCAAGTTAGTCCGCTCTAGTAACCGCCGCTTGCTGCGGGCATCGCTGCTGGAAGCCCATATGCTGCCAGCCCGTCTTGCAGCTGTACGATGATGTACTGGTGGCCATTGTGCGTCCAACTCGACATCCCGTAGCGGGTTGCGCCCGCGATCTCAAGGGTTCCAACGCGATCTCCAGTCCGCTTATCAATTGCGAATAGGCTCGGTGTATTATCCGCTGTCATCCCAGAGGCCAGGAGCAGATTTTGAGTGACAGTCATCGCAGCGTGGCCACCGCGACCCCGGTTCACCTCCACATCTTCAACCCCCTGTAGTAATGGGTGATTCCGGATCATATCCTGCTGTTGCTGCGAGGAGTCACCGTTGGGGATGGTCCATATATGGTCACCTGTATTCATATCGATGGCCACGATACGGCCGTCTGGTCCCTTCCAGAGCGGAAGGCCGTCAACTGTAGGTCGTCCGCCACCCGGAACCGTTGTCCCCGCAGCCGCCCATTCGGAATGAGTTGTACCTGATTGCTCAGGGCCCTCGAGCGGTGCTTCCGCTCCCGGAACCACCAGCAGCCTAAAGCAGTTGCTTTGTGATGTCACATACATGACACCGGTAGTGGGGTCAGCGACGGCGGGGCCGGTAATGTTTGCGCCGCCGGCGCCCCCTGGACAGTTCCACGCAGGTCCTCTGGCATCTTCGCGGTGCCTCGGCGGATCGAAGAGGGCATTGAAGAGGTTCTGATCTTCAGCGATCTCATATGCCCGCTCGTAGATCTCAGGTGTGTAGTCGATCAGATGTTCCGGTTGACGACCCTGTAGATCGAAAGCAGCAGGTTTGGTTGGAAATGGCTGGGTAGCCGCAAGTTGCTCGCCCGGTACTTCGGATCGGGGGACCGGGCGCTCTTCGATGGGCCAGATCGGCTCACCCGTTTCGCGATCGAGCGCATAGACAAAGGCCTGCTTTGTCGCCTGGAAGACTCCCTTTACCTCACGACCATCGACCGTCACGTCCATAAGGATCGGGGCCGTAGGCGTGTCGTAGTTCCAGATATCGTGGTGGACCATCTGGTAATGCCAACGTCGCTCACCGGTGTCGGCATCGAGTGCGATGATGCTCGTGCTGAACAGGTTGTCGCCGGGGTGGAAGCCACCGTAGTAATCGATCGTCACGCCGTTCGTCACGATATAGACGAGACCGAGTTCTGGATCAGCCGACATCGGTGCCCAGGACGA
>CEUS01284084.1_pt1 | contig 20368 bp, 14 predicted proteins | sample 427031 | NCBI WGS metagenome assembly CEUS01 (sample SAMEA2622837, study PRJEB7988) | marine metagenome | biome: marine biome (ENVO:00000447); feature: marine epipelagic mixed layer (ENVO:xxxxxxxxx); material: "saline water (ENVO:00002010), including plankton (ENVO:xxxxxxxx)" | depth 140 m | reverse complement strand
CCGGCCGGTAAGGAGAAACCTGACCGTGAACGAATTCGCAGATCAACCGACCGACCTGGAGAGCCCGGACGACATTGCGTTGGCCGATCGAATGAAAGCGGGACGCGAGCAGATTCTCGTCGAACTGCGTAAGAAAATCATCGGTCAGGAACAGGTCATCAACGAAACGCTACTGACCTTGCTAGTCGGCGGAAATAGCCTAATCATTGGGGTGCCTGGTCTGGCGAAAACGTTGTTGATTCAGACGATGGCTCAGGTTTTGGATTTGAAGTTTGCGCGAATCCAATTCACGCCAGACTTGATGCCGTCAGACATAACAGGAACCGATATCATCCAGGAGGACGCTGCTACAGGGGGTCGTAAAATGGTGTTCGCTCCCGGTCCGGTGTTTACTAATGTGCTTTTGGCTGACGAAATTAATCGGACACCGCCGAAGACCCAGTCAGCGTTGCTTGAGGCTATGCAAGAACATCGAGTGACGGTCCAGGGACGTACCTATACCTTGGAGGAGCCGTTCTTTGTTTTTGCGACTCAGAACCCTATTGAACTTGAGGGTACCTATCCACTACCCGAGGCCCAACTCGATCGTTTCATGTTCCACATCGTGATCGAACATCCGCCGGAGGATGAGGAGCTGGAAGTGGTTCGTGCCACCACTGGTCTGGCGGATCCAGAGTATAAGCATGCCGTGACAGGGAGTGACCTTGTCGAATTTCAAAGGCTTGTTCGCAAAGTGCCAGTTTCAGAGCCGGTTATGCGCTATGCCTTGGGGCTGGCGCGTGCTAGTCGGCTTAAAGGGGATGATGCACCCGAGTTTGCGAAATGGGTTGCCTACGGTGCCAGTGTTCGTGCTGCGCAATATTTGATTCTGGGTGGGAAAGCCCGTGCTTTAACCGAGGGGCGGTACCATGTCAATTTTGATGACATTCGTGCCTTGGCGCATCCGGTCTTGCGACATCGGGTGTTGCTCAACTTCCATGCCGAATCGGAAGGAATCACATCGGACCAGATCATCGATCAGTTACTTGAAGTGGTTCCGGTTCCTGTGTCGAAGATGTAGCTGGGCTGAATCTCATGGCAACTGTTCCGCCGACGTCTCCAGGAGCCCGATTCATTGACCCAAAGCTGCTGGCTCGGGTTGGCAGCCTAGAATTAGCTGCTCGGTTTGTCGTGGAAGGGTTCATTAACGGACTGCACAAGGCGCCGTACCTTGGGGTTTCCATCGATTTTGCTGAGCATCGTGGTTATATGCCCGGCGACGATATCCGGCGTATCGATTGGCGATTGTTTGCTCGGACAGACCGGTTTTACGTTAAACAATTTGAGGCAGATACCAACACGAATTTTTCGGTGCTCTTCGATGTGTCCAAGTCGATGAACTTTGGCAGCCGTGGTCTGACGAAGCTCGACTACGGTCGCTTTCTAGCGGCTTGCCTCAGTTATCTCAGCACTAAGCAGCGCGACCGGGTAGGTATTGTGACTTTCGATGAGGACATCGTGGAGCGAGTGCCGCCGTCAGCCAAACATTTCGATGTTGCTTTGCACACTCTTGATAAAATGAGTCCGCAGCGGCCGGGCCGGCTCGGGCCACCACTCTTTAAGGCGACTGAATTTTTCAAGCGCCGGAGTATTTTGGCCATTATTTCTGATTTTTATGAAGAACCTGTCAAAGTCCTGGACGCGGTCAAACCACTGCGTTTCGCCGGGAACGACGTCATCCTGTTTCATGTTCTCGATCCAGCAGAAGTGGACTTCCCTTACGATGAATCTACTAGTTTTCAAGATCTTGAGACAGGCCGAAAACTTCCCGTTGTACCTGACAAGTTGCGAGACCAGTATCGTGAGCTGATTCGGGGTCACATCGAAGAGCTCAGTCAGCTCTGTAAGCAAAACAGAATCGATTATGCGTTCATGAATACTAAGGTTCCGCTTGACCACGCTTTATTTAAGTATTTGGCTATGCGGCACAAGCTCACAAAGGCACGCTGATGGCTTTTCTAACACCGTTGTTTCTTGCTGGGCTCGCTGCCCTGGGCGTCCCCCTGCTGATTCATATGATTCAGCGGCAGCGAGCTGAGGTTGTCGAGTTTCCCTCGCTCATGTTTGTTCGTAGAATCCCATTTCATTCCTTGCGCCGTCAGCGAATTCGCCACTGGTTTTTGCTTTTGTTGCGGTGTGCGGCGCTTGCCCTGCTTATTGCTGCCTTTGCTCGTCCCTTTGTTCGTTCCGCCGCATTAGCTGCCGTCGGTGGGGGGGGGCGAGAGGTCGTTATCCTCCTCGATCGCTCCTACAGTATGGGTTATGGCGACCGCTGGGACCGGGCGCGCGAAGCTGCGAGGTCGGTGGTGCAAAATTTGGTAGCGGGAGATCGAGCCACGCTTGTCTTGTTTGACAGTGGTGTTCAAGCTGGTGCGCCGTCGACCACTGACCAAGCTAGTTTGTTAGCTGCTATTGATGGGGCTGAAATTAGCGCGGGGACAACGCGATTCGGGCCGGCTCTCCAATTTGCCCAGGGAATTCTTGAGGATTCGGATCAGCCGTTACTCGAAGCTGTTCTTGTCAGTGATTTTCAGCAGATTGGGGTGGACAGCGCGGCCAACATACGGATGCCGGCCGGCACCGTGGTCACCCCGGTGTCGGTTGGTCAGATTCCAGAAGACGAAACTGAGAACGTCATTCTAATGGATGCCTCGGTCCAACGCGATATGTTCGCCAACCAGGAACGGGCCGTTGTTACGGCCAGGTTGGCTAACCGAGGAGATGCTTCGGTGGACAACCTGCTGGTGTCCCTTGAATTGAATGGCTACGAACTTGAGTCACAGCCGGTTACGATTGAAGCAAACAGCTCAGCCACCGCTACGTTTGCACCGTTTGCTCTTGAAGATAGGGCGATCCCTGTTTCGGTCCGCACGGCGGCCGACGCATTGGTCCATGACAATGTTTTTCACTTTACCGTGTCGCCGGCTGATGTCGTTTCAGTTTTGGTTATTGTGGGTCTTGGTGAATCTGATGCAAGTCTTTACTTGGAAGAAGCCCTTGGCATCGGTTCAAGCCCGTTGTTTAGGACTGCCGTGCGGTCGGTTGAAGACGTAACTGTTGAAGATGTTAGGGCGGCGTCGGTGGTGATTCTGAATGATGTCGGATTGCCAAGTGACCCGGTAGGTGAAGAGATCTCGCAGTTTGTAAGTGAGGGTGGCGGGCTCTGGGCGGTCTTGGGTGAACGGGTGCGTTGGCCAGGGGACCGACTTGATTTGTTGCCGGGTTCGTTGGAGGGTCCGGTTGAGCGGGAAGGCCGCGGAGGTGTTCTGAGTTTCATTGATTACAGTCATCCCGTATTTTCTGTGTTCAGCACCCCGCGTAGCGGTGACTTGACGACGCCCAGGTTTTTCCGTCACAGGCCGATTGATGTGACTCCGAGTGCTTCAGTAATAGCCAGGTTCGACAATGGCGATGCTGCGATGGTCGAGCATAACGTTGGTGCTGGACGGGTACTGGCTTGGACGTCGACAATCGATAGTTTCTGGAACGATTTTGCGCTTAAGCCCATTTACCTGCCGTTTGTTCACAAAGTTGTCGAATATTTGGCCCAGTACCAACCGGCGCTTCCTTTTTTAACTGCTGGACAGGTACTCGACTTGGCACAATATCCAGAGGCTGCGGAGTTCAACTTGAGTGGTGGGAATATCGTCGTGCGTGACCCCGATGAAGACCGTGTGCCCGTGGGGGGCTTGGACGATGATACTAGGGTAGGGTTTGTCCAGCTAACCGAACAAGGGTTTTATGAAATTCGTGATACTGCAAGGGGCGACGGTATGTCCATGCGAGTTGCCGTTAATGTTGATAGAGACGAATCAAATCTTGCCCAGGCGGATCCACAGGAGTTGGTTGGGATCGTGACGGGGCGGGCGTCTGGGGAAGGTTCGGCTGTAGCCGCTCGCGAATTCAAACCAGAGGACTTGGAGCAGCGTCAGCGGCTTTGGTGGTATTTTTTGATCGGAGCCTTCGGGTGTCTCTTCGCAGAGACCGTTGTCTCGAATCGGTTGTCCCGAACAGAACTTAGCCCGGATGAATGAAGGTGACGTCTAGTTTTTCGAGTTCTAAGTGGGACTAGTTCGAGAATGATTACGGCTGGGATTAGTGTTCGATACGGTAAGATGGTGCTGTTTCCAGTAAAGTGAGGCCAACGATGGAAAGCAACTCTTGGTCATCAGGCGGTCGCAACGACTTGGTCGCTGTCATAAGGCGCGTGCGAAACCGGTGGCGGTTACGCATCGCGATGAGAGGGCTGGCGGTAGTCTTGGCGGTGGGGCTGGCGGCTTTCCTTATTTCTTCCTATGGGCTTGAGTTCTTCAGGTTCTCAGCTAGCGCGGTCATTGCGTTCCGGGGACTGACCTATTTGTCCCTTGCTGGGCTGACATTCTGGTTCTTGTTACGTCCGTTGGTCCGGTCGGTTACTGACGAGCAGGTGGCGCTATATCTCGAAGAACATGACCCGTCGCTCGAAGCGGCGGTCTTGAGTGCGTTGGAAGAGGCCAAGCTTGGAGAGAGGCTTGGCAATCCAAATTATTCGCCGGCCCTTGTTGACCGACTGATTCAGTCTGCGATTGAACATTGCCGTGATCTTGACTGGGGTTCGGCGGTGGAGCGTGATCAAATTCGCCGGTCCACCAGCTATCTGGCTGTCGTGATGGCGGCGACACTTTTGGCGTTCATCTTGGGACCGTCCTATTTACGGCACGGTGCGTCTGCATTGATGGCACCAGCGGGAAGCGTGGAAGCCGCTAGCCCTTACCATATCGATGTGTTCCCAGGAGACACCACGATCGCGCGTGGGTCAGACCTTAGTGTCACGGCACAGCTCCTTGGCTTCCAGACCGGTGATGTGAATCTCTTTATGCGCAGTAGCCCGAACTCGCCTTATGAGGAAGTGCCGTTGCTGCCGCAGGATGGCGCTGATGGTCAGCCACCCCGCTTGGGTGGCTTTGAAACCGTGCTGTTTGACGTGCGTGAGGAAACCGACTACTACATCGAAGCGACCGGTGTTCGGTCGAGCACCTTTACTGTCGATGTGATCGACCTTCCATACGTCGAACATATAGAACTCGAGTACCACTTTCCAGATTACACCAGTTTGGAGCCTCGTTTAATCCAAGATGGCGGGGATATTGTGGTTCTGCGAGGAACAGAGGTGCACCTTCGGGTCTTTCCAACGATGGCTACGCCCTCTGGCCGGCTCGTGTTCGATGAAAGCACATCGACCGAATTGAACCTCCGTGAGGATGGCGTGCTGGTCGCCAATTTGGTGATCGAGGAAGATGGGTTCTATCAAGTTGAGCTTGAAGGGCCGAGTGGTGAGCGAGTGAATGCTTCGCCTCGCTACACCATTGATGTTCTTACCGATCAACCGCCGTCGGTGATGTTTGTTGAGCCGGGTCGTGACACGACAGCAAATGCTATCGAAGAGGTATTTCTTGAGGCGAGGGCCGATGACGACTTTGGCGTACGGTCGCTCAGCTTGACATACTCGGTCAATGGTGAACCAGAGGAAACCGTCGACCTTTTTGATTCGGACGAAGGAGGCCTTAAAGAGATCTCAGCCGGCCACACTTTGTTTTTAGAAGAGTACGAGCTCGAACCCGGAGACTTTATTTCATACTACGGAACTGCCGGTGACAACCAGGCCGGTGATGCTCGAGAAGTTAAGAGCGACCTGTATTTTATTCAAGTCCGAGCCTTTCGTCGTGATTTTCGTGCTGCCCAATCACAGGGTGGTGGCGGAGGAGGCGGCGGTGGTGGTGGCGACGCCCGCGCCTTGTCCGATGCCCAACGGCAGGTCATCTCGGCCACTTTTAATGTCATCCGCGATCGTGCGGGCTTCAGTGACGAGGAGTTTCGAGAGAATCTCGTTTTTCTGACACTAGCGCAGGGTCGGTTGCGTGAGCAGGTTGAGACCCTGGTGCGACGCATGAACAGTCGTGTGATGCCGGCTGATCCGGCTTTTCGCTCGATTCTTGAGGTTTTACCTCTCGCAGCGTCAGAAATGGAGGCGGCTGAAAACGCACTTCAAGAGCAGAATGTTGACCTGGCTATGCCGGCAGAGCAGCGAGCTCTTCAGCAATTGCAGCGGGCTGAGGAGGCTTATGACGAGGTGCGTGTGCAGCAAGGCGGCGGTGGTGGCGGCGGTGGGGGTGGACAGAACGCGGCCGAGGACCTCGCTGATTTATTTGAGCTCGAGCTCGACAAATTGCAGAATCAGTACGAGACCGTCCAGCGCGGTGAGCAACAGACTTCCGATAACCAGATCGATGAGCTAATGGAGCGGCTCAGAGAGTTGGCCCGTCGGCAGGAGCAGGAGGCTGAACGCCAGCGGCGGCGTGCGCGGGGTGGTCAGACGGCTCGGGCCGGAGGGGGGGCCTCCCAGCGGACGTTGGCCGAAGAAGCGGAAGAGGCTGCTCGGCGCTTGGAACGCCTCGCTCGGGAACAGCAGTCTCCTCAAATGATGCAGGCTGCCCGACGCCTTCAGGAAGCTGCGGATGCTATGCGTCAAGCGGCAGCCAATGCCGATAACCAGGGGTTTGCCGAAGCTGGTGCTGCCCTCGATCGATTACGCGAAGTGCAGCGCGAGCTCGAAAATCAGCAGAGTGGTCGTCTGGCTCGGGATATCGAGGAAGCCCAGCGCCGAGCGTCGGAGTTAGCTGTTGAGGAATCGGAGATCGCTGAGCAGGTGTCGGAACTTGGTGACCTGGCCGATGAGCAGCGGGCAGATCGTATACGCCAGTTGACGGAGCGGAAGGACCAGATGGGAGACAAGGTGGCAGACCTCGAGAGAGATCTGGATTCCACCTCGGCGGAGTTTCGTCGCGATGAGCGTGATGCTTCTCGAGCCTTGCAAGACGCGGCGAATGGTATTCGCGAAAGCAAGCTCAAGGAAAAAATTCGTTACTCGCGCGGCTTAATCCGTGCCCGGTCACCGGAGTATGCCGAGCAATTTGAGGAGGAGATTGGGGGCGATATCCTCGACTTGGAGCAACAGTTGGCTGAGGCAGGGGAGGCTGTAGGTTCCTCTCAAGGAACCGGTCTCGAGCAAGCACTCGATCAAACACGCGACTTGGTGCGTGGACTGGAATCGCTCGAACAGCGAATTCAGCAGGGTGGCCAGCAAGCTGCGAGCGAAGAAGCGCAGCAGGGCGAGTCCGAATCGGGACAACCCGGTCAGACTGGGGATACTGGGGGCCAACAGGCTGCGAATCAAGAAGGGCAGTCTGGTCAGCCTGGTCAGTCAGGTGGTGGCCAGTCGGGAGGCCAGCGTGCCGACGGATTTGGAGGAGATGCTTTTGGTGACCGGTTTGGACTTGGTGGTCCAGGAAGCCGCAGGCCTGGAAACAGGGAATTCGATCCTCGGGATATTCGGCAGTGGCAGCGGGAGTTCCGTGAGCGCGGGGCTGACGCGCAGGAGCTGCAGAGGCTGTTGCGGGCAGAAAATTTCGGTGAAGTGGGGGACCTCGCTGAGTTGATCCAGGCAATGCGTCAGCTCGATGATTCGCGTGTGTATCAGGATGCGGAGGAAATTGCGCGGTTACAAACGTTCGTTATAGAAGGTTTGAAACGTTTCGAGTATCAGTTGCGGCGTGAGGTTGATGGCGAGAGCGAGGAACTTTTTCTGGCAGGTAGCGATGAGGTGCCGACAGGGTTCCGCGACTTGATCGAGGAATATTTCCGGTCGCTGGCTGAGAATTAGGAGAACAGGCAGGGGTGGTCAGGCGGTTTTTGGTTTCCGTCGTTGTAATACTGCTGCTAGGCGGAATGACCACTGTGTTGGCTCAGCGGTGGGGCTGGCGGCGAATGCCGCCGCGGTTTCCCGAAGAGGTGTCGACTCACCGGCTCTTTACGTTTGCACGTGGCCTGTATCAAAGTACCCATCGTGAGCGAGGCGGCCAAGGGTGGTATACGGACTACCCCGATGCTGATATTAACTTCACGATCCGGCTTTCCGAGCTGACGAATGCTCCGGTCGGACTCGATAAACGCAACGAACCCGATCATATTGTTGTTCGTCTTACAGATCCGGAACTGTTTAGCTATCCATTCCTGTTCATGTCTGATGTTGGCACTGCTTGGTTCAGCCAGGATGAGGCGGACCGCCTAGGGGAGTATCTACGCAAGGGTGGATTTCTCTGGGTGGACGATTTTTGGGGCCCGTTCGCCTGGGAACAGTGGGCGAGTGAAATAGGCAAAATTTTGCCACCAGGCCAGTACCCGATTGTAGATATCCCGATAACGGACCCAATCCATCATGGCATGTTCGACATTGCAGAGGTGCCTCAAGTTCCATCTATCCAGCACTTTCGCCGGGTTGGAGGCAGGACCAGCTCCGAGCGGGGTTCTCAGAGTGCCGAGGTGCATGTCCGGGGTATTTATGACAACTCCAACCGGCTCATGGTGCTGATGACTCACAACACGGACATCGCTGATGGCTGGGAGCGCGAAGGTGAAGACTACGAGTTCTTTTATCGTTATTCAGTGACTTCGTATGCTGTCGGGATCAACTTCATTCTTCACGCTATGACCCACTAGTGGCTGAGGACGGGGATGACTGACCGCAAGCCCGACGCCCTTAACCCGTCCCGCCGGCCTGATGCGCTGACGAAACAGTCGGGTGATCTCGTGGCGCGCGGGCTGGCCGACCGTCAGGCTTTGGATGAGGGGAAATACACAAATCTAACTCTTGACAGTGTAGTACAGGAGCCCAACCGTCCGGCTGATGCTGTCGTCATATGGTTACATGGGCTTGGTGCAGACGGGCATGATTTCGCTTCGCTGCCTTTGCAACTAGGCATCTCACCAGACCATGCTATCCGTTATGTGTTTCCTCACGCACCGGTCATACCCGTCACGCTCAATATGGGGATTAAAATGCGGGCGTGGTACGACATCGTGAATCTCGAGGCACGTGGTCAGGACGAGTCGGGCATTCGCCGTTCGGCGATGGCGGTCAGTGAATTGATCGCACACGAAGTGGGGCGTGGAGTAGCTGCCTCTCGGATCGTGTTGGGTGGTTTTTCTCAAGGTGCGGCAATGGCGCTGTTTACAGGGCTTCGCTACCCGAAAGCCCTGAGAGGATTGGTAGCGTTGTCGGGTTACCTGCCTTTACACGATTCACTTTCGTCAGAGGCTTCCCAGGCTAATCAGCGGATCGGTATCTTCCAAGCGCATGGACTTAGTGACGATGTTGTGCCGACTCGCCTTGGGCGGGACAGCGCTGAGTTACTGCGCGTTAAAGGCTATCCGGTTGAATGGCACGACTACCCAATGGCGCATCAGGTGTGCGTAGAAGAGCTACAGGAGATTGGACAGTGGTTGAATCGATCATTAGGGACCGACGATTCCGGGGCGATGGGTTGAGGACTGCAACTGCTACGGTAGAGAGCGGGTTTGGACAGGTGGTCATGTGGGGCTTGGCGAGTACTCTATTGGCCGGGTGTGTGGGTTCGGAGCAGGGAGTTCATGTGTTACCACCGGTGACAGAACGAAGCGTGGTTGTCGACGCTTGGCATGGCGTTGATGTTCCAGATCCATATCGCTGGCTCGAGAATCAGACGGCACCAGACACACGAGCATGGATTAACGTTCAGAATGCCTATGCGGACTCACTGCTCGAACCGCTTTCCGGCCGAAGCGAACTTAGTCAACTAGTAGCCAAAGTGCTGGAGGTTGATGCTGTCGGGCTACCTACAGAGCGTGGTGGCCGTTATTTTTACAGCCAACGTCTGGCGAATCAGGACTTGGCGGTGTTGTATGTTCGTGAGGGACTTTACGGCGAAGATCGGGTATTGATCGATCCCCATAAAATGAGTCCTGACCACACTGTCAGCGTTAGCTATCTCGATATTTCTCAAGATGGCAATCTTGTAGTTTATGCGGTGCGGGATGGTGGGGTTGACGAGGTGTCGATTCACCTTCATAACGTCGAGACTGGTGAAGATCTTAACGATGTATTGCCCCCTGCGCGGTATGGGCAAATTAATCTGACTCCGGACAGGTCTGGCTTCTATTACGAACGATATGGCGATGTTGCGCCAAGAGTTATGTTCCACGAAATTGGAACTAACTCAACCGCTGATCTGCAACTTTTTGGTGAAGGGTTCCAGCGGCACCATATTCCCGTGTCCGTGTTGTCTGACGACGGGCGATGGCTAATCGTGCATGTGATTGAAGGCTCATCTGGACCCACTGAAATTCACATCAAGGATCTGACGACGGATGGTCCGTTTACCACCCTAATCAGAGATGGGGTTAGTGAGTCATGGGCAGAATTTGCCGGCGACCAGATAGTGATTACCACCAATCTCGATGCGCCCAACAAGCGTGTGGTGGTAGTGGATCCTGAAAGACCATCGGTCGAGTTTTGGCGGGAAATTGTTCCTGAACGACCTAATGTTGTCATCCAGGGTGCCCGTGGGTTAGGTGGGCGGTTGGCAGTGTCTTATCTCCAGGATGTTCAGCCTCGAGTAGCGGTGCACGAACTGTCCGGAGCCCATGTTCGCGATATCGAGTTCGCTACGCTGGGGTCGGTTGGTGGTGGTAGCGGTCACTGGACTACCGACGAGGCTTTTTTTACCTTTCAGTCCTATCATCGACCAAACACAATTTATCGCTACGACTTAGCCACTGGGGAGCAGGTGGTCTGGGCCCAGGTGGAAGTGCCAATCGATACAGAGCGCTACCGGGTGACTCAAGAATGGTTCACCTCGGCCGACGGAACCCAGGTGCCGATGTTCGTTACCCACCGGACTGATGTGGTCCTCGACGGGAACAACCCTACGTTACTGACGGGATATGGCGGCTTCAATCTCAGTCGGTCCCCGGCCTTCTCTTCGCTGGCTGCGGTGTGGCTTGAGAATGGTGGAGTGTTTGCCGAGGCCAACATGCGTGGTGGTGGCGAGTTTGGGGAGGAGTGGCATCGTGATGGAATGCTTGACCGTAAGCAACATGTCTTCGACGATTTTATCGCTGCTGCCGAACATCTGATAGCAGAAGGCTATACCAGCCCTGGACATCTAGCTATTCGTGGAGGTAGTAATGGTGGGCTACTTGTAGGGGCGGTTTCGAACCAGCGTCCCGAGTTGTTTGGTGCAGTCGTCTGCACCTACCCCTTGCTTGATATGTTGCGGTATCACCAGTTTCTAGTGGCGAGTTTCTGGGTGCCGGAATATGGCTCCAGTGAAGACAGCGAGCAGTTTGCTTACTTGCGAGAGTATTCCCCCTATCACAATATTGATTCGACCGCGAGCTATCCTGCGACCCTCTACATCACCGGTGACGGTGACACTCGGGTAGCGCCGCTCCATGCACGCAAGATGACTGCACTAATGCAGGAAATACACGGCGCCACTACTCCGATACTGCTTCGTTACCACACCGACGCAGGGCATTCTGGGGGGCAGCCTGTCTCTCAGCAAATCCGAGAGATGGTCGACACGGTCAGTTTCCTGTTGTGGCGGGTGGGTAGGTGAGTGAATACCCCCTTTAAGGAATTGAATGGACGATAGCTCGAGACACACGTGATGTGCCGCAAAGCGGCGTTATGTCAGGAGGGAAATAGTGTTCAGGTTCGTCACAATGTGCGGTCTGATTGGGATGGTTTCTTGCGGTGTCATCTCAGACAGCTCAGACTCAGGGAATGGAGCTGAGAGTCACCAAGGGGTTGTGACTGGCATCAGTGCAGAGACCCTGTTAAAGGAAGTCGAGCAGCTTGCCTCGGATGAGTTCGAGGGGCGGTCACCGGGTTCCACGGGTGAAGTTTTAACCGTTGCGTACTTGACCGAACAGTTTCGTGCTCTAGGGCTTGAACCTGGAAATCCGGATGGGACTTGGGTTCAAAATGTTCCTTTAGTGGGTATCACACCGGTGTCCGGAGACACGCTATCGATCAGTGCCGGTTCCGTGACACGGACATTTGAGCCTGGAACTCACTATGTGGCCTATACAAAACGGGTCACAGAGGAAGTTGAGGTGGACGCAGAATTCGTGTTCGTAGGTTATGGAGCGGTAGCTCCAGAATATGAATGGAATGACTTCAAGGGCCTCGATGTCAGTGGAAAAATCTTGCTCTTTCTGGTGAATGACCCCCCGAGTCAAGAACTTTTCGGCGGGTCGGCAATGACCTATTACGGCCGGTGGACTTACAAACACGAGATTGCTGCTGAGATGGGGGCGGCTGGGGCGCTTGTGATCCATGAGACGGGCCCCGCTGGCTACCCCTGGGTCGTGATCGGAAGTAGTCCCTACGGTGAATCCTTTGATCTAGTGGCGGCTGATCGCAATATGGGCCGAGCAGTAGTCGAAGGATGGATTCAGCGTGATGCTGCTGCAGCCCTTTTCGATATGGCCGGCTTGGATTTTGAAACGGAAAAAGCGAGGGCAGCCAACCCAGATTTCAAACCGGTCTCGCTCGGGGTGACGGGACATACCAAGGTTAGAAACATCCTCAGGACTATCGATTCGCAGAATGTTGTCGCTAGGCTTTCAGGCACAGAAGCTCCAGACGAAGTTGTCATGTATGTCGCGCATTGGGACCATTTGGGCCAGGATTTAAGTCTGGAGGGTGACCAGATCTATAACGGTGCTGCTGACAATGCTACTGGTACAGCTGCTCTAATTGAGTTGGCTCGCGCCTTTACTGAAAATGAGCCGACTCGTCGAACTGTATTGTTTCTGGCTGTGACAGCTGAAGAACAAGGGCTGCTCGGCTCTCGTTATTACGGTGAGGTGCCTTTGTATCCAGCCGCCCAGACGGTAGCGGCGTTGAATATGGATGTGCTCAACCAGTGGGGGCGAACCCGAGATTTAACGATCGTTGGCATGGGCCAATCAGAGCTCGACGAGGTTGCTGCGGAGGTTGCTGGTCGCCTGGGTAGGGTGCTTAACCCTGACCCTGAACCGGAGAAGGGTTTCTACTATCGTTCTGACCATTTTTCATTTGCTCGGGTCGGGATTCCGGCCTTTTATGCGGATCCTGGGGTGGACTACGTGGACAAGCCGCTAGGATATGGAATTGAGAAGCGCCAGCAGTATACGGCTAATGACTATCACGCGGTGACAGACGAGGTGAAGCCAGATTGGGACCTGTCTGGAGCGCTCGATGACTTAACATTCATGTATTACATGGGTGCAGCGCTGGCGTCGACCGATTCTTGGCCGAGGTGGAGCGAAACTAGTGAGTTCCGAGCGATCCGCGCAGAACAGCGACCTGGAAGTTAGTCTGGTCTGTGTCCGAAGAGCCAATTGCAATTGATTACCGGATGCTCGGAACTGGGTTGCCGCGAATGTCGGTGAGATCTTTGTAGCCTGCGGCTCGCGCTCGGCCTTCTTCGGCGCTGCTATAGAAGCCTGCGGTAGTCAAAGTTATAGCGATTTCTTCGGTGCCAATGTTTTCCCAGTACCAACCATGGATACCGGAAAACGGTGCTATATAGGTTCCATGTCCGGTCGATAGATCTTGGGCATCGAAGCTTTCTGCATACCCCGCTGGCGCGCCGTCTGGTGAAGCGTGGAAGTTGTAGGTCACCGGACCGGAAGCGTCCCAGGTGAACACCATACTGCTACCTTCTTCGAGCCTGTAGAAGTACTCTACCCATTCAGTTGGGTACAGGCTCAATTCTGCCTGGTCGACACGGTATTCCGTGTCTTCAGTAGCAATGGGTTGTGCTTGCCCCAAGGCTAGCAGTCCGAGCAGCCGGCCCGTACCTAGAGGATCAACTCCGTACTCAGCTGGCAGGACCGCGCCGAACAACAACAAAGTAGCTGTCAGGAATGCCAGTAAGGATGCAACGAGGATTTTGAAGGGAGATGGCGCTGAGGGAAGATTGTTTGCGGCCATTGGACTATTACGTAAACAACACGAATCCGACTATCTGGATGCCGGCTAGCAGAAAACCACCGATCATCAGAGCAGTGTTAGTGGCGAAGCTATAAGAAGCGAAGCTAGGTCGGCTTCGCCAGTATCCAAGCAACATCACTGTTCCTACAAGTGCCAGAATTTGGCCGATCTCTACGCCAACATTGAAGCTGACAATGTTGGCGACAAGTCCGTTTTCCGACACCATAAATTCTTGAAGCTTGGTTGCTAGGCCGAGGCCGTGGAACAACCCGAACACCAAGACGGCAACTCGAGTGTTCGGTTTAACTCGAAAGAGTCGTTCGAAGCCGTGGATATTCTCGAAACCTTTGTAGACTACCGAAAGTCCGATGATAGCGTCGATGATGTAGGGATTAACACTGACCCCGGAGAGCACACCCATGAGTAAGGTTAGGCTGTGGCCTAGCGTGAAGAGGCTGACGTAGAGCACTACATCTTTCACTCGGTACAAAAAAAAGATCACGCCCAACAAAAATAGTAGATGGTCGTAGCCGGTCACCATGTGCTTGGCGCCGAGGTAAAGAAAAGGCCCTGGGGCTGGGCCGTCCACCGACTGTACAAACCCAGCGTTTGTGCCCTCCATCGGGTGGGCGTGAACCTGTTCTCCGTTCAGTCCAGTGAGACCGGCAATGACCAGCACACAAAGAACTACTAGTCTGGTAAGTGGCACTACAGGCCCAGTTTATGACAGATAGTGGGTGATAAAGGCCTAAAAAATTATTTGAGCATAACCTGAGGCTGTTACCACAGTGGGGCTCGACTTACGGGCTTCTGACTTTTGAAGAGCGAGCTTGGGTAGAATGTAGGTGGTGAATAGAGGGTTAGCAGTGCTGTTTGTCCTGTTGGCAGCCGCTTCGGTGGTCGCGGCCGATGATTGGCCAGCCTTCCGTGGGAGGAGTGGGCAAGGGCATTCGTCCGAGCAAGGATTGCCGCTCACATGGAGCGAAGTAGATGGACTGTTTTGGAAGACGCCAGTTCCTGGGCGGGGCTGGTCTTCTCCGGTTGTGGCACATGGCCAGGTGTGGCTGACCACTTCATTGGAAACAGAGTCCGGCAACACATCGCTGCGGCTTGTTGCCTTCGATGCCGATACAGGGGACGAGTCTTTGAACGTTGAGGTTTTCCAGATTAATGCGACAACCTCACTAAACCCGAAGAATAGCCTTGCCTCACCTACGCCCGTTGTCGATGATGAGCGCGTATATGTTCACTTTGGTGCGGATGGCACGGCTGCACTGACCACTAGTGGCGAGGTCGTTTGGACTACCCGCTTTCCTTACGTGAGCCAGCATGGAAATGGGGGGTCGCCCGTCTTGTATCGAGACCGACTCATTCTTAGTGTTGATGGCTATGATATTGCCTATGTCGTGGCACTTGATGCGGCGACCGGTGAAGAGCGCTGGCGTTCCGCTCGCCGAGATCCAATTTCGCAGGCCTACTCAACTCCGCTGGTAATACAAGTGGGTGGTGTCGAACAGATCTTTAGTATCGGTGCTTTTCGTGCCACTGCCTATGACCCGGATTCGGGGTCAGAGGTTTGGGAGGTGTCCTACGGTGACGGATTCTCCAATGTGCCAGCTCCTGCCTTTGGGCACGGCATGGTGTATATCTCGACCGGATTCCAGGTGCCGTCATTGATGGCTGTTCGAGCTGACGGTCAAGGTGATGTTACCGGCACACACATAGCGTGGGTCTTACGCCGTGGTGCTCCGCTAACCCCATCGCCGCTGCTCGTTGGGAATGAACTTTACCTTGTTACTGATTTCGGTATCGCCACTTGCCTTAATGCCCTGACCGGGGAGATTCTCTGGAGGGAGCGGCTTGGAGGTAACTTCTCGGCGTCACCGGTCTTTGTGGACGGTCGTATCTATTTTCAGAGCGAAGAAGGCGTCACAACTGTAATCCGGCCTGGTCCAGTGTATGAAGAGCTCGCAATTAATAGGCTCTCCGGAGTGACACTTGCTTCGATGGCAGTGTCGAATGAATCATTTTTCATCCGTAGCCACGACCATCTATACCGAATCGGCCGGTAGTGACTCCATACCTGCGCCGTATCAAACTTCAGTCCGCTAGGGCAGGGTGTCAGATTTCATTCGCCACCTGTATTTAACTGGGAGCTACTGCGAGTCCGCTTCCCTTGGTTGCCCTAAAGGTTCGTAGGGCGTTGATTCGTTGTAAGACCGGAGGGTGCGAGTGATGCAGATATACTTCGAGCGGATGGGGGGTCAGATTGGCAAGGTTGTCCGCTGAGAGCTTCTTTAAAGCCGAAATGAGCGGTTCCGAAGAACCGGTTGTTTCGGCAGCGAAAGCGTCCGCTTCAAATTCGTACTGTCTGGAAAATCGGTTCACCAGAACTGAAAGAAGCAGTTCCATCGGCGTGAACAACAGACTGAAGAAAACTAGCCCAGCGTGAACTGATACCTCGGTTACGCCGAAGGCTTCGAAGAGCCCCTGTTGTTGCAGGCAAATAGACAACAGCCAGAAAAGTACGCCGGTGTGGACCATGCTAAATGCCAAATTCTTGAAGATATGGCCTCGGCGGTAGTGACCAACTTCATGAGCGACTACCGAAACCAGTTCGGATGTTGTGTGCTTCGTGATCAGGGTATCGAAAAGGGCAATTCGTTTGTGTTTACCGAACCCCGTAAAGAATGCATTTGCTTTTGCTGACCTCCTAGATCCGTCGATTACGAAGACACCTTCGAGCGGGAAGTGAACCATTTGAGCGTAGGTGATGAGGGCCTCTTTGAGCTCACCGCCTCCGAGTGGGGTAAAGGTATTGAACAAAGGCATGATCCAGGTGGGAGCAACTAATTGTGCCAACAGTATGAATGCTGTGGTGGCCCCCCAGCACCAGACCCAGGCTAGCGGTCCGGTCAGCTCGAACAGGAATAAGACAACACTGAGCAATGCGCCACCAATTAATCCTCCGAGGAGTAGCCCTTTAAGCAAGTCAAGGGCAAACGTGCCGCTTGTGGTGCGGTTGAACCCGAAGCGCTCCTCGATGACGAATGTGGAGTAAATCTTAAATGGGAGGCCAAGTAGAGTCGATCCAGTGACGAGCATCCCAATAAACAGCAACCCGGTCAGTACAGACCCTAGGGCAAATGATCGACTTATTTGATCTAGCCATTCAAATCCACCGATCTGCCAGAACAGCAACAATATGGTTAGGTTGACTGTCCCCTGCGCCAGTCCGAAACGTGTGCGCGCATGAGTGTAAACCTGGGACTGTCGGTAGGTTGCTTCGTTGTAGACTGACCGAAATTCAGCGGGCACCTGAGGGCTCATAGCTCGGGTGTTTAGTAGGCTTGTGACGACCGACAGAACATATTCAGCGACTAATGCGGCTAGCACGATCAGGGCGTAGGTGTTCATCATCATCTTGAGTCAGGCAACTATGCGGTTGTTGCACCTGCGTAGGCAGGGTTCCTTGATTATACCTATGAGTTCTGCCGCCTGCTCCTCTAGAAGGGGGACAGTGCCTAGGAGGACTGTTTCCTTTCGTCGGGGTCAGACTTTCTCGTCCTGCTAGAATGGGGCGCTCGGCTGACGCCAATGGTCAGCGGCGCTTGCATCATTACAGAGTCAATTATGTCCAATTTTTATTACCAGCCGATTTTCGAACGTGGTGTTGACCATACTTCATACCGTCATTTGACAGTTGAGGGTATTTCTACTGTTAAGCTGGGCGGGCGTGAGTTGCTCAAGGTTGAACCAACAGTCCTCCAACTTGTGGCACGTACAGCCTTCGACGACGTCGCACATCTGCTTCGGTCTTCTCACCTTACACAGTTGCGGTCCATCCTTGACGACTCAGAGTCGTCACCGAATGACCGATTTGTGGCTCTCGAGCTGTTGCGTAATGCGAACATAGCTGCCGGTCGGGTACTACCCGGTTGTCAAGACACGGGTACCGCGATTGTGATCGGTCACAAGGGTGAGAACGTGGTCACTGGTGGTGAGGATGCGGAGGCGTTTTCGCGGGGTATCTTTGAGGCCTACGAACAACGGAATTTGCGCTATTCTCAAATGGCTCCGCTTGACATGTTTACCGAGCAGAATACGGGTTCAAACTTGCCTGCCCAGATCGAGATCTATGCAGAGCCCGGGGATGAATATGAGTTACTTTGTATAGCTAAGGGAGGTGGTTCCGCTAATAAAACTTTTCTCTATCAGGAAACTAAGGCGCTTCTCAACCCAGCCTCTCTTCTGGAGTTCGCCGAAGAAAAGATTCGGTCGATTGGCACGTCTGCTTGTCCCCCATATCATTTGGCTCTGGTTGTTGGCGGGCCGTCTGCCGAGTTCACCCTCAAGACACTAAAGCTGGCTAGCGCGCATTACCTAGACACATTACCCATCTCAGGGAATGAACACGGACGGGCATTTCGGGACATCGCCCTTGAGCAGAAAATTTTTGATATTTGTCGGAACATTGGAATTGGTGCCCAGTTTGGCGGAAAGTATTTTGCGCACGATGTACGAGTCGTTCGTTTGCCAAGGCATGGTGCTTCCTGTCCGGTCGGACTCGGGGTGTCCTGTTCCGCCGATCGGCAGGCTTTGGCGAAGATCACCAGAGAAGGGGTATTCCTTGAGCAACTGGAGGAGAATCCGGCTAAATACCTTCCAGATGTGACTCCTGATGACTTGGGTGGTGATGTTGTACGAGTTGATCTCAATCGTCCCATGTCGGAGATTCTGGCTGACCTGAGCCGCTACCCAGTAGCGACCCGCTTATCCCTGAGTGGGCCGATGATTGTGGCTCGGGATATTGCTCACGCCAAGTTGAAGGAAAGGCTCGAAGCCGGTGCAGGTTTACCCCAATATTTTAAGGACCACATGGTCTACTACGCGGGTCCGGCTAAGAAGCCGGAAGGCCGAGCTTCAGGAGCGTTTGGGCCGACCACTGCTGGAAGGATGGACTCATATGTCGATTTGTTTCAGAGTCACGGTGGGAGCATGGTTATGCTGGCCAAGGGGAACCGATCCAGTCAAGTTCGTGAGGCCTGCGGGAAACACGGCGGGTTTTATTTGGGCTCGATCGGCGGGCCTGCTGCCCGGCTTGCGGATCACAGTATCAAGCATGTGGCGGTGCATGAATATCCTGAGCTGGGTATGGAAGCGATTTGGAAGATCGAGATTCAAGACTTTCCAGCTTTCATTGTTATTGACAATAAGGGAAATGATTTTTATGCGGAGCTGATGGAAAAAAAGCCGGTAAATTTCGTTCGGTCGACATGATCGTCACCCTATGGATGAATATGGATATGAGCTCAGGGTTGTCAGTAACCTAGCTGGAAAGTCTTGGTTCTTAAGGCAAGCAACTATCGGTCGATTAGCTGATCGCAGTCGGCGACAGACAAGTTCGTTGACCGAGGCTTGCAAAACTTGATTCTTTTTCACTTTGGCTTGATGCGAGTTTTTTGAGATTTCTCCGGAGTAGCATTCTTTCTCTGTGGTTTTCATGATGCCTAATGATGCGCATGCTCGACCTTCTGGCGATGCTCCAGAACCTCTGTATGACGTAAATATCCCTACCCCGACTCATGCCGAGCGGGCTCGAACCCTGGTGGCCCAGGTTCGAACAGGCACCCTTTGCACCGTGGCGATCGAACCGTCTGGATATCCGTATGGTTCGTTTGTGACGGTGGCCTTTGACGAGGGTGATCCGGTATTTCTGGTTAGCACAATGGCCGAGCACACCAGAAATTTACAGCGTGATCAACGGGCCTCGTTGATGGTAGCCGAGGGTGGAGCCACAGACCCGCTAGCCAACGGTCGTGTGACGCTACTCGGAGACTGTGAAAGGGTTGATGGCGGCGGAGGAAACGCACGTAAGGCGTTCTTAGCGACTCACCCGAATGCTAGCTATTACGCAGATTTTGGTGACTTTGCGTTCTGGAAGCTGCGTGTTGCATCGATTCGTTACATCGGAGGCTATGGGCGGATGTCGTGGGTCGACGCGGCTGATTGGAATGCAGCTAATCCAGACCCACTTGCGGCAGCTGCGGATGGAATTATCGCCCACATGAACAAAGACCACGGTGATTCGATGGTTCTCTACTGTGAGGCTTTTTCGAAAGCTAGTGAGATCACTTCAGCCACTATGACTGGTGTCGATCGGTATGGGGTAGAGATGTCAGCTGATACTGCTGATGGACCTAGGCCGATCCGGCTGGCCTTTCCCAAGCCTGCCAGCACAGCGAGCGAGGTTCGAGCTTCCCTCGTGGCTATGCTGAAGATGGCCCGCTTGAAGCTGGCCGGCGAAAACTGACCCCCTCCCTGTGGAGAGGGTCAGGATACTTCCAGTGTTTCACCCGTCTTATGGAACCATTAGGTGGGCTTCACTCGTCCCAGCTGCCATGATCCACGCGCCACCTTGACCGGGTCTGTCAGGAAAGCCGGAGGATGCGGCGGTCGCCATCGGCATAGCGATTGTGGTGTGGGTAC
>CEUS01053419.1_pt1 | contig 20371 bp, 20 predicted proteins | sample 427031 | NCBI WGS metagenome assembly CEUS01 (sample SAMEA2622837, study PRJEB7988) | marine metagenome | biome: marine biome (ENVO:00000447); feature: marine epipelagic mixed layer (ENVO:xxxxxxxxx); material: "saline water (ENVO:00002010), including plankton (ENVO:xxxxxxxx)" | depth 140 m | reverse complement strand
TCGGTTTAGAAAACCGATGCTCTATCCACTGAGCTAAGGGCGCTTAATTATTATTTATCATACTATTAATAAGAAAAGAAGTTTTAATAAATTAGTGAGTCCAAGGTTCCTTACGATTATAATCAAAATTTGATGCATAATTTTTAGGTTTTATTTTTCTATTTTTTGATTCATAAACAAAATATTGATGATTATTCTTTTTTGCCCATTCTATTGCTTGTTCTTTTGTTTCAAAAAAAATCTTTATTTGTGACTTTGTATCTAAAGAGCTATTCCAACCCATAAGAGTATCTTTTATCTCATCTACTTCAGAAATATATTCAGCTAACCATAATTTTGTTTTAGCCTGACCTGACTGCATAGAAGTTTTAGAAGGTTTGTAAATTTTAATTGTCATATTTATTTTCCTAATTCAAAATATTTATCTTGAAAGTTATTATACAATTTACCAGAGGAATAAATATTATTTTTAAATTTTTGAGTCTCAAAAATAACTTTCGTCAAATAAAAATCCCCTAATTGGATCTTTGAAAGATAAAAATCATCTTCATTATCCTCAATTTTATTTAAGGAAATACTTATAAACTCCAACCAAGTGAAACCTACAGCAACAAGAGCAAATATATTTAAAAAATCTACAGCATGTGAATTAATTTCTTGAGAGTTTGTAACATCTATTTGTTTAATAAAATTGATACATTCCCGTAAGTCATTATAAGATGGTTCAAACAATCTGATAAATTTATCCATCTTTGAGTTGTCTTTATGTTTATCTAGAAATTTATTAATAACATCTAGATATTGATTGATAATTAATCCATCATGAATATTAAATTTTCTACCAATTAAATCTAATGCTTGAATCCCATTTGTTCCTTCATAGATCGGTGTAATTCTTGCATCACGAACTAATTGTTCCATTCCATGATCAGTAATATATCCATGACCACCATATATTTGTAAAGCTTGATTAGTAATTTCCATAGACTTGTCAGTTGCAAAAGATTTTAAAATAGGTGTTAACAAAGCTATCAAATTTTCAGAAGATTCATTTAATTGTTGATTTTGATTTGTGTCTATTAAATCAAAAGCATGACCTGCTTTAATCATTAATCCTCTAATTCCATCATTCATCGATTTCATAAACATTAAGTTTTTTCTTATTTCTGGATGAACAATAATTGGATCAGCTATATTTTCACTTTCAGATAACTTACCTTGAAGACGTTCTTTTGCGTAATGCAATGATGATTGAAATGCTGTCTCTGAAAGACCAATGCCTTGAATGCCTACAAATAATCTTGCGCCATTCATCATAATGAACATAGCCTTCATCCCTTTATTTAAATCACCAACTAGCCACCCTTTTGCATCTTCATAATGCATTACACATGTCGGACTTGCTTTAATTCCCATTTTCTTTTCAATTGATCCACACTTAACATTGTTTGGCTTATCAAGGGTGCCATCTTTATGAGGGAGTATTTTAGGGACAAGAAAAAGACTTATGCCTTTAATTCCTTTAGGTGCATTTGGTGTTCTTGCTAAAACTAAATGTACTACGTTCTCACTTAAATCATGTTCACCACAAGTAATAAATATTTTTGTTCCTGTAATATTATAAGACCCATCATCATTGAGTATTGCCATGGTTTTACTTAGACCAAGGTCAGTTCCACACTGCGGTTCTGTCAAATTCATGGTCCCTGTCCATTTGCCAGAAGTTAAATGCGGAAGATATAATTGTTTTAATTCATCAGCTGCACTTTTCTCAATTGCATCGATTGCATTAGCTGTTAAACCTGGATAGAGGCCAAAAGACATGTTTGTAGAACTGACCATTTCATCCAAAAACATATTCATAATATATGGAAGTTCTTGACCGCCATATTTTTCTTTCACTTTTATACCTTGCCAGCCATTTTCAGAAAAAACTTTATAAGCTTCCTTAAAACCTTTCGGTGCTATAACTTTACCATTTTCAAATACACATCCTTCATAATCACCTATAGCATTTAGTGGTAAAAGAGTTTCTTCACACATTTTAGAAGCTTCTTCTATTATCATTAAAAGATCATCAATCTCTAAACTTCTATCTGTTAAAACTTTATTATTATTTAAATCTAAAAAGTCTTCTAGTAAAAATCTATATTCTCTGACTGGCGTTTTATAAACTTGCATAATTATACAACTTTTTCTAACACTGTTGCAATACCTTGGCCAAGGCCTATACATTGGGTAGCTAAAGCATATTGTTTATTTTGTTTATTCATTAGATAGGCTGCTTTAGCAGTTATTCTAGCTCCAGTTGCGCCTAGTGGATGACCAATTGCAATTGCCCCTCCTTCAATATTAACTTTATCAGGATTAATGCGGAGTTCCTTTATACAAGCAATTGATTGTGACGCAAAAGCTTCATTTAATTCTACTATATCTATATCATTAATATCTAATTCTGCTCTTTTTAGAGCTTTTAAAGATGCTCCAATTGGACCTAATCCCATTAATTCTGGAGGGCATCCATTAATTGCTGTAGATTTAATTCTTGCTAAAATAGGAAGATTATTTGAGATTGCATATTCTTCTTCGCATACCAAAGTTGCTGACCCACCATCTGTTAGAGGTGAAGCGGTACCAGCAGTAACTGTTCCATTCTGATCAAAAACTAATTTAAGGCCATCTAAAATTTCTTGATTAGTGTTTGGTCTTATTGCATCATCAGTTAATACTTCAGTTTCTAGATTTTTAATAACTGTAATTTCTTCATCAAATAAATTTGATGATTGAGCTTTAAATGCCTTAGAGTGGCTTTGAATTGCAAATTCTTGTTGTTCTTTTCTGGATATATTAAATTTATTGGCAACATTTTCTGCTGTAAGCCCCATTGATAAATAAACATTTGGTTGGTCTTTAATGAGATTTGGATGAGGAGAGTAATTTAGTCCATTAATTGGCACAGATGTCATTGACTCTATACCACAACAAATAAAAACTTTACCTGCATTCATTGAAATTGCACCAGCTGCACTATGAATTGCTTGCATGGATGATCCGCACCAACGATTAATTGTCATTCCTCCGACATGTTCAGGCATACCAGTCATAAAGGAGACTATTTTAGCAATATTGTAACCTTGAGCTCCTTCAGGATAAGCACAACCTGCTATAATATCCTCTATATCTTCTTTATTAATTTTTGTTGTCTTGAGTAATTCATTAATTACTTGAGATAAAATATCCTCAGGTCTTACGCCAGCTAACAAACCTTTATTTGCTATTGTGAAAGGCGATCTTTTAAATCCAACTAAAACTGCATTCTTCATTAGAAGTCCATTAATGAGTGTATCTTAACTCCTTTTTCTTGAAGTTTTTTATTACCCTTCAATTGTGGAAGGTTAATAATAAAACCTGCTCCAACAATATTTTTATTTTCAAACATATTAATTAAATCAATCGCTGCAATTGCCGTACCTCCAGTTGCGAGCAAATCATCTATAATTAATAAATTTTTATGATTATCGAGTGCATCCTTATGAATGTGCATCTCAGTTGAACCATATTCTAAAGTATAAGAAACTTTAAAGGTTTCTCCTGGAAGTTTATCAGGTTTTCTTAAAGGTATGAAAGCAGCACCTATATTATATGCTATTGCTCCTGCCATGATAAATCCACGTGATTCAATACTTAAAACAGCATCTATCTCTTTGTCTTTCCAAGGATCTGTCATTTCATCTATTACTCTTTTAAAATGTCCAGAGTCTTGCAATAAAGTTGTTATATCTCTAAATTTAATACCTTTGACTGGGTAATCTAAAATAGTTCTTACATATTCTTTCATTTAAAATTTCTCATTTCATCTACATTAAATAAAGTAACAGGCGCGAAATTTGAAGAACAATCATAAGTAATTGTATAGGGATAATTATTAAATGCTTGTGTTATTTTATCTCCTAGATTTAATTCTTTTTCAAAATATTTAATCATTAATTTATTTGGATTAGCATGAGGTGCAATTTTTCTTAAATATTTAATATTTTGATCAATTTTTGAAGGGTTTTCTCTACATAAAAGATAAGTTGCTGTAGCCATAGATCTGGATACTCCACACCAACAATGTATGACTATATCTTCTTCAGGAATCCAATCGTGAGTAAAATTAATAATTTCACTAATATGATCTTCATTTGGTGGTAGTTGAGGAATTTCATCAGTATTGTTTCTGAATATATGGTTTTCATTACTAATTTTAATTATATCATCAAAGCCAAGTTTTAAATGCTTAGAAACATTTTTTGGAGTTTCAGGAGCATATCCAGGATCAATTACAGATATTAGGAATTTTGGGTTAATGCTTTCACATACTGAATTAAGATCATGAAGAGAACAAATTATAATCATAATAAAAAAGGGTGGTTATAAACCACCCTTCTCAGTAATAAAGAATTTATTTAATTTGCAATTGCATCAGCTAAAATAGCATTAGCCTCATCATTTAATGCGTTCAAGGTAGACATAATATCATCACCATTAATAATTCCCGCATATGCTTTTTCAATCTCACCTCTAACTGAATAATAAGCTGGAACAGAAGGTTCTCCTTTTCCATATTTTATTAAACCTAGAGACCTATCATATTGAGGGAGCTGTTTTCTTTTTTCAGCTATTAATGGGTGATCTGCGGATGAAGTTCTTACAAAACCATATCCACTTTCTGTCGACCAAACAGCTGAGTTTTCAGCATTAGTAATGTATTTCATCCATTGATAAGCAGCTACCATTTTATCAGCGTTACCCGTATTACCCATGATTAAACCACCGCCATACAAATTCATAACTGGATCTGCTGTGGTATGAGGTACTTTTGAGATTTCCCAATTACCATTATATCCATCAGCTATCGCACTTTGAAAATAGGTAATTCCAGAAGTTGATCCTAGCGCAAAAAGATTGCTACCTAAACCTAAGTATTTCTGATCTGCATACTTATCTCTAGTTACTTGTGCACAACCTTTATTAGCCATACCTTGTATGAATTCCATAGCTGCAACGACCTCATTACTATTTAAAATATATTGTCCAGCATTGTAATCAAATACATCGCCTCCATGCGCGAATACCCAAGCAGCAAAATTACTAGCATCAGTATCAATCTCATAGCCTAAGCTTGCTGTATCTCCTACTTTTGCACTAAAATTACTATTAGTAGCGGCACAAGCAGCTTCTGAAAATTCTGTAGGAGTTTGCGGTTCAGATAAACCTAATTCATTTAACCAATCTTTGTTGTAATATACAACTTCAATTGATTTTCCCACTTCGTGAAGAAGTTTTGGATTGCCATCAAAGTATGCTGAAAAACCAACCTCCCAGTTTGCTCCCCAATCATCAATATCTGCTTGTGATACTCCCCATTTAGCACTGTTGGCTAAAATATTTTGATCAATAGCGGCACCAATTTGATACATATCTGCAGCAGCATTTCCATAACCTCGAGCTACATCAGCTTGATCAGAAGTTCCTGCCGTTGTCATCATAGCAGATTGAACCTTACCGTAATGACCCTTGTATGTGATATTAACTTTAATTCCTGTTTCTGCTTCAAATCTTTCAGCTCTTGCCATCATGGCATCTAATCTTTCATCAGAGTACTGAACCCAAAATTCAACAGTTTGTCCTTCTGGATTAGCATTTTCAATATCTGCAGCAGTTACAGCAAATAAATGAGTTGATAAAAAAATAGTGGTTAAAAATATAAACTTATTAATTATTTTCATATTACACCCCTCAGTAAATAATACACCTAATTTATAGATAAACTTTTACTTTAAAAATGCTAGATTTATTAAATATTTATTACATTTAATTGTTAACAATTTATTGTTTTAAACCAAAGTTTGAAATACTTTCTAAAAACAATCGTTGGGTAAAAAAATACAATAAAAGAACTGGGGCTATTGAGATTAATGAAGCTGCCATCAATAAGTTATAATTAGCTCCAACCTCTCTTATAAAACTATAAATAGAAACTGTCACAGGGAACCAATCATCTCTTGTAAGAATAAGTAGAGGCCAAGCAAAAGAATTCCATGCTAAAATAAATGCAAATAAAGCTACCGTAACAATTATAGGCATGCTCATAGGTACTACTACTTTTCTTAAAAAAAAGAAATGGGTAGCTCCGTCCATTCTTGCTGCATCCCACAATTCATTTGGAATTTTTTTAAAATATTGTCTTAATAAAAAAATTAAAAACACATTACCAAAAAAAGGAACTGTTAACCCCTGCAATGAATTCATCCAAGAAGGACCAAAAGGTAAAGGGAATATATCTCCTCTGATAATTAATAGATGAGGCAATAAAGCAATAATTTCAGGAATCATTAAAGAAATTAATAATCCATAAAAAATAATATCTCTAAATGGAAATTCAATTTTAGCAAAAGCATATGCCGCGGGAATGCTTGTGAACAAAACTCCTGTTACAACTACAAAACTAATTATAATACTATTAATCGTATATTTTTGAAAATTATTTGATTTCCAAACTTCAGCATAATTTTCAAACATTAATTTCTTGGGAAACATGTATTGATTTGCAGCTTCACCTGAAGTCATAAGAGATGTACTAATCATGTATAGCAAAGGGTAAATTGATAAAAACATTACTAGAAAAAGAATAATGTAAGGAATAATTAATTCTCTATTAGAAAATTTAATCATAACTTAATTTCTTTCTAAAAATTACGTATTGCGAAATTGCCAAGACGTTAAGTATAATAAATAGGACTACTCCTTCAGCAGCAGCATATCCAAATTTTACTCTGTCCCAAAAATGATCAAAAATTTCAATTGTCACAACATCCATAGTTTCTCCAGCTGATGAAGTTTTCATCACAAGAATATGATTAAATGCCTGAAATGAATTAATAAATCCTGTTAACAAAAGAAAAAATATAATTGGCATTAACAACGGTACAGTAATTTTAATAAATGTTTGCCATCTTGATGCTCCTTCAACTTTTGCAGCTTCATATAAATCAGATGGAATAATAGATAATCCAGCAAGTAATATAATTGCGTAATAACCAGTATAAGACCAAATTCCATATAATATTGATGTTGTTAATGCTAAACTTGGTCCTGCAAAAAAACCTTCAATTTTTATACCAAAAAAAATTTCAGTTAATTTACGTTTGTCAAATAACCACATCTGTGGATCAAAACCAAATAATCCAATAAATTCATTTAAAAGAGAATTTTCAGCTTTACCAAAAATAAGAAAGAATACAGCTCCGCCCATTACCGCTGGTGTAATATAAGGAAAAAGCAAAATCATTTGAAAAAATTGTTTACCTTTTAATTTCTGATAAAGCGCATAAGCGATTAATAAACCTAAACCAACTTCTGATGTTATTGCAAAAAAAGAATAATAAAAAATATATATTAAAGAATATAGGAAATCTTTATCTCCTGATTCCAACATTGAAGACCAACTATAATTAATAATGAACAAACTAAAAATTAAAAAAATTATTGAAAAAATTAAGGTTAAAAATTTACTCTTAAATTTATTTTTAAACTCAGACCAAAACCAATAAGAAAAGATCATTATTAAAAGTCCTAAAATAAATAACCAAAAAGAACTAATATCTCCTAAAATTCTTTCATAGTTTTCAAATCCTAAAAATCTACCTTTAAATACTTTCCATTTATGAACACTCATGTACATACCAAAAAAAACTGGAAATATACCAAATAAACTAATAATTAGAAAAGCCGGCAAAATAAAAATATATCCGTTAATTTGATTGGAATATTTTATTAAAAATTTTTTCATAATATAATTTATTTATTGATATTTCATTTTAATTAAGGTTTTAGATTAAACAACCCATGATAAAATATATTATTAATGTTTATGTTTATAGTTCTTTTAGCAAATAGTTATCCAAAAAATTATCGAGCCATCTTGAAATTGAAGAATTATATCTTAATCTTAATATTAATTGATACAAAAAATTTTGAGCTCCTTTTCTAAATAATACATGTGGTTTTTTTATAAATACTAAAAATAACCATTTTAAATGTAAATATATATTTACTTCTGGGTGAAATTGTAAGCCATAACAATTTTTATATTTAAATGCTTGATTATTAAAAATATCTCCTTTTGCCAATAATTCACAGCCAGATGGTAACTCAAATCCTTCAGAATGAAATTGATAAAACATGTTCTGCGACTCAAACATTTTTAAACCTTTTGATGTAGGTTCAATTTTATAAAATCCAATTTCAGATAGATCATCAAAGTTTTTTTCAACTTTAGACCCTAAATATTTGGCAATCAATTGAGCACCCAGACAAATTCCTAAAAAAGGAATATTTGTTTTTAATACTTTCCCGATCCATGCAATTTCTTTTTTCATATATTCTGCATCATCGTTAACGCTCATTGGCCCTCCAAAAACTACTATTGCTTGATATTTATTTAAATCTTCTGGAAGAGTTTCACTTAAAGAAGGGCGAACAATTTCAAAATCAAATCCTCTTGTTTTAAATTTTTTAGCAATACTTCCTGCTTCAGAACTTTTTTGGTGAAAAACAAATAAAACAGTTTTCATAAATTAATATTTAATTAATAATCTTAATTTTATCATTTATTGCTATATTACCATCAGATAATATTTCACATCTTAATCCACCTCTGTCTAACAATTTTTTTACTAAATCTTTCTGGTTCAGCAAATCTTGCAAATATTTGCATGGATGACATAACCTATGGGCTTTCATTTTAACTTGACCAATTATTATTTCTTTGCCTACTAGTTTATTTAAATTAATTCCTTTTGTAATAAGATTTCTTCTAAAATCAGTTGCTATAAAGTTAGTACCAGCTATTTTATTGTAATAATTTACATTTTCACTTTCAATTAATGTAATTTGGGTATCTGGATTATTGTTCTCCTTAAAATATCTATCATTAACTATGCCTTTATTTGCTAGTACATTAACAACAGATACTTCTTCCATTTTTTTACCAGATTCAGAAGTAATGCAAATATTTGAAACAATTGACATATAAAATATTTTTTACTTCTACTTAATACCTAATTAATATTCAAACAATGGTATAATTTTCATAGTATTAACATCAACTAAACCTTTATTTGTAATTCTAAAATTAGGAATCACTGATAAAGGCAAAAGATTGAAACCCATATAAGGCAATGTACAACCAGATTTATCCCAATTTTCTTTAAATATTTTATTCTCATTAGCTACTTCAGTAGCCTTTTTATCAGAAAGTAAACCAGCAATAGGTAATTTTACACTTGAAATTAACTTTCCATTATTAACAATAACTATTCCACCTTGATATTCATGTATTATTTCTACAGCTAATTTCATATCTTTTTTGTTTAAACCAGATACAATAATGTTATGAGCATCATGTCCCACACTACTAGCTACTGCGCCCTCCTTTAAATTAAAATTTTTCAAAAAACCATGGGCAAACTCTCCATTTTTTCCATGTCTTTCAATTACACACAAATGGCATAAATTATTTTTTTTCATAGTATCGGTCCAATCAGATATTTTATTATCAATATTGATAGTTTCTTTAAAAGTCATTATTCCAGGCAATTCTGTTTTAATTACATTAATTTTAAATTTAGATTGATTAGGAATTTCAGGTATAAAATTTATTTCTTTAGGTAGTAAAACTGTATTATAAGCCCGTTCTGGATATTTATATCTATTATTGGACAATTGATTATCTAATACTGACGTAATTTTTTTATCTTCAACAGCTAGCGTACCTCCTAGCCAAGTATTATGAACTTCTAAATTATCATCAATCATTACAATATCAGCTCGTCTACTATGACCCAAGGCACCATAATCTGAATCTATATTATATCTTGTAGCAGGATGAAGAGATCCCATTGACCAAGCTATAGATTTATTTATTCCGAGTTTATTTGCTTGTCTTACTACCCAATCTAAACCAAAATTAAATAAATCATCAGCGTCTCTATCATCAGTACATACGCAAATTCTTTTTGTGCTAGCATCATATTCTGTTATCACCTTTACTGCTTCTGCAATACTATTCCATGGTGTTTTTGGATTTCCACCTCTTAAAAAAATCCAAAGGCCTGCATCTAATAAATCATTTGTAAATAATTTTTCCTCCGCTTCATGAGTATCGGATACACCACTTGCAGCATAAGCAGCTACAAATTCACGTCCAAAAACATGCCCACTTACTGGCAAATTTCTTTTTAATGTTTCAGCAATTATAGAATGAGATCTTTCATCTCCGTTGCAAACAGAAACAAAATCCATTTTTTCACCTAAACCTAAAATCTCTGGCCACTTATCATAAAGAATAGATGTTTTTTGAGCTGTCAAATCACCTCCTGCTGTTTCTAATGTATTGTTAGTAGCAGGTATTGTACTGGGTAGTGTTAAAAAAATTGATAGTGGTGCTTCCCTACAATCATCTAACATCCATTCTATACCTTCAATATCGCAAACATTTCCTATTTCATGAGAATCACAGAAAATAGTTGTTGTGCCATTTAATAAAGCTGCTTCTGCATAAGCACATCCAGTCATCATGCTACTTTCGATATGCATATGAGGATCAATTAAACCAGGAGCTAAGATATTGTTGTTTACATCGTAAATATTATTTTTATTAATTGAAAAATAATTTTTATGTGACCCTGATGATTTGATAGAAGCAATCCGTCCTTTTGAAATCCATACCTCTTTATTTTCAAGTAATCTATCAGTATAAGTTGAAAGAACTCTTGCATTAGTTAATACTAAGTCAGGTTCTGTTTTGTTCGAAGCAACACTTGCTAACTCAATAGTGCAACTTGATAGGTTAGGAACTGAAAATCTATTAATTAAATTTTCTTGCATTTTAATCATTATAAAAAAGTAACATAAAAATAGATAAAATTATATCTGAAAAAAATAATCAAATATCTGGTAAACTTAATTTTGTCATTCTTCCACCATCTATTGTCCAAACTTGACCTGTTACAAAACTTGCTTCTTCAGAAACAAGCCAACATACTAATTGCGCAACTTCTAGAGGTTTGCCTACTCTGCCTACTGGGTGAATAGAATTTAATTTTTCTTTAAAAATCTTTTCATTACTTAAGGTTTTAATGAAATTTTCATTTAATTGAGTATTGATCCAGCCAGGTGCTACAGCATTGCAGCGAATTCCTTTAGAACCATGATCAACCGCTACTGCTCTTGTTAAACCATGTACACCAGCTTTGGATGCTCCATAAGCAGTATGACAAGGATTATTACCTATTCCTTCTATTGATCCTATATTAACAATTGATCCTTTATTTTTTTTTAAGAGAAATAAAGCGTGTTTAATTAATAAAAAAGGTGCAGTTAAATTAACTGTTATGTGTTCGTTCCATTCCTGTAAAGTAATGTCCTCTAATGTATTTTCTTTCATGATTCCTGCATTGTTAATTAATATATCTAATCGACCTGCACTATTTTGAATTTCTGATATGATTTTTTTAGGAGATTCTAAATCTTTTAGATCAATCAAAATATCCTCGTGTGAAGATTTTGTTCTTTGAGCACAAAAAACTCTTGCTCCTTTTTTAGCTAGTAGATTTGCTGTCGCTAATCCAATACCTGAAGAACCTCCTGTTACAAGAGCAACTTTATTTTTTAAATTAGTCATGAAACTGGTTTTGCTCCATTAACTTCTACAACAGAGCCACACATATATCTAGATTCATCAGATAATAAAAATAATATAACATCAACAATATCTTTTGGTACTGCAATTCTGCCTAGTGGTACTGATTTATCTAATTCTGCAATTGCTTTATCAGGATCCAATCCTCTTATCTCAAAGCCACTACGCAACATTTGAGTATTTACTTCATTAGGGCTCACAGCATTAATTCTAATGCCATCTTGAGCATGATCCAAACCTAAACATTGTGTTAAAGATGCGATTGCTGCTTTTGACATAACGTATAAAGGGTGCTCAGGGCCTGGACGCAACCCCCAACAAGAAGAAACATTAACTATTGCGCTACCACTTTTCATTAAAGGTATACTAGCTCTACATAATCTAAAAGGAGCTTCAACATTTATTTTCATTGTAAGATTATAATCTTTATCTGTTACTTCGTTTATTTTACCTCTAGTAATTACTCCTGCCACATTACATAAAATATCTAGACCATTAAATTGATCAAAAACTTTTTTTGGAAGTTGATCGCAAAATTCTGAATCTAATAAATTACCGTTAAATTTTGCATCTGCTTTTAGATTTTCTGTATCAAGATCTGTCGCTGCTACCAAAGCTCCTTCTTTTTTTAAAGCTTCTATTAGAACACTTCCAATACCTCCATTTGCACCTGTTATAAGAGCTTTTTTATTTTCAAATCTTCTATAATTTTTCATGAAATATTAAATTAAAATAGCACAAAAAAAAAACTATATAATTTTTTTTTATAAAATTGTTAAAAACATGTAAAGTTATGGATACATAATCAAAATATGCTCAAGTTTATTATAATATCCGATACACATTTAGTGCCAGATAATGAAAATTGTAATGGATTAGATTCATTTGAACGCCTAAATTTAGCTATTGAAAGTATAAATAATGATCATCCTGATGCAGAATTTTGTATTCATGCAGGTGATATAACCGACAGAGGTGATATTGAATCATACGAAAGATTCAAAAAAATTATACCTAAATTAAAAATACCAATATACCTAACTATAGGTAATCATGACAACAGAAATAATTTTAAAAAAGTTTTTAACGAAAAATATTCAGATGAGAATGGATTTATACAAAAAACTATTGATATTAAGGATCAAAGAATAATTATATTAGATACTTTTGATAAAAACTTATTAGGTGAAGGTAAATTATGTGAGATAAGATTAAAATGGTTAAAAAATCATATTCAACAAAATAATGAATTGCCTACCACGATAATAATGCACCATCATGTTGCAAAAATTAAAAGCCCTTATATTGATCTGATTGCTTTAGAAAATCCAGATGAGTTTTTTAATACAGTAAAAACTCATTCTAATATAAGACATATTATCTCAGGTCACGTACATATTTCATCTACTACTTTTCAAAACAATATACCTCACACTACTATAGGCGGAAGTCACTTTACACACTCTGTAAAAAATTTTTTCACTGAATTTAATTACAGCTTAAGTGAATTAAAAAAAATGAAGGAAAATAATCAGATAAATAACAATATGATTAAAGAAATGTCTGATACTTATGACAATATAGTAATATTAGAGGGACCATCTCAATATGGAGTAGTTCTTTCAGATAATTTTTCCACAACTATCCACTTTCATAATTATATTGAAAAATATAAAAGATTGCCTCAATCTGAAACAAAATTAGAATACTATTCATAATATATTTATGAATGAAAAATTTAAGGTAAAATTTTCTTGGGCCCTTTACGATTGGGCAAATTCTGCTTGGTCTGCAATTATTATTACATTTATTTTTTCAAGATATTTTGTTGATGTTTTATCTCCTAATCCAGATCAAGGAACTTTATTTTGGACTTGGACAATTGGGTTATCAAGTTTACTGGCTGCAATAATAAGTCCAGTAGTTGGAGGTATCTCTGATCAAACAAATAAATCAAAGCTATGGTTAGTTTTTACAACTTCAATATATGCTCTAATTGCGATTAGTTTATGGTTTGCTGAGCCAAACCTAATAAACCTATTTATTATTATTATTTTAATATTTATTGGAAATCTAGCTTATGAAATTTCTCAAATATTTTATAATGGCCAATTAAGACTTATTACAAATAAAAAAAACTTTGCCAAATTATCTGGTTTAGCATGGGGATTAGGTTATGCAGGAACAGTAGTAATTTTTATTATTTATTACGGGTTATTTTTTTTACCATCTGAACCTATTATTAATCTTGATATAAATCGTTATGAAAATATTAGAATTAGCTTTTTAATCACAGGTATTTGGATTATATTATTTTCTCTTCCCCTGTTCATTATTCTAAAAGAATCTCGTCTAGGTGAATTAAACACAAAAAATTCTGTTATAGAATCTTTTAAACAAGTCAAAATTACTTTTAAAGAAATAAAAAAATACAAAAACCTTGTTTGGTTTTTAATTGCTAGATTATTTTATATGGATGGAATTAATGCAATATTTGCAGTTGCAGCTATCTATGCCACAATTGTTTTTGGAATGTCCACAACAGATATAATTATGTTAGGAATAGGAACAAATATAGCTGCCGGAATAGGGAGTTGTATATTTTCATTCATAGAAAATAAATTGGGATCAAAAAATACTATTATACTATCTTTAATATGTATTTTTATAATAAGTTTTATTATTCTATTTGTTGATCAAAAGAATTTATTCATAATATTAGCAATTATTTTAAGTACTTTTTTTGGACCAGTACAATCAGCAAGTAGAGTGTATTTTGCAAAATCTATACCAGAAAATAAAAAATTTGAATTCTTTGGTTTTTATTCTTTCTCAGGAAAAGTTACCTCTTTTATAGGGCCTGTTTTATATGGAACTGTAGCATTTATTTTTTCTTCTCCACAATTGGGATTAGCTTCTTTACTATTATTATTTACAATAGGTTTAATTTTAATGATCAAAGTGGATAATGATAAAAAATGAAAAGTTTTAATTAAAATTATTTTTGAAAAACAAAATTTTTTTCTAAAATATCAAAATACACACCAACTATTAAACTAAGAAAAAAAATAATTATAATTATAAAAATCAAAGATAATATAAATTTTCTCATTAATAATAATATGGTCGGGGAGAAAGGATTCGAACCTTCGACCCCCTGGTCCCAAACCAGGTGCGCTACCAGGCTGCGCTACTCCCCGAGAAAAATGGTTATATTGATAAAAAACTTAAAAACAATTCTTTTTAGTTTGTTTTTAAATAATTATTATTTATACTTATTAATTAGGGGTGCTGATGCTGAGATTTATACCCTTTTAACCTGATCTGGATAATGCCAGCGGAGGAAACATGAAAACAATAGCTTCTTCTTTTTTCTTTTTTTTACTCTTCTCTTTATCGGTGAAAGCTAAAGCTCTTATAATCTATACTTATGATTCATTCATATCTGAATGGGGCCCTGGACCAATAATTGAAAAAATTTTTGAAGAAAGATTTAATACAGAGCTTGAATTTGTTATTGTAGATAGTTCTGCAACACTTTTGAATAAAGTAATTTTAGAAGGACCATCAACTAAAGCAGACATAGTTTTAGGTCTAGATATGAATTTATTTGATGCAGCAAATAAATCGAATTTATTTACCTATCATAAAATTGAAAACTTAAATCAAAAAATCAATTTACCAACCAAATGGGATAGTGAAATATTTGTTCCTTACAATTATGGATATTTTGCATTTGTTTATAATAACCAAAATCTAAGAAATCCTCCAAAATCAATGAATGAATTAATTAATATAACTAATGCGAGAATAGTTATCCAAGATCCAAGAACTTCTACACCTGGTTTGGGATTATTAACATGGATGAAAGCAATATACGGAGATAATGCTAAAAAAGAATGGGAAAAATTAAATAAAAAAATTATTGCTGTGACCAAAGGATGGACAGATGCATATTATAATTTTTTTATGAACAATGAAGCAGACATGGTACTTAGTTACACAACTTCACCTGCTGCACATATTATGTTTGAAGAAAATTATGATATATCTGCGGCTATTTTTGAAGAAGGAAATTACTTATCAATAGAATTTGCAGGCATTTTAGCAACATCTAATAATAAACTTATAGCAAATAAGTTTCTGCAATTTATGATCTCTGAAGATTTTCAATCAGTTCTTCCATCAACAAATATTATGTATCCAGTTACTAATATTCAAGATCTTCCAAAGGCATTTAATATTCTTGAAATACCAAAAGTATTACAATTAGATCCTGAAGAAATAAATGCTAGAAAAGAAGAGTGGATAAACGAGTGGCTTAATGCATCATAAATTAATTGTACAATAAATATAATTATTTCCTATTAAGTTTTTTTTGCATTGTATTGTTATTGCCTTTTGTAGGTATTTTTTCAAAAATAAGTTATGACTTAAAATTAATAATTAATTTTTTAAAAAATTCTTACACTCATAGAATAATATATTTTTCTTTATACCAAGCATTTTTTTCTTCATTAATAACTTGTTTATTAGCAATTCCTTTTTCATTAGCTTTAAATAGACATAAAAATTTAAAAATAATAAAAATAATAATTTCTTTATGTGGTTTTTCTTTTGTTATACCAACAATACTAATAGTTTATTCAGTAATCAAATTATTTGGATACAATGGGTTTTTTAATGTTTATTTTAATTTTTACAACCTTATATCTATTGAATCTATTTATGGAATTAAAGCAATTTTAATTGCTCATATATTGCTTAACACTCCATTTGCAACAAGACTTTTTTTTAATAATTTAAATAATATTCCTATAAAATATTATGAAATCTCAAACTCAATTAATCTTTCCTATATTGCTAATATTATAAAATTAGAAATACCTGTTATAAAGCAGAACATTTTTACAATATTTTCCATAATTTTTGCTCTATGCTTTTTAAGTTTTGCTATTGTTATGGCTTTAGGAGGTGGGCCAAAAAACTCTACAATTGAAGTTGCCATTTATCAATATGCATTATTTGAACTAAATTTTAATAAAGCAATCCTATTAAGTTTTATACAAATTATTATATGTATTTTTTTTGTATTTATTGGTTTTTATAAATTAAAAGGTTCAAATTTTTTTGAAATAGAAATCAATAACTTTCTGCATCCACACAAAAATATATTTTTTGTAAAATTATCAGACATCATCTTAATATTAATATTCTCTATATTTTTATTTTCACCCATAATATTAATTTTTTCTAATTTTTTATATAATATATCATTCAAAATATTTTATGATTATGAATTTATTAACGCATTCATTAATTCTTTTACAATTTCTATTATTACAGGATTATTCGTTAGTATTTTAGGATTTATTATATGTCTTTTACTTGTTTTAAATTATAAAAATATTTTTTTACAACAATTTTTATTTTTATTTAGTTCTTCAATTATAATAGTATCACCTATCATATTTAGTCTTGGTTATTTTATTGTACTTAAAGAACTTAAATACATATATTTTTTTAAATTTTTTGTAGTTATTTTAATAAATTCAATGTTCTTAATTCCCTTTTCAATACTAATTCTTTTTAACAATCTTAAAAATATTTATTTAGATTACAAAGACATAAAAAATTCTTTTAGAATAAATCTAATTAATTTCTTTATAATTGTATTTCCATTAATGAGAAAAAATATTCTTTATATTTTTTCATTTTCAACAGTAATAACTTTCGGTGATTTTACTATAATTTCTTTCTTCAGAGATCAAAACTTTGAAACAATGCCTTTATATTTATATAGATTAATTACAGTTTATCGTTTTGAAGACGCTTCTTTTGTTGCTGGGTTTATATTAATATTTTGTATGATAATTTTTTTTGTAATTGATAACTTTAATTATAAAGGTAAATCAGCCATCAAAACATGAAGATAAATACTAGCTATGTACCCTAAAAAAATTACAGGTGTCCATTTTAAATGGCCAAAAAAAGTATAATAACCTCTTGCTTGGCCCATTAATGCAACACCTGCAGCCGATCCTATAGAAAGTAAACTTCCTCCTACACCAGTTGTCAAAGTTACTAGCAGCCATTGATCAGTAGACATTTCGGGTTGCATCGTAATCACTGCAAACATAACTGGAATATTATCAACTATAGCTGAAAGTACACCAACAATCGTATTTGCCATTGTAGCTCCAAGTCCATCATATAAAAATTCTGATACTAAAGATAAATAACCAATAAAACCTAAACCACCAACGCTAAGAATTACTCCAAAAAAGAATAGCAAAGTATCCCATTCTGCTTTGGAAACATTTCTGAAGAAATCAAATTTTTGATCTTCAAATGAAGGTTCATGTGAAATTTTTAAATAAAAAGAATATAATCCCAATAATCCCATTCCAAACATCATTCCCAGCATTGGTGGTAAATGTAAAAAATTATGAAAATTGACAGCGCTAAATATTGTTAAAAGGCCTAAAAATATAATCAATTTTCCTCCTCTTTTTATGTAAACTTTATCAGTGCTAACTTCAGGTTTTTCATTTGGAATAAAAAAATACATAATTGTAGCAGGAATGACATAATTTATTACAGAAGGAAAAAATATTTTAAAAAATGTAAAAAATTCTACAATTCCAGCCTGCCAAACCATTAATGTAGTTATATCTCCAAAGGGACTGAATGCCCCTCCGGCATTAGCAGCTACAACAATGTTTATACATCCTAGTGATATAAATTTAGTATTTCCCTTACCACATGCCATCAAAACTGAACACATAACAAGAGCAGTGGTTAAATTATCTGCTATTGGAGAAAGAAAGAATGTAATTATTCCGGTAAATATAAAAAGTTGGCGAAAACTAAAGCCTCGTGATGTTAATTGATAACGTACTACATCAAATACTTTTCTTTCTTCTAGTGAATTAATATAAGTCATAGCAACTAACAAAAATAAAAAAAGTTCTGCAAATTCTAAAATATTATGCTCTAGCGCATGTTCTATTTCATGAGCATATGTCTTGTCAGAGGCAAAATTAAAGGCTATTATAGCCCATATTACAGCTGCAGAAATAATTACTGGTTTAGATTTTCTCAAATGACTAAATTCTTCAGCCATCACAACAGCATAGGCTATAACAAAAATAATTAAACTTAAAATACCTACATAAGAAGTTGTTAAATTTATTTCCATAGTTCTAAAATAAAGCTAATTACTGATTTATCTATTCCAAATTCGTATAAATTATTATGCATTGCTTCGTCAATAAAAACAGATTTTTTTAATACTTTTGCTTTATTATATAATATTTCACTATGTTTTGAGGGAACAATTTCATCTTTCTTTCCACTAATGATTAAAAGTGGTGAATTAATTTTGTCTATTTTAGTTAAGTTATCAAATTTATCTCTTATCAAATATTTTGTTGGGTAAATTTTATATCTTTTTTTTGCAATATCTGCAATTGAAGTAAATGGAGCTTCTAATACTGTTGATAAAAACTTATAACGAGTACTTAATTCGACAGCTACTCCGCTTCCTAATGACTCACCATAAATAATTAAGTCTGATAAATGAAAATGTGTATTTTTTTTAATCCAATTTAATGTAGATTCTCCATCAATATATAAATTTTTTTCTGACGGTATTCCTTTATTGCCACTATAACCTCTCCAAGCTACTAATAATACTGACCAGTTTTTATCAATATACCTTTTAATTCTATAAGCACGTTCTCCAATATCAAAAGAATTGCCATGAAAATAAACAAGCATTGGCATAGTTTCCAAACCTCTATAATGCCAAGCAAGTAAATTTAAATTATCATGAGTTGGTATAAATACCTCTTTAACTTTGTTTAAATTATAGAATGAAGGAGGATTAGGTTTTTTACTTACATTAAATAAGATTTTTCTTTGTAAAAAATAAAGCATAAAACCAATAAAAAAATATAGAAAAATTGCAGAATATATGTACTTCATGAATATAATGAATTATATATATAAAGATGGTTTCGGCAATAAAAGTATATGATCCTACAAATGCATATAACAATGCTATTAGAAAAATTGAACAAAATGGCATAAGGGCTACTAAACAAAGAAGAATTTTAGCCAAACTTATTTTTGATAAAGGAACTAGACATATTTCTGCTGATAATCTGATTGATGAAGTTAAGAAAGAAAATAGAAAAATATCTATGGCAACTATTTACAATACTTTAAAACAATTTACTGCCATTGGAATTTTAAGGGAAATTGTTGTTGATCAAAACAAATCTCTTTATTGCAATAATAAGCAAAGTCATTATCATTTATATATTGAAGATGAAGGTAAGATCGTAGATATTCCTACTCAAAACATTGATTTAAATATTCCTTCGATGCCGGCATGTTTACAACTTCATAACATAGATGTTATTGTAAGAATTAGAACTCTTAAAGATAAAAAAAATTAATTTAATGCCCAACAAAAAGTTGTGGTCCCCAACTGCAACTAATAGTCTTTTAAAAAAATTTCAAAATAGTATCGGTAAAGATTTTAATTTAGAATCATATAATGATCTACATAAATGGAGTATTGAAAATAAAAATAATTTTTGGGACAAAATCTGGAAT